>Ga0123357_10006342_pt1 | contig 14408 bp, 5 predicted proteins | sample TergutEmb28metaG_FD_89873 | JGI IMG/M metagenome (GOLD analysis project Ga0123357, IMG submission 89873) | Embiratermes neotenicus P4 segment gut microbial communities from Petit-Saut dam, French Guiana - Emb289 P4 | ecosystem: Host-associated > Arthropoda: Insects > Digestive system > Gut ...
CCGGTTTCCCCACCAAGACCCTATACACCCCCTTCTCCTCACCCATACGCGCCACATGCCCAGCCCATCTCATTCTTCTCGATTTTATCACCCGCACAATATTGGGTGAGGAGTACAAATCATATAACGTACCAGTCAAAAACACAACAATTTATTACATAAAATGCCATTTTAGGGCGACATGTTTTGACTCTTTCTGAGTCATCTTCAGGCTCTCTAAAGTACAGATCCAAGGTTAACAATGTTTAGAGTGCATTCTGGGATCCCGAACGCTTGCAATAGGTAGTATAATTGTTACAAAAGTACATGTGTCAGTAGATATTAATATATATATATATATATATATAGACACAATAGATTCTAGTTTAAAAATTACAACGATAAAAAACTATTGTACATATATATATATATCAATATCTACCGACACACGTACTTTTGTAACAATTATACTATGTATTGCAAGCGTTCGGGATCCCAGAATGCACTCTAAACATTGTTAAACTTGGATCTGTACTTAAGAGGGCATGAAGATGACTCAGAAAGAGTCGAAACATGTCGCCCTAAAATAGCATTTTATGTAATAAACTGTTGTGTTTTTTGACTGATACGTTATACTTCATATGTCATTATAGTAAACTTGCGTCATCTTTTGTACGCACAAGACTGAAGAATGGAACAGCACATGTACAATGGAACTCAATATGCACATCCCTATGTATATAACGGAGTTGTGCCAGTGTGAATACAACTGATTACTTGAAACGTACTATGGTGATGTAACAACAGAGAAATATGGTCGTTGTCAGGCAAGATTATTAAGCAAATGTCAGCCAGTAAATAGCGAGTCGAGGACACCTCTTGGAACTGCAGCAGTGTCACACAGCGGCCAGTCCATGTACTAATTGATCACATGACGTATGAATTCTCACCGTCGCCAAAAATCTCACATCTTATAGGTGACCTACTTTTTACAAGACAGCAATAATCACAATGGCGGAGTTGGATTCCAATGTATAATTCGAAACTGTCTTCTGAATGTTTTACGAACTACCTGCCCATATTATGGAGCTGGTGCTCCTGATGTGTGAAAAGTTAAATAATATTGGGCATAGCTACAGCGGCCTTTTCTAGCATAACAGTCGAAAGATTACCACCAAGTTTCGAAAATTACGATAATCAGACATTTGCCAACTTTCCAGGGGATCCGATCTAGGGAGCCACGCATGACTATCGCTTGGTTCTTGAAAGGCAGACTATGCCTTCAACAAGGAAGTACGTACGGTAATTTCTCAGAAATGTGCTTGCAAGCAGTGCACAGTTAAAAGACGCCTTTAAGTACGCCTACTTTACTTTGTCCATTAGCATACACTCAATGTCGCTGTTCAGTAAACATTATTTCCTATAGCGTCACTCGTCTAACAAAGGGATAATTGAACGTCTAAATTGACGAAGTAACAGCCAACCAATGAGACAAAACTGATAAATTCTTGTGTGCTAAATTTAAAGGTAAAATTTTCCTTGTGCACGGCACTAAGGCATATGGGGGAGTGGAGTTATTAATCCATCTCTGCGCTATATCGAGGTGTGTGATCCGCGCCCCGACCTCTTTACACTACGAAGGAAGCGTCCGCGATACACAGTGAATTAGAGGCTGGGTGGATCACACTGTCGGTATGGATTTCCCCTATCGACAATCGAACCACGATTCCTCAGAGTCAAGCCCGTAACACAGTCACTGTACTGACTGAGCTATCCCGGCTTCAACTTCTGCGGTATGAACCGAATTTCATATCTACCCTGTATCTCGCACATTGAACACAGTCATTGCGGTAATAGAACAGCTGAGTAATGCACTAAAATTAAAAAGCAAATAATGCATAACTAGCCAATATAAAAATCAATCGGTAGCCAGCAAGGTACACATAAATGCGCCATGAACCATAAATACTTGAGTGAAATCAATACAGAATAAAAAGCTGTGAAGTGTTACAACTTCCGGCCATACAAAACCTCATAGTCATAAAACAAGCTGTCCTGGAAAGGAGATACGGGCTGGCGTAGGAAATGAAGTACCTTCACCATAACAACTATCGTAAAAGACTAATAAATAAGAATGCCAAGTATACCTGGCTGCAATATGGACAAGAACATTTCAGATTTATTTCAGTATTAGTGCACAGAAGTATTTATTCAGTAATTTTTGTGCTGCTAGATTTAACCTTCTTTGCACTCAATGACCGTCTCAAAAATGTCCGGTTATGTATCAACTTGAATATCAGTTAGAAAATTACGCAACGTTCCGTCTCAGATGTGTTGAAATTTACAGCTTCCTGTGAATATCGGAATTCTGCGCATGTTCATCACAGAAATGTCATTGGCATTAAAATCCAATAGTTTCAATTTTGGAAAGTCCTATATTGTCACCAAGCGTGTAAAGTATTTTGAATTTCAAAAGTTAAAGTTTGGTTACTTTTTTCTAGCCACCATGTTCCGCAAATTGGTTCCCTTTTACGAAGCCGCTTGCGTATCGAAGTCTTCAACGCCAACACGTCGAACATCGAATAAGTTCGCAGCTCGGAAAAGAATGTTTATTGCACTAATTGGAAGCCAATGTTGCGTTAAATACACAGTGTCATGTCTACAAATGCTCCTCTTACGCTGCATCAGTTACCTTCTTCACTAGTAACCGTCTACAGAAAACTTGAAACAGTCGACCTGCACTCTTTTCAGTATTTTCGCTTTGTGGTCGTACTATTCACGGTAGGTCGTTGGCGTTATAATCTGTTAATATGGTATTTCTACAAGGGGTCAATGTATCAAGGGGTTAACGCTTGTAACTTGGTATTCCAGTGAAGCCCGATTCGAAATTCTCGCAGGATTGCGACTACCCTGACATTTTGAGGGTTTTCTCCGTCACCCCAGGAAACTTAAGGGACAGCTTCCTCAACTAGGTCACGACGGTTGTCTCCCACAACTTCCGCAAACAAATGTTTATTAATCATTCCACACTACCATTTGCCGCTGTACAGAATGATTACGAACTGTACCTCTTGGCCTTCCACCAGGTTTACAACAAAACATCTCTCTGTTCTTTTGTCAATTTTCCATTTACATTGGAGTGATCCTAAGAAGCAACATGGAGTGCACACCAATTACACAACAGCCGGTAGAAACAAGAATTAGTGTCACCACAGCGTTGTCAACTGTTTCAAATAAAAAAACAGACGCAAGTGAAAATAATCACAGTACTCCACTATATCGGAATAGCGACTTTTACGACACCCGATACAGAGCAGAACATTTCCCGGTCAGTCACTCTAGGACAAGTTGTCACTATTTCATCACCGACCGTGCTACTATTAATTTCAGTAAAAACTGGTTTCAAGCAAATATAGTAGAACAAGACGTGTGCGTCAGTAATGACAGCCCTGCGGAAGAAATTTGGAACTGCAAAGTTATTTTGTGTGTAACAGGTGACACTTCCGTTTATTTTGATGTTTTGCTGACCGTGCATCTCAGTATATTTATCTTAGTAATTAACCAACTTGATGCACAAAATTTTTGTTTTACAATAAGTTTATTTCATGCCTCTACATGCTTCGAGCACCATGTGGTCATCATCAGGAGGTCAAAATTGTATTATACAGCAGCTGGTATCATCACACTGAAACAAGTGAGTGGTCTAAAATTACTAAAATACAATTCTATAAATATGAGCAAATAGTAGTAAAATTTTGGTGTGAATTATTCGGGTGTGATTACTGTGTATTACTTACTGTAAACATGTTATGTCATGTAGAGGTTATGTTTATCCAGTTATTAAACTTATTAGAAAGGTACTATGTCTATTTACATTTATGTTTGCTGGGTCTATCTAGTCATAAAATCGTATAAAATTGCTGATTAATTGTATCTATAAGGTAATGTTTGTCCGGTTGTTAATACAATTTTGACCTCCTGATAAGGAACACATGGTGCTCGAAACATGTAGAGGCATGAAATAAACTTATTGTAAAACAAAAACTTTGTGCATCAAGTTGGTTAATTACTGAGATAAACTTCCATTTATGTTCGCAAGATTCTGGATTCGAACTTCGGCCCAGAGTCTGTTAAACATGCGGGCGGGAGTGGAGTGTTCACTATCCACATGTTTTCAAAACCCATTATCCATTATACGCTTACTTTGGTACTTGACGCCGCATAACAAATGCAGTTAAAAGTTTTCTTTATACAATCGACAAACAAACGTTATGTAGAAAGGGAGCTTTTGTTAACTATCATATCCAGACACCACACTGCTCATATATGTGCCACATACAGTAATGATATATTCCTACTCCTTTTTTCGATACAACAATCGGTTGATAGTTCTATTTCATATCAAAATATAGAGTGTACAAAATATCGAGAAGAGACATAGACGGAAGGCAACACGTATCAACTTGTCGACGTCGTTTCACAACATTATGAAATAAATCACTCCTGCCATGTGGCTTAGTCGGTAACGGTAAGGTTATGGGCTGGACGACCAAGCAATATGAGTGATTAAAGGAAGCGAAAAGGGACTTTTATTGTCTCCAGTACGTCCAGATAAGCTCTGTGGTTCTACCATATTCTATTCATATGGTAGCGAATGGTCTTTCCCCATGTTAATGCAGCAAGTGCATATACAACGTTATTAAAATAGGCTACCTTAACGTGACTGTATAACTGAACAGAAAACAAGTTATAAAAATCTACGTTTGTATACAAAAAGTGATAATTTGTGTGTAATTTATAGATGAAATCTAATTCCAAATGTAATCAACAGTGAGAATAAAAATGTAAAAGTGAAACGGTAAACTATAAAACAGTTTCCAGTAAGGAAAATGTGCACAATTTTCAATTCATTATCGTCGAATAGTTCATTATGACAAAATAATTTAAAAAGTTAATTCTAATATTGGTAATAGTGACAAATTTTCATGTAATCTTTAATGCGACGATGATACTGGCTGACTACAGCCCAATCCCGTATGTCGCAATATTTGCCACTGCTATATAACAGGTGTAAATTGTTGTACTGTATGTATCGATGTAAGTGTAAACACACGCGGAATGGTAAAACACAAAATTGCAGAGTCATTCCTTCGCCAACCGCTGCCGCCAAACCCGCCATTAGCAACACCAAACGAAATGTCCGTAGGTGTCAACAATCATTAAATTTTAAATAAAGCTGTTCGTTCCCTCATCAAACACAAGCTTATGTAATAATATTCAACAGAAGTTACGAATGCAATGTCATGAGCTGGAATAACCGGCCTCACAAGTCGTTACAACACGATCTCCAGAATATGTGGATCTAACGCAGTGCCATTAAAAGTTTACCCCTGCCTAGCCGTACACAAATTAAAAACGGGTACTCAGCGTGCGACAGAGAAACCCTACTGTTTTGGAATATATATGACACAGACAATAATCAATTTTTACTAAATGTTTTTAAATAAAATGAAGTGCATACTGTTTTCTTTGGCGAAAGATATCACGAAGATGACTTCCATTCCTATGCATACAACGTTGTACAGCAAGACGCACAATCCGTATTATGCGCCGTTTCACCTCCGCAGTATTACTGAAATTGTTTTTCCGACATCGTTCTCCAGTCCAGCGACAGTAGAAGAGTGAGTATCTGGCGTATGGCTAGCCCTTGAGGTACATGCAAAGCAATTATGCACAAGCAGACAAATCGGAAGACGTTGCAGGCGAGTCAACATTACCATTCAGCATATCTTACAACATTTACATTTAAGCAGCTGCATTTCAAGCATTTAGCATTTGCAACATGGGCAATAGCAAATATTTCGAGCATTTCTTGAAATTTTTAGTGACGAAGTATTAATCAGTTGCCCTTTTTTGACAGGCCATACTGTCATTTCCCTTTGCACAATACGGATTATAAGTCACTTGCGAAGTCTAATCAACTGTCCTTTTGTGACTAGTTCCTCTGATGATACCGCAGTAGCAAAGCTTATGTCAATCGTCTTCGGACTATTGCTGAATTAGAGAAGAACATCACGGAAGAAACTGCAGCAATACTGCTGGAGAGGATACAGCTCAAAACGAAGAACTAACGTCCCACAGTACAGTACTGTACATAGAGAGATAGTAATCATATATGTGACATCATTTTCAATGGCAAACAATGCACTTAAAATTCCTTGAAATATACTTCAAATTATAAGACTCATATTTGTTTGGGCTACTTTTCTTTCAAACTGTCATATTACTCTGCCGAACTCTGTATGAAATCAAAGACTGGGGCTGACAAAGCTGGAATAAAACTGAAAATCGTAGATATTTTAAATTCGTGGTTGCTTAACTTGCGCTTGGCGACGGAAAGCTGCACAAGCAGATTCTGCAAACCCGATGAATGTTCTCTGAAAACAACACAGAACTCTGGAACTATACCAATTACGTAAAATATCCACGGCACGCGGCCACAACTGTGAAACAAATATTATTGTAACGTGACAACCATCAGACATTAGGTTCAACGAATTTCATGAAGGATACTGTTTACATATGCGTCATGAATTGGGCACTGTCTACTGTCTCAATGAAAGGAGTAAGGACCATTTCTCCTTCGTAAAATAGGAGACACAACAAGTCACCGTAACTTCAATGTTTTTATCCACATATTTTAAATTTTCCTATAATGCAACCAGACTATTATCACCAACATCGTCAAAGATTCAGTATCCATGTTCTTCAGTACTACCACGATTACAAACCACTAATATTGTTCTGCTTGGGAGAAACATGTGATATATAAAACCTACTAAAACTTAACGGAATGCTTCATTAATATGAAGTTACAAATTATACGGCCTTACTTACTTACTGTACTGTATTTACTGTACAGTGTGACACAAACAAATAAATAAATAAAAACACAAACTCAATACACAGTAAACTTATCAACTTGGATGAACTGTACAAATAGGGATGGACAATTACTTATTAGGCCTGCCAGATCATGAATTTAAAAGCGGACTCGTATTTTTACACTTTCTCACCGTCAGGTTCCGGCCGCTTTACCACCGATGGATAACATCAGTTATCCAATTTCCGTACTCCACAGAAGATTGACACGCGGCGTTTGTTATGTTTCAGCCGAGTTAACGCGAATTTACAAATGCTGATGCTTGTGTTCAACCAACTTCTATCAAGAACTCGAGCTAGGATAAGTACTTTATATTTCAAATACTGTACATTTTCGCTTGTGTCCCTTGTTCTCCGGCATATTTGTCACGAAAATGATTGGTCGGTGGCAAGGATTCGGTTTCCCATATCAAAAGGGTTTTCCTCTTTGCCACCACTTACAGAAGGCTGTGGGACACCCTCCCGCTGCCACCCGGGAGGAAGAGAGAGTTGTCTCCATGGGATTCAGCAGCCATATTGGCAGGCTGACACACATCTCTTAGTATCAAGCTTCAGAATGCATGATTCTTTACTTCCACCTTTGGTAAGATATACAAACATGGCTTGGAGCTTTGGCTCGGGGTTTAACATATTCTCTCTAACAAGCTCTGTTAATCGTAAAGCGTTAAAGAAAAATCTCTCAAATTACTACGGCTACATAAACATTACTACGGTTGATAAAGTGTGCTTTCTCGCAGACAGCAGTCTGTACAGATTCATCAGATTACTGGTATATACCGGTAAGCAGGCTACGCACACAATGTAACGTGACACATCGACATAAAACGCATTCCTTATAACAAATAGAACTTCAGATAGGATTACGCTATATTAACGCGTTATACTTTCAATTATGGAGGACAACACACAATGGTAAACAGACATTCTCATGATAAAAACTTGCCGCGGGACCTGCTTCGTGACCTGTTCGATCCTCTTTGCAGTCTCGGACATTTCGAAATTTGAAGACGTGACCACTACATTAACAAGAGTAGTGCGAACAGTCAACCACAAGAAAATTCGTATCAGTTTTCCTGCTTGCTACGTGTTTTGGTTTAGTGAACAGCCATCATCAGGCAATTAAAAATGCAAAATGAAAGATAATTAAATAAAATACAACTATAACAACCTTTTCAGATAGCTTAAGTCTCAACTTTACAAATTTGGTTGTATTTAATTATTTTTCTTTACCTATTTTTAACTGCCTGATTATGGTTTTCCATTAAAGTCGAAACACGTTGCAAACAATAAAATTGATATAAATTTATTGCCGGTTAACGGTTTGTATACCCCCTTTACTGTTCGTGTATCATAAAGGGATGTCATTGATAAAGACGTGACCACTATGTTGTTACGAAATGTCGGAAACCAGAAGGTCGGGCGCCTCAATACGCACAGCTACTTCATGTTGAATCAAGTGATCCCCAGAGCAAACCCCGGTACAGGCCGGAAGTCAACAGCAGTAATAACTCGGTAAACAGCCACGCCCATTTCACATCTCGCAAACTATCCATCCCAGTAATAGTGCTGATACATATTTACTTTGGTCACCGCAGTGTACAGTTCTTGGTGACAGACAATATACCTGAACATGGTCTGATGAAATACTAATTACAGAACATGAACTTTAGCCTTTTTTTTTCAATGTTTTGTTGACCGTGCATCGTGATACATCCGTACGTTTATGTTGACTGGCTGTTGGTAGCTAGTTAACATAAACGCATGACATATACAGTTGCTGAATATACAAAGTAGTACCTCCTGATGATGAGCAGTAAGCCTGCTCGAAATATGTAGAGATTAATTATTGAAATAAATTGAAAATAAATAGTGCATCCTGCTGGTTCATATTGTACGAACTTTAGCCCTGTCTTGCCCTGTACATTATCACTGATTTGCAGCCTCCACTAACCAACCAGTCAGAAACTGTAAAGTAATGTGTTGCTCCTTTTTCTTATATTGCTTTCATAGATAGTTTTTATACTAAGCCGAAGGATATTTGAATTTTGCCACGTAATTACACACGCGGCTTAGCGCAGATCCAAACTTTATATGGACTCCCATGACAGCCACTACAGTTTTTGAAAGAAAACGCATGACTGAGTGCCTGACAATGGAACGCTGGATGGATGGATGGATAGATGGATGGAATGAACTGTTAACCTGACATTAAAATTTATCTTTCTATAATTAAAGTAGTGACGGTATTAAGCTCGTATGATTGGAGTCTTAAGTATGTGCTTGCTCCCTGAGTGCCATTTGAGAAATGCTGGTTTTTGCTTCCATCAAATCACACATGTATAGGATAACAACTTATTCCCCCTGTGGCGCTGCGGCCCAACGCGGGCCATGACCTCCTCATTCATGAGGTTTTCTAGATCACACACAACGACGCATCACAGTCGGTAGGACTCCACTGGACGAATGATGAGCTCGTCGCAGAGACCTCTACCTGACAACACACAACACTCACAACAGACAAACACCCATGTCCCCGGTGGGATTCGAACCCACGATCTCAGCAGGCGAGCGGCCGTAGACCCACGTCTTAGACCGCGCGGTCACTGGGACCGGCGTATAGGATAACAGCAGGTCATTCAAACTCCAACATACTTCAATTTATTAATGAAACAAATTGTGATTCAATAATAAACCAAAACATGTTTTGAATAAACGTTTACTCTTTTATAACCGAGTAATATGGTATGAATAGCAAAGCCATAATTGTATGATTATAGCTGTTCGATGAGAGGGCTAAACAGGCACTTTACACAAACACACAAGCGCGCACGCAAAATCTGAAGCAACATAAGTCACTCATATCGTTAAGTAACTGAAGTAACACATGCAGTCAGTTTTCAATGACATACGATGACTTCAGTGCGTTTGGCTCCAATCGAGAAGTGTCTCAGAGACAAATCGAACTAGCAAACATGTAATTCAACGGCTATTTTGCGACAATTATTGACGCACGCTGAGGGAATCGGGCTTCAGAAGTTTCCACTCCAGTCGATCATTCCCGATCCATTTTAAATTATAGGCCACACTATAAACGGATGTCTGCTGGCCACATAACACCGTACAGGACGTTCCCTGAGCCACTGAAGCAAAGAATAACGTTTTTAGAGAACTGTAATTCCTCGATCAGTAAACATTTTACACATGCCATTACGCAGACAGCATGGTGACCAGCCTGTGTAAATATGTGTTCTTGGAAGATTCGTTTTAGAGCTTCGGTCCATTTTACATCAAATCTTCCGCCGTCATGATCAAATGTGATGTTGCTCAGTGTACAACGTGATGTAAGTGTTGCTCAACATGATCGGTGAACACAACATTCGCAGAGGTGGATGACAGGCACATTATGTCTGGTCGTCGAACGGCAGTGAAATTAAGGCACGCTGTCTTAACGAGGACGCAATTTCCGGTCACCAAATTCAGGAAAACAAGATTATTTTCTAGCAACGACCGGCGCTTTGGGGAATGAGTTCGGGATGCAGGAAAAGGCTGACAATGGACAATCCAGACACCTGGCTGAAGGTCAGAATCAATCGTAGACGATGCTGCTGAACATCCTGGGCCTAACGTGCGGAAGCTCGCAGCTGCAAAACACGTCGGCCGTTCGAATAAGGGAGTCCTCAATGACCAACACCAGTATCATTACTACCTTCATCGAGTGCAAGGCCTACGTCCCTAAGATTGCGCTCGACCGGCGGATCCTGTCAGTGGCTCCTGCTACAGCATACCGGTAGTCATTTCTTTCTGTCAGCGTCGTTCAAAGACGAGGGCAAATAACAGACGCACTGACAGGTCCTCGTATTTTCTAGCACAGGCTTACAAAGCAGTTGAACATACAGTAACTTCTTGCGGATAGCAGAGGTGTCCCACCACGGACGACAGCGTGCGTGTGTGATTGATGCACAATATAAGAAGTATTCCATTGCATTTTTGCACCGCATTTAAAATATTCTTGGACGAGAAAAACTCGGAATGGTTGGTAGGTCGAGGCGAAACCAGTAAATCGCCTAGAATTAAACACCCTGCATTATTTTATACATGGAACCTTCTGAAAAGTGGTGTGTGTGCCATTGTAATTAATGATACAGCAGAGCTACAACACAGGGTAGAAGAAGACAAGTAGTTTACACGAAACACATATGGATCCACAATTTTTTGAACGAGTGCGACAATCCTTAAAGAGATATGCAGCGCGCGGCGTGCAAACACAAGGTTTAAACACTTGTAATTTGTTACCGTCAAAGCAGCGATCTGTAACACAGGAAACAGTAATTTGTAAACACTCTGCTGTAGACTGATTCACACTTTTTTCACCCTTCACTTTTCAAAATAAAAAAGGTTACAACTCAAAGAGGAAGCGTTCAAGGATTTATATTTACATAAGACATATCTCTTCTTTATATGCTGAAACACAAGCCTTTAAAGTGGTGACGCGTATTTTAGGAACGTCTCATAATCCTACACTGACCCATCCACAACGAACACTGGAAACCCGCATTTCAGTTTCGAACTGAGTTACTGCATTCTGCTAAGTGTCGTACTTTGGCCTCACCAGCTCTCGGGGAAGAAAAGTTATAATGAAATATTCATGCTGTGGCTGTATGGCTAGCCTTCTAGATTTGCACCTCATATCTCGTGAAGGGTGACACAAAACAGAGGTAATATCCAGCGACGTTTCACTGTGATTTTTGCTTAGGATCCTTAGACTTATGAGTTTACTGCAGGGATAAATCCAGTCCTGCAACTCTGAATCAAAACCAAATAAGTCGCACTGCATAGAAACTACATAGCGCGTATGTTATACACCACTACTACAGACAAATTCAGTTTTATTTTACGTGTAACTAGAGGCACGTGTAATGTGTAAGGCAGTTTAAATACAGCTGCATTTCACACTCACGTCCACATTAACTTGACACATTTGCGAAAAAAAAAAAAAAGGTTAATTTCTATTTAATTGTGAGTTACAGCGTGTTTCACAATGGGCCAATAAAAACCACAAATTCAGAGAACTAGTACTGTGTAGACCCAAAATACCGAATTCCATTCAAATCCACTAAGAGATGCAATGTGCTGGTAAGCAGACGAAGATGAATACACAAATAAAGGAATCATTACCTAGATTTGATTTTATGCCATTAAAAAAAAACATCGTTACCAGTATGCCATGGGCCGGGATAGCGCAGTCGGTATAGGGACTCACTACGGCATGGACGGTCCGGGGATCGAATACTGGTGGGGTCGAGATTTTCTGCACCGGTCCAGACCGACCCTGGGGCCCACCCAGTCTCCTGTACAATGGGTACCGGGTCTTTCCCCTGGGGTAAGGTGGCCAGGACCGAGGTTAAGGAAAGGGTAGAGCTATAAATCTACCCCCCCCCCCCCTTGGGATTTTCGTGGCCTGTTCTGGGGTGAACTTTAATTTATTTTACCAGTGTGCCAAATAAGTATCCGTACAGTGAAGGCAATGACATTGAATGAATTAATAATTAGCAGAACATCATATACGTGAGAACTGTGCTCTTCTGGGCTGTTATGCAGCGAGTAGTGGTAATTCATTACCGACGTATCGGGACAACCTATCGGAGTTTTACTGAAATGCATCCTTACACAAGGCGAACTAGTCTAGGCCGGCTCGCTTTTCAGAAGCACGTTCGCAGCATCATAATCATAATCAGTTGTTTGCGTCATAGTCACGTTGGTAAAGTATCAGTTTAAACCTCGAGAAAGAGAATGTAGCTCGGGGTATATAAATAATCACGAATATCAAACTGGAGAATATATATCGTCCTCTGCTTCACATTAAATTAACTGCCAGTGTTCTGGTCACTTGGCACTGACATTGCCTTCACGGCATTTGTGTGCCTGGCACGTTTCTTCAACGTCTAGCACCCTGGTTAGAGCAGTGTTAACAAGAAAGACAATGTAAGTATAACGTAACACTCAGGTGCTTTCGTGTAATCAACGTTGCAGTGGAAAAGCAATAAGTGTTACATATTCTGAGTGTGTGTCTGTAGCCTTGGCTGTCCAGCATGTAAAGCACATGTGCCACACTGTAATCTGTGGCCTGTCTGGCTCTACCATATTTTTTCCAATTCTCTCACAAACGGCATGATTTTCGGGAAAAGTTACCCAATATAAAATGTGTTTTTAATTAATCTACAAGTTTTGACTGAAATTTTTCTCATTTTAAGGAGAACCGAGCGCGATATCATAATTTTACACAGGTCGTCATGTAAAGTACCCATTATTCTTGTCAGGTTTTAATGGAACTTGAATTTTCTCAACCGATTTTCGAAAAATACTGAAATATCACATTTCACGAAAATACCTTCAGTGGAAGCCTAGTCGTTTCATGAGGGCTGACGGACAGACAGACATGACGACGATACGTCCCTTTTTGGCAATTTTGCGAACGCCCCTAAAAACGGGAGTTTTTTTCAACAGTGAGCCAAGAGTTACGTTCACAGTTATGGTAGACGAATACTGACCATGACGAAAACGAAGTATTCTTGCAGATCAAATATGTCGTCCTTATTACGTTGAAAGCTGAACCTTTCGTTAGGTTTCAAGCACACCTGGAACCTACAGCACGCTTCCTTACTACGATATTAACATATCCTACATACCGGTACAGCTATCATCAATGTAGAAGCTCTGTTCCGGAAATTCGCGTTTTGTAACATGAGTCATACTGCTTTGCAAAGATAAATTTGTCCCCTTCTACAACTAAACGCATACAGGGGCAGCAATGGTACAGCTCTAGTCATTCTTAACTTCGGCGTTAGATGGAGACGAGTGGTCAAATTCAAGCTCCGGCCGCCTGTATCCACTGAATGGAGGGGAGGGGGGCGGGATGTGTCCACCAGCCCGTCTGGACGTTCTGGTGAACAAAACAATCTTACCCCTTGACAGGATTCGAACCCTACATCGTCCAGCTGGTAGCCTAGCCACTATAGTACGCTTTTTAGACATCACATTTCTCCCTCAGCATTTCGGTGGTATATTAAAATCTATGACATTTAATGTTACACAAGTATAGGGAAAAGAAAACACTTCTAGCTGAGTTAGGGTACGTAGTAGTCATTATCTTAATGTACGGTGTGCAGTTATTTGCAAAATACTTTCTATTTTAACCCGTGATTGTGCTATACCCCCCGAAGGTATCCCTACTTTGACGTAGTGGTAGGACTTGTGCGGTCACACGATCCTGAGAGCTATGCTGGCGGTAGCGTATGCTACTGGTAGGGCCTCCCTTGCCAGACATGTCAAAGGTGATTACCCAGACAAAATGGATACCCTGGTCCTCCAGGTTGGGGGTTTGGTGTGGGGCTAACAACCCCACCCAGAAAAAAAAAAACTTACTCTTACGAAAGTCGAGCAAAGGAAAAAGCTGGATAGATTAAATGATGACGGACGGAAGAAGACTA
>Ga0123357_10006344_pt1 | contig 14406 bp, 7 predicted proteins | sample TergutEmb28metaG_FD_89873 | JGI IMG/M metagenome (GOLD analysis project Ga0123357, IMG submission 89873) | Embiratermes neotenicus P4 segment gut microbial communities from Petit-Saut dam, French Guiana - Emb289 P4 | ecosystem: Host-associated > Arthropoda: Insects > Digestive system > Gut ...
GTTAGTCGCAGACTCCTGAAGATGGTCGTATTAACGGCCGAAACATGTTGAGCAATCAATGAGTATTGAATAAATAATAAAATAAGTGGCATCAAGTTGGTTTTTCTCTTTACGCAACTATAACGATATATCTTTAACATGACCAAAAATACACCATGTCTCAGCATAAATTTATCCAAGCAATAAACAGAAAACAACCGGAAGCAGAGAGCCGCCCCCTTCCCTAACGCCCACATCCCATCATCGATGTGCTTCAAAACACTCGCTAAACAGACTGTCCTGTACGCCCAAAGAACAGAGATGAAAAATTAAACCACAATCCCCAAACGAAACCAAATTTAGCACCAATACGTAACCGGACCGCCTGCCCGGCACCAAGAGAGGAAAAGAGAGAAGTCTCTCGTTTTCCTAGGCGGCTGCTAGCAGAACTCCAAGACGACTAACACAGAGTGACTTTCCCAGGCTACCAGGACTTAAAACGAAAGCTCTTTTAGCTCTCTTCCCTTCCTGGTAGTGACCAATCGCCGAGCGATCCCCGGAGAAGGATGATATGCGAAAGGAGTTTATCATCAGAGTTGTCCTTGAGCCAACATACCCACAAGGCGGCTCGGCATCCGCCCCTTGAAGGAAGTCAAACTTCTTGACTTAAACTTGACACGGAACTTCAAACTTGAACTCCAACTTCAAAGTTGGTTATTCACAAACAGGCTCCGGCGACACCACAGTTACGCCAATTCCGTCGTCTCCGTAGATTCTTTACGTCACACTATCGTAAGGTGTAACGAGTTATTGCACTACACCTACACCACTAGAGAGCCGGGACATCTTATAGTTACCGCCTAACGCAGAGAACCACGTCTTCATCATATGACGAAGATTCTAACGCCGAGTGACGCACCGACACCACCAGCCAGCTGGGACATCAAACAGTTCTCTTTTAAACTCTGGCAACATAATTTTGTACCGTGTCAGTTCAATTGCAGAGTGCCACACCAACATTACTAACCTGCCGAGACATCAAACAGTGCCCGCCCAGTTGCTGGTAACGTAGACTTTATGTGGTGTGGGTCCAACTGCCCCGCGACACAATCACAGTCCACGGCACATACTTGACACAACTGACGAAGACAGGTGTGGGGAAGATCTCCTGGTTCCCAGCTGACACGCGACATAATCCACAGCTGGTCCAATGTCCGATGCACACTTCCGGGCTCCAATGTCGGCATACGGTCGATGTTCAGGATGCAAGACTAAAGGAATTGGTTAACGCTCAGCGACGTCGTCAACAACGAGAGGGGGAACACAAAATATGCACAGATAACATAAGTACACTTCGCCGTACAAACAGGATTATAAATTACTCTACAAATGCCTTTAACTGGCTCACATTGGCCCTCCTGATAACTCCCGTCTCGGATTAGCTAACAACACTACGTTAGGCCGTACAATCTTGGCCATCACAACAGGCTTAGACCACATTAACAAGAACTTGGTCGAGATATTATTGGCCTTGGACCTCACCAACCTTATTCTATACAGCACAGTATCACAAGTCTGATACTTACAAGGTTTACGATCTACATTAAATCTCTTGGCAACCTTACTCCTGACCCGTTTCAAATTACAATAGGCTTGCTTTCAAAAATACTGATTATCTCCCCAGTACCTTACCTACTTTCGGGGGTTAAATCCCAACGTGCATGTAAAGGGGACTTCATTTCCCTTCCCAAGAATAACTTATCCGGAATACACCCCGTGTACCCATAAGGTAGCCATATAAAAAGCCAGACTAAGCCAAGGCAGGTCTTCATCCCACGAGGTCTGGAATTCGTGGTGAAAAATCTTCAACGCAGCTTTCAAATTTCGATTGAATGGCTCCGCTAGTTAACGCTGCGGAAAATAGGGAGTAGTTGTTACGTGGGTAATTCCCCAACGAAAACACAAATCCCTAACCTGTTTACAGCGGAAGACCTTGGTATTATCTGTCACTATGAACACGGGCGTACCATATGCAGGGAAACACGCCGTCTCCAGTCACACACCACCCGAAACGAGATTTTCCGGACAGTGAAAAACGAAAGTTGGAAAAAGCATCCAAAACCAACAAGATCCCTATGTTGCCTAGCTAAGAGCGAGTAAGGGGCTCAATAAAATCTCTGTACAGCCTCTTCTTGGGCTCAAGAACTGGACTAGCCGAATGTAAACCCACATGAGTATTCAGAGCCGTTTCCGCTCTCTAACAAAGATGACGCCGATTAACACATTCTAATATTTCTACCCGCATCTTGGTCAAATAGAAATTCACTGTGATCTTCGGAAAGGTTTTAAGGGCACCTTAGTGTCCCGATAAAACTGAATCATGGCTGGACAGACCGAAGGCAGACATGTCGAAATTGTTCAGCCATAGGACAAATTTTGTGCGTCCTTAAGTGTGGCAGTGACGGGCCGCGTGACTATTGTTCATTGTTGCGGATAGGTTACGTTACTTTCCTGGGCCGCGTCCCTTTCTAGGTGTCTCTAACGCGGGTGAGTGCATCGTATTTTTTTTTTTGTAGTTAATCTAAGCCATAGATCATTAATGACTCAGAGTAGGTCAATGCTAATTTGCACAGTTATCACATGCTATTGATTTAAATCATTTTAAATCATAACCGCTATGCAACCAGGTCGTGAGGACGACTACCCACATGTAAGAACGTTGACCTACAAGTACCACGAAGTGCCCGAATGGTCAAAAACTTCCACAACTGTCACTTGGCGATCACAGCTGATCACGATTGGTGTTGTGCACACATCAGCAAGGTAGAATTACAGTTAGTTCCGGCGTTTCTAAACAGGGGAATCCGTATATCACTTAGGAAGCACAGATCTTACGATTCCAGTGTAAAAGTGTGGAATAATTTGGGAGTTAGTTTTTACATTTATCAACAGGCGGCTCCGGAGAATTGCTAAAACTAATTGGTTCAGATATGTAACATATATATATATATATATATATATATATATGGGGGTTTCTTAAAAGGACCTTTGGAATGCATACCCATATTTCTAACAAATTCAGTGTGTCATGAAACAAAATAAATTATACTATGAACTTTGGTACGTTGTACTACTGCTTCTCTCAGGATCCAGCCGAGTATAAGGTTAGTTCCGACGTCGTGCCAATAGCATTGCTCAGAAGTGGAGTTACGCGTGAAGCATTATTGGAATGACTGATTAAGAAACACTTGTGCCTGTCCTTGCTGTTCTTATCACAGATTTCACACGAATTTTCCTCATTTTAGTCTGTGCCTGCATATTAGAAAATCGTAATAAAAAAATTGAATAAAACATTTAACTTAAAGTGTAGCAGACACACCACAAGACATTCCCAACACCAATATGCACTCAAATACACACACGTCTGCACTTTAAATGTTAACAGTCTTCATGTTTTAATTACAGAATAGTCGAACTAGATTGGAACCGGAAGATACAGACATGTGTAGGAAGCTGGCAGCAGGTTCCACGGACCCTGTCTTGTACCGCCTTGATTTTCCAGTATCATCACCGCTGCCAACAATCAAGAGCATCACTGTGAACGAAAACGTTATCTGTAGAGGCACGAGTCCATCAAGTAAGCTCCAGTCCATACCCAAGATGGTGCACTCATATTAAACAGGCCTCTCAAGTTTGCCTTACAGTCAGGTTCTGCAATTAAAATTGCTCACTAAATGAGTTGAGAAGAACTCCAGGAAGCACACATTTATTTATCTCACCCGTCTTATCACAAAGTCACATGGTCTTATGTAAATAAGAAGTTCATTGCTGTTTTCACTATAGCTTTTGAATGGTCCAGATACTGAAGTAAACAGTCGAAGTCTACAACCTCACATTCTGCCCATCCACATTAACATAATATTGACATGACTGTGTCGCTAACCAACTAACGAACCAAACAACCAAAGGGCGAACTGACGGCGTAGACTTGCGCTTGTGCTCAAGTTGACGTCTATCGGTCTCTTTACCCATTCCTGCCTTTCACCGCATCGCTGGGTTCAGTAACAGACACCTTAAACAGTAGCTGTGATTGCGCTTAGGATAACGAGTTTCCCGCTGCAGTTGAAGATCTCTACATGGACAAAGAGAAGACCATTGTTCAAGAGGCAACAGGTTTCTATGAGGGGACAATTTTGGCAGGAATATTTCCTGGATTCGAACCCAAATTGGTTGTGTGTAATGTTGGACTCGCGGGGAAATCAGGCACGTTGGCGAAGTTGCCATGCCAGGGGGTGTTCGAGTCGTGTCCCGTCTTTGCGTGTTATACCCTGTCATTCGCATTAGAACTGAGGGAAAATGGAGGTAAGAGAACTCAGTGTAGTCGAAACGAGCCAGCTGGGCACGTTTCATTGTTTGGACATGGCCACCTTTTGGCATGTAGCCACAAGTCTGTCCAACCCGACTCCCCGTGGGATGTTTTAGGAGGCCTGCGTCAACATTCGGTCAGCATAGGTTTCTGCTGAGCTGCATAACAAATGGGTTCACCATATCGGGTACCTCGGAGTCGAATCTCCGCTTAGAAATCTGATGTGATCGGCAAAGAATAGAACTCTCAAATCGTAGTCAATTTGCCTGCTTCAATATTTTGGTAACAACGCGAAGACACTTGGACTGAAACTCGAGCAGTTTCCTGACAGGTGTGCAAGCGGCGGAATTCTAGGTAAGGCACGCGTAGTCTATCAAAGTAAGGATTAGCTGCTTATACAGCAGAACTCCATTCCTGTTCGGGAGAGGTCCCACCACTCCCAGTCTGTGACGCTTTATTCTCATACGATCTAAACGAGTCCATCAGGTCAGCGTTCGTCAACGGTCACACCCCAGTTTACGGGGCTATCGACCCAACGGAAACGCTTCTCGAAGAGCTGAATTGGTTGGGGTTTCAGGATGCGCCTGCCTGTCTTAACGAAGAGCATCATGGTGCTTTTCGAGACGCATGTGATCCTCCATTCTGTGTCACCACTCTAGGTCGCTGAGATGTCTCCAAGCCGTTGACGAGCAGTGCTGGTTGACGGGACGTGGCTATGATAATCGTGTCGCCCGCGTAGAGAACCAACTCCACGAAGCGGGAAGGCATAGGCATTTTGTTGACATGCAGGCTAAATAGGACGGGATACTTTATTCCACTCCGATTCACGCCAGCCCGCATGCAACGACAAGTGGATGTTTGGAGGACAATGCAAACGTCCGACCACGCAGACCAGAGGAGATGGTTTTTACAAGGTACGACAGGAAATTAAGGACTGTTAGCTTGTGCAGGCGACCGTCGAACCATACAGTATCGGATTTCGTAGCCACATCCGGGAAAACCATGCCTGTAAGCCTCTTGTCTTTCAAGTTCCTGGGAACTCTTTCAATGAGGCGAGCTAGTTACAGTGCACTGATGTGTTTGGGTCCGAACCCAGACTGCTCATTGTGCAGGAACCACTTACCCGCTTATTTCTCTTAGGATCCTGGTGAGTGCGATCTTGCCAGCTAGCAAACCGTGTCCAGCAGACTTATGGGTCGATAAGACAGGGTCAAACCCGGATACTTCCCAGGTTTCAGGGTGAAGTCACGCTGGCGTGTTACCATGCTGGTGGGAAGTACCGCATTCGGAGAATAGCGTTCATTAATCTGACAAGGAAAGATACGACACTTAGTGGAGGATGCTTCAGGGTCCAATTCGATATACCATTTGGGCCTGGTGTTCCGCGAACCGACCGTCAGTACACAGGTAGTCATTCGCTCCACCATTTTAACGTACTGCTTTCACCCGCCAATGACAGAGCGGCTGGTCAGGCGTTCCCGTCGCGTACAAGGCGAAGTCTTCCGAGCACGCAAGCGGCGTATAAGTGAGAAAAAACTGAAAACTGGAATTGGACCAGTGGTAGAGACTGGTTGTTTCTAAAGAACCCATCAGGGCGGGTTCCCAATTTCCACTTGACGATGGAGACATATCGAGTCTGCGATTCAATGTCGGATTTTGGCCTCAGACGAAGGATTTTGTCCAAAATATCTGCTATTTCTATTACTGTACACCAAAGTCATTGTACTGTAAAGTTAAATTAAGTGGGTAGTCACATTTTACCATTAAGTAATGAAAGGTGTATGATATACACTTTGAATTTCTTGAGTTAGATCATGTTCTAAAAATTATGTTTTGTTTTATATAAATATAGTTTTACAATTTGTATTTTTTTACATAAAATTTCATATTAAAAAAGATTTCTTTCTCTTGCAGATGCTGGATATCTTTCTACAATTACAGTTCAGCATACAATTTTTAATAACAGAAGCAATTCGGCCAGTTTAGAATGCCCATTTAACGTTCAACAATCTTCAGAAACAAAACCACAACCAACACTACCACCACCACGTCTACCACGACAAACACCACCAAGATCACCACGACAAATAACATCAAATAGACAACCGCCACTAGGGCCGCCGCTGCCACCAAAACCACCACCACCACCACCACCACGACAACCACCACGACCACCACCACCACCACCACCACCACCAGCACGACAACCACCACCACCACCACCAAGACAACCACCACCACCACCACCACCAAGACAACCACCACCACCACCACAACCACCACGACTACCACCACTACCACCACGACCACCACTAGGACCACCACGACCAGGATAATGAGCAACACGACTACCACCACAATCACCACAAGGACCACCATCACCACCATAAAGACCACAACAACGATCACCACCAACATGATTATCACCACGACTACCACATGGGCCACCACAAGACCACAATAACGACCACCATGACCACCACCAACACCACAAGCACCACAACAACCACAATAATGATCACTATGTCCACCACCACCACCAACAGCATGACTACCACAACGACCATCACATGGACCACCACAACGACCAAAATAACGACCCCCAAGACCACCACCAACATGACTACCACCATGACCACCACAAGGACCACCACAATAACCACAAAAACGACCACCACGACCTACCCAACACCACAACCAACACCACCATTACCACCACCAGGAAACATCGGTAAATGTTAGGTTCAATGAGGGGGAGTTAAATTTTCAGTTACTGAAACAATAGTGATATACACATAATTAAATTAAACTGTTGAAATATGAATGCCATTTAACATTATTTAACTAAAGAGGCAGTGTATGCATAACCTAACACAGAGGCACGTTCATGAAACCATTCTTGTCATGGAAAAGCAGTGAGACTTAAATTTTATGAACATCTGCCTCAGGTATTGAGCATGCAATTCACATCATTTCTGCTTCCTATCAAATTGTCATCTATGGCCTGTCTGACTGTACCAAAATTTTCTACTTTATCTAATAAAGGCCACGATTTTTAGGAAAAAAAGTTATGGAACGTAAAATGTGTGTTTGTAATTTCTCTGCTACATGTTTCTGATACATTTCTCATTCTAAGAAGTATTGAGCAAGATACTGTCATAATATTCAGCCAGATATTGCCATCAATGTATACACGTCTTAATGTAAAGTACTCAATATTGTTGCCACATTTTACATAATCCGAATTTTCTTGAAAGATTTTTGAAAAGTCCTCAAATATCAAAGTTTATGAAAATCCGTCCAGTTTGAAGACAAGTTCTTCCATGTGGACAGACAGACAAAAAGACAAACAGGCAGACATGACAAAGCTATCAGTTGCTTTTCAATTTTTGCAAATGCTCCTAAAAATTTGCTACCACTTATGTGTGCACCACTGTGTGTCTTAGTACAAAGACAAGCACATTAACACTACTTCGGTAAGTAATCCCTGTTGTAAGCAGAACATATGTTTGCACTGTGTAGAGGAGTTATACAGTATTTATTTCATCCAAAATTAGATGCTTTAAATTATTAAAATATCCGTGTCTCTCTCACACAAACACGTGTGTATGTGGGCGCAACTGGGCGTGCATGCACACACAATTTCTGAAGACTCTTGCATTAGAATTAGCATTACAGTAAGTACTTTGCTGGCATTTTATCATGCATTTTATATGGCAGTATAAATAGACACATTTTCACACATAAAATTAGGAAACACTTCAAAGTTACAAATGAATGATTTAATATCAGGACTCTTAGTCAGACTACAGTCAAATTTTATATAGAGATTATACTATTCTAGGCCTGAGGGTGGTATATTTTGATTTGCTATAAACACTAACAACATGACAAATATGGACTTATGAGATGTTAAGCCAATGTGAGGACCGCATACTCAGCCACTACCCCGAATATGCTATCCTGGCTCCAAAATTGTTTACATGTGTTACCTCATTAATTGCCAGGAACTTTTCTTCTTTGTACACCTTATATTTCTCATATTTGATACAACAAAATTCAACTCACACACACTGTCAACATGTACATAAACAATATACACAACAACATAAAACTCAATCCTACGTACGAAAAGCACAATTCCATAGATTTTCTCGACTTGGCAATATTACACAAACAAACAAAACTTGAAATTGACATATAAAGAAAACCAACCACCACAGACACAACAATTAATTTCTTCTCTAACCTTCCCATAGAGCATAAAATGGCAGCCCTCTGATTCCACATTTCCAGAATGCTTTCCCTACCACTGGACCCAGAAAAAAGACAAAAAGAATGGGTAATAATACAATCAATAGCTAAAAACACCTTTCCTCAAGGCCTACTCCAAAAACTTAACCAACAGATACAGCACAATACTAGATGCACACAAACAAAAGAGAAAGAAAAAAAGATTTGCACTACATTCACGTACCATAGCCCAAACATAAGAAAAATCACTAATCTGTTTAAAAATACCAGCAAAGGCATAGCATTCAAGGCTACAACAACATTGCAACAACTCATAAAAACCAAAACATCAGACCGAACAACACAACATTAACCCTTATCCTGCTAATGTGGAGAATAGGGTGAGCTCCTAATAATGCCAGCAGATGGCAGATGGGATTTAATTTGGCGTCTAAATGGCTAAAGAAGTATAATCATTAAACAAAATGCTTTTAAAACAAACCGAAATATTCAGTGCCTGGTATTAACCCTTATCCTACTAACGTGGAGAATATGGTGAGCTCCTAATAATGCCAGCAGTTGGCAGGTGGGATTTAATTCGGCGTTTAAAGGGTTAAAAAAGGGGAATATATTAAATCATATGCAACACATGTCAGAATTCATATGTAGGACAAACCAGTCACAACTTAAAATCAAGATTCTGAGAACACATCTGTTACATTAAAAATAATGACCCACACTCTGCATATGCTCTACACATACTTAACTGCGGACATGAATATGGCAACATTAATGATACCGTGACACTTCTCAAGCAGGTTAACAAACCATCCCTCCTCCTTCCGTATGAACAAATGTACATACGATTACTCCGCCATAATAATGAACTCATTCCTGAACAACACTTGAACGAGCACATTTCCATGTTCAAAATCTACCAACATACATACCACAAGTCACATACTACCTGACAGCCAACACACTTACCCAACCCAACTAGTTCCTTCTTAAACTGCATACCAGACGGTCATTTACAGAGGTAAGCAATATGTTTCTTTAATAATCTTGTTGCATTTTCTGTAGGTTCAACAACTATCACTTAATGTAATTAGACATTTATAGAATGTAACTAGACAGTTTTTTTAAATGTTAACAATCATGTAAATACAATCTCTACACAACACAATACACACATAAAGATGCAAGGCAATAACACATCCTTAAGAGTTTTATCTAGATTTTATTACTAATATTTTATAAACATGATGTAAATATGTTGTAGTAACAAAGAGCACTCACTTCTTTCAGAATACTGTACCAGATGTTGTGATAAATACAATTTGACCTCCTGATGATGAGCACAGATTTGCTCGAAACATGCAGAGGATTATAATAATAAACGCATTATATAACGTAACTGTGCATCAAGTTGGTCATTTACCCAGAGTCATACCCAAAGATATGTGTTTGAAGTTAAAAGTTTTCTGCTGTATTGATAATGTAGGTTCAAGTCTAAGTTGTTATGCTGAGTAGCAAGATTTTGAAGAACTGTACTGCTTTCATCTTCAATTGCCAAGGGGACCTAGAAGAAGAATTCTTCATCGCTTGAATGTAATGGCGACATGTTTCTCGAGATGTCACGAAGTAGTCCTTCTGCTACACAGCATAACAGCCCAGAATACTTGAATCTGCAAAATATTTGATATTTTTAAATTAGAGTGTATTCTATTACGCATTAAGGCTCACGGTGTAATTCTGTATATTGTACATACAAATTCTGAAGTTCAGTTATTCAGCAGAAGTTAATTAAATGCCTGCTTTGTACTGTAGTGTCTTCTTCTCACCACATATTTGTGTTCATGATCAATTTTAAGCAGCCTGTAAGTCACTTGTGACAGTTAAAGTAGTTTAATTACCTCTGTTCATTTTTAATACTAAGTATTTCACTAGCACTTTACTGTTGAAATATTAAATACTAAATATAATTTTATGTTTCCTTACAATGCACAACAACGTAGATTCGACTTGGTCCACATCACCCTGCCCAGATGTATTTAGATACGAGCTTGACAGATCCGGGGACTGGTATGGAATCATCAGTGTCCCTAACCCTTATCCTGTGGTGGCAATTGACGTCAATGTGCAGTTGGATGTCGGAGCTTTCACTTCGGTAATACTGACAGATTCTGTTTAAGATAATTCATTATTTCAGGTTACATAAAACACAGGCAGTTTCTTTACTACCTAACTGAATATTAACTTCCCAAGAAGACTTCAGATGCATGGTGTTGGTTAGTCAGTATTTCATACCCTATTAACTGACAGGCAGTGTGACATGCTACTGTGTTCAACATATCGTAGAGCACTGTGCAGGCTGTGCTTCATAACTCCAAACTTGGACGTATTAAAGAAAGCTGATAGTATGCAATGGGATTTCCACCAGGTGAGACAGCATGGGTTACAAGGCAGTCTCTGCACAAAAACATTTCCATGTCTGTGCGCTAAGGAAGTGTGCGTCCAAATTTTCTTATGGAATTCATGTACTTTATTGACTTGCTGGTTAGTTAAAAAAGTACTGACCCTTAGCCTTGGCTTCCTTTTCCCTCAAATTTTCTCCATTTCCTCATCCCACAAGTTTCAAGTTCAGTCTTGGACAGTAGGATACCGGATATGTACTATACAAATGCTGGATTTAAGTGTAAATAAGTAATGTACAGCTTTGGGTCTAATTATGAGGCTAAAAAGGCATCAGGAATAGTATTTTATATTTTGTTTATATTACTGCAATTACTGTTTCTGGTGTTGCTGCTGCTGCTCCTACTAATATAAGATTATTATTATTATTATTATTATTATTATTATTATTTGGTATCGTCTTTATGCATCAATGGATAACAAAAGGGATAAAAATGCCATGTAAAAAAGAAGGAACTTTTTAATTATATATACAAAATAATGATTTAAACCCCAAAATATATTAAAAAGATACAAAAGAAACAAAATATATGTGGGTAGGATGAAATTTCTAATCATATTATAAAACTAATTGCACCATTTATAACTTCACCATTAATCTGTAATACATTTCTTAGTTCTGGTGTTTTCCCTGATAGATTAAAATATGCTGTAGTCAAACCAATCTTTAAAAAAGGAAATAAACAGGAAATCTCCAATTACAGACCAATATCTTTATTAACTTCCTCCTCCAAGATTATTGAAAAACTCATTTATGCTAGACTCCATGCTCACATTGATATTAATAATATCTTATTAGAGGAACAATAAGGATTTCGGACTCACTCCTCAACTGAACAAGCTGCCTTCACTTTGATACGCAGTATCCTTAATTCTATGAATAAAAATCAAATAGTTGGAGGTATATTTTGTGACCTGCAAAAAGCATTCAACTGTGTCAATCATAAAATATTACTAGAAAAGCTAGAATTGTGTGGAGTTGAACGGAAATTTAAAACATTAAATTGAATCCTGTTTAACAGGTAGATACCAAACAGTGACACTGAATAATATAACCAATAATAACAATTCGTCCAAATGGCAATTGTTAAAATGTGGTGTGCCACAAGGTTCAATTCTTGGCCCTCTGTTCTTCCTAATTTACATAAATTATATATCTACAATAGTAAACAATGACAACAATATGGTACTATTTGCAGATGATACCAGCGTTATAATTACAGACACAAATTGAAGGGACTTTAATATAAATGCTAATCAAACGTTCCAAGATATAAACACCTGATTTATAGTCAATTTACTTACTTTAAATCTTAATAAAACTCAGTACTTAGAATTCAGAACTAAGAATTATTATAATGTTAATACACAAATTAAATATGATCAGGAAAGTATAACCAGCGCCTCTGAGATTAAATTTCTTGGATTATCTATAGATGACACCTTATCCTGGAAACAACACACAGAACAGGTACTCAACAAAATGTGCACTGCATGCTATGAACTGAAGAACATAAAACATATAGTACCAATAGACATGCTAAGAGTAATCTATTTCGCTCATATACACTCTATTATAAGCTATGGTATAATTTTTTGGGGTAGCTCCTACTATACCAACAAGGTATTTATACTCCAAAAGAAAATTATCAGAATTATAACTAACACTAGACCTAGAGATTCTTGCAGAGCAGTTTTCAAGAGCATGGAAATAATGACATTATATTCTCAGTACATATATTCATTAGTTTTATGCTCAATTAATAATAAACACCTATTTGATGCAAATAATGAAATTCATAAATATAAAACTAGGAATAACAATGTGGTGTGCCACACAATTTATACCATCCAATAGCTAACTTATCAAAATTCAATAAAGGAGCTTATATATCAGGTATAAAAAAATTTTTAACCACCTTCCTCAATAATGAAAGCTTTGACTAATGATCATAAATATTTTAAATCCACACTGAAGAGGTTCTTATATCATCATTCTTTCTACTCAATGAATGAATATTATGAATATAAGGGAGATAGAAAAATATAAACTTTAAGAGGCTGATTCACTGATATATTATTTTAATAGTATATGATATTGATAACAACACACATCTTAATTGTAATTATTTTAGCCCTGTTAATAGTGTACGATACTAGTAACAACTAACACAACTTAATTGTAATTGTTCTGATGTTATAATTGTTATTAACTATACCACCATTATATTATAATTATATTTAAGCATTTGACATCTGTATTTTTAATAGATATTCATACAACTACTTTGACAATTTCCACATTCTTGATGCTTTACCTGTGTATGGATATACAGAAAATAAAGTGAATGAAACATAAATGAAATGCATGGTAGTTACAAATATATACCTAACCAAACAAGTTTCTAGGGCAACTAATGTTGTATCTGTTCTGTAGTTACAAAGTTATGGTTCATCATCATCATCATCATCATCATCTGGTGGTGATGGAGGCAGCAGGTGTATGTTATCCTCCTATGTCCTTAATTATTAACAGTTTCAGTGTACTGATAAACAGAAGCAATGTACTTTACACACAATTTATGATTCTTTATTCTTTATTTATTCTTTTAATAGTATTCAAAAAAATTCATTTACACGAGTTCATCCAGTGGACATAGGAAGAGTCAGAAAATAAGTAAGTCGGTTCCATGTAACAGAAGAGTCTGTCATTAAGATTGACGGTCAAGAATAATTAATATAAAATGGTACGAATTTAGGACAGAATTTCAAATTAAAATGAGTGAACACAAATAATTACAAAATCACAGACACAATTGCAATATAAATTAAAGTGTAATTTACACATATATAAGTTGAATAAATATATATCAACTGTGACATAAAATTTAAAAATTAATGAAGTAGAAGAACAATGGATAATGAGTAAGTACAGAGAAATTTAATATAACTGTACAGTGTAAGAAGACAGGATAATATAAACACAATAAGAGTTAAATATTACTGTTTGTTAATAAATTCACCTAAACTATAAAATGAGTGTGTATGTAGAAATTGCTTTAGAGAAATTTTAAACTTGTAAGGCTTGTTGTAGATACCCTTAATTGCTTTGGGAAGACTATTAAAGATTTTGATGCCTGAATATCAAACTCCCTTCTGACACATGTGCAGAGTTCCCTGAGGCTACTGTAAACCATTTCTTTGTCTGGTATTATTGTATTGTATTGTATTTGTATTGTATTTTTATTTCAGTTCCGTAAAATCCAGTACATGTCAGTAATGACTTTTGGATATAGAACTCGTCATATTACAGCAACTATACAAAATTTATCTATAAATAAAAATCCTGTTAA
>Ga0123357_10006345_pt1 | contig 14405 bp, 9 predicted proteins | sample TergutEmb28metaG_FD_89873 | JGI IMG/M metagenome (GOLD analysis project Ga0123357, IMG submission 89873) | Embiratermes neotenicus P4 segment gut microbial communities from Petit-Saut dam, French Guiana - Emb289 P4 | ecosystem: Host-associated > Arthropoda: Insects > Digestive system > Gut ...
ACCGAGTATTTTGGCCGAGTTGCGAGTAGCGCGAGGCGCTCCGACGAGAGCTGCTGGTGCAGCTTGAGGAGGAGCAACGAAGCGATGCGACGCAAATCGACCAAAAGACGACGGGAGCAACCTACGAGGGGTTCCAAACCTCGCGCCAACTTGAAAGCGGTCTAAGTCTACCGCGCAGCGTTGCATCGTGTTAATCTCTGAGACTCTAAGTCGCGGATCTCCGATCACGCACGATGAACATCAGCGAATTCGTTTCGACAGCAAGGGGGGCCTGGCCGGTCTGGCAGGGCGCAGATCCCAAAGCGTTCGCGCGCTTCGTCGAGGAGCTCGACGCGAACGCGGAAGACAAGGTGCCGCTCGGCTCACTGCACGCCGCCGACCTTTGGCTGGCGTTCCATGCGGGCCTCGGAGTCGCGCCCGCCGTTGCCGCACTCGAGGCGAACTGCTTCGCCGACTTGTCCCGCGTTCTTAGAGCGCGCCGCGCGGAGCCGGCTCATGCCGAGGAAGCCGTGCAGCGGCTCCGTCATCGACTCCTCGTTGCCGAGCCCGGACGATGTGCGCGCATCCTGACGTACGCCGGCCGCGGTGAGCTCCGCGCCTGGGTGCGCGTTGCGGCCGTGCGCGCGTGGCTCAACATGAAGCGCGAGGCGCCGCTCGGGACAGCCAGCCCAGAAGATGCGTTCGTCACCGAGGCAACGAGCGATCTCGAACTCGAGTTCCTGAAGGGCAAGTACCGCGAACTTTTCCGTCGCGTTTTTCTCGAGACCGTCGCCGCTCTCGCGCCGGGTACGCGCCTCCTCCTCAAGCTCCATTATCTCGATCGTCTCTCGATGGAGGAGGTCGGCAAGGTGATCGGAGTGCATCGGCTCACCGTCCTCAGGCGACTCGAGCGCGCCCGCCTCGAGCTCTCGGAGGGGACGAAGGAGCGCCTCGAACAGGAGCTTCGGCTCGCGCCTCCGGAGGTCGAAAGCCTGCTCCGAATGATTCAGAGCAGGCTCGACGTGAGCTTGCAACAGGCGCTCACCCAGTCGCGAGATCACACGAAGTTCAGCACGCCGTAGATGACGGACATCACGATGGCGAGGCCACCGAGCGGCACTTGGAACTTGACGAGTTTGCTCCGGACAGCGTCACCCTTCTGAATGGCTGTGGCGTTGCCGCGAAATGCATACGTCGAGATGAGACCAAAGCCGAGCAGAAGGCCTACCGCGAAATCGGCGAAGCCAGACAACGCCCAGAAGATCCAGATGAGTGGGTGGCTTCCAAGCAACGACATGTTGAGCACGCAGCCGATGATTTCCCACACGCCCCAGCCGAACATCACGATACCAATCCACCCCTGATACTGCGCGAGCTTCGCGAGTTGTTCAGCGGCGCGGGGCGACTTGCCAACGATCAACGACGACATCGCGAGAAGTCCGCCCGCGATTCCAATCAGCATCGAAACAATGAACATGAGTCCCTCTGTGGAAGGGGTGGACGTCGGCGTCCTTGCCGATCATCTCCTTCTCGCGGAGAAGACACGGCCGCCGCGCCCGCTGTAGCGACCCTTGGTGCTTTTTCTTCTAGCGGGAGCTTACGGATGTCACGGCAAGAGAAACAATGAACAAAGAAATTCGATGGGCGGCGCTACTCGCGTCGTACGACATGTGTCTCCCTTTCGATGAAACTCTTTAAGGTTGATGAAAACGCTCTCCAATGTGTGACAATCGAACGTTCCGGGACGAAGGTGATCGTTCGGGGAGGGCGCTGGGGGGACGAGCTCTCCGAGCTTCGCTCGATTGACCACAGTGACGAGGCGAGCGCCGTGGCCGCCGAATCGGCCATTTCCGGCGAGTATGAGGGCAACGGCTACCTGCACTCTGCGTCGCCCGAACCTCGTGCCGCCCGTTTCTATCGGGAGGAGTTCACGGACCTTCTCGCCCTTGCGTACGGGGTGAAACGCGGCGAGGTTTCCACGGCGCTCGTCGACGAGACTGAGGAAATCTACGGGCAAAAGATGCCGCCGGAGTTGCGCGACCACCTCGTGTTTCGTGGCAGCAGCGAGCTTGGATATTGCAACTTCGGCGAGTGGAGTATTTGGGCGGAAAATCTTATCCCCTTCGATTCGAAAAAAGAGAATCTCTTCGAGCAGCTCCTCTCCGATTTCGCAACCTACACGCTCAAGTTGATGTTGGCCGATCTCGTTGAGATCGGCACGGCAGGCAATGGCGACACGTATCTTGCAGCCATCGATGTTCGTCTTCCCGAGGCTTCGGTGGTCTTCATGTTCGATCACGAAACGGGCGAAATCGCGCCCTTCGCGGATACCCTATCAACGCTTGCCGAACTCAATCGACTTTATGAGATCAACGCCGGCAACATCGAGGTCGAGGGAGATCTCCTCGCCGAAGTGGAACGAGGCATGAAGCGCATTGAAAAGCGCGTATCCCCTTCTTGGCATTACGAGGAGCTCGTCGGGAATTCGGAGACCAAGCCGTCGTTCGAACCGAAGGGCGAGCTCGTCACGTTCATGTGGTTTCGCGGCTCGTGGATCGCCGCGCTCATGGAGGGGGACGTTCGTGAGGCGGCGAATTGGTTCAAACCGCTCATCGAATGGCACCAGAAAAACATGACGTGGACCGACTCGAAGAAGCGATGGACCACGCTCGTACCTTCGCGTGGACTTTATTGGCTTTATTATCTGTATTTCTTCGAGAGCCCAGACCTCGGCGAGGCCATCGAACTCTGTTCGAAGAGCGCATCGCGCATTTTGCGCGATGCGGCCACAACCTTTGCCAAACTCGCAAAAGGCCAAACGCACATCGGTAATATTAATTTTGCCGAAACCCGAAAGCGCTTTTTGGCGCTGGGTGTCGACCCCGCAAAGGCCGAGGAGTTGAAACGCGCCGCAGACGCGGCGAAAACCGAGAAAGCCGCGCGACAGGCCGCGGAGCGCACGGAGATCGCTGCGTGGGTGAAGGACAAGTCGACGGCGCAGATCGCCGAGGAGCTTTGGCGGCGCGTCGATTCTCCAGCCGCTGCGAAGGCGCTCGCCTCGGCGCTCATCGACAAAGATCCTAGTCTCTCGAAGGCATATGAACGCGCGCGTGCCGCCATCGCGAGGGAAGAGAATTGGCCGCTCGCTGTCGAAGCCTTGCAGCTCGCCGCGACGGCCGAGGAGCGTTCGATGCTGGCGTTCGCGCTCGCGTGCAGCGGGCCGAGCACGGTCGCGGCCGTCGTCTCGGTACTTCGTGCCGACGAGCGCGATGCGATTCATCGCCATGGCAAAACGTTTCTTGCGCGCCTGCGTACATGGCTTCGGGCCGAGTACCTAAAGCAATACGCCATTGAATCACTCTCGGTCCTTGGCGCTCTGAGCAACGCCGATCTCGATGCCCTCATGGCGCGCCTGCGTTGGGTCGACGAGAAATCGGACGACGAGGACGAAGAGGAGCGGGAGGAACAAACGGAAATCTCTGCGTCGACCTTCGGTGGATTGCAGACGGGTCTCGCGGCTCTTGCAAAGCAGGGAGACGAAGCGAAGGACTTGCAAGAAGAGTCCAAAGAAGAAGAATCCGAGGAAGAAAAGGATGAGGACTCCGAAGAAGAGTCCGAGGAACAAGAATCTGAGGATTCGAACGAAGAATCCGAAGAAGAAAACGAATCCGAAGACGACGAATCGGAGGATGGCTCCGAGGAAGATGAATCCGAAGAAGAAGAAGAGTCGGACGACGACGACGAATCCGAGGAACAAGAATCCGAGGACGAATCGGAGAAAGAAGAAGCGGATCCCCACGATGTGAATCTCGAAGACGAAACGCCTCTCGCCGAGACACCGTCCTATCTCCTTTCGACCATGAACAAGGCGCCGCTTCGCGCGACGATCGAAGCATTTGCGCTGCATCCTCCGCCGGGAGCGCTCGACAAGCTGCGTGCAATTGTCCTGTCGGGACCGAAGGAGCTCATCGTACCTGCGCTCCTCGCGATTGGGCGGCTGCCGGGCGACGACGCACGACTGTTCCTCGAGCAGCAACTCGGTGGCGTATTCCCCGATCAGGCGCTTTGCGCCCTCGCACGCCGTGGCGGCGCGGCAGCACTGCCAGCCGTGGAGGACTTCTTCGAGCGCACGTGCGGCCTGCCGGACGTCACCGTATATCCCCGATTGATGCGCGAGGCCGTGCGCTCATCTGCGGGGAAACCGGTCGATCTCGAGGTGGTGCGATTGTCGCTTCGAACGGTCATGGACAACAAATTCGCTGCGCGCGAGCTCCACGAAATCGCGCTCGATCTGCTCGGCAAACATGCGGAGCCTTTGGTCGCGCGTCAGACGGCGCTCGCCTTTCTCGACGACGAACATTCCTCGGTGCGCGATGCCGCGCGAAGGCTCCTCGTCCGTATCGACGGCGACTCCGCAACATCGAAGATTCGCGTGCTCGATGACAAGGCGATCGCCGAGATTCATAGCAAAGAGGGAGTTTTGGGGCTCGCGGCGGCTTTGAAAGACGAATGGTCTGTCCACCGCGACCGAGTTCTCGGCTTCGCCGTAGAGCATGGTTTCCTTGCCCAACTCGAGCGCGAGGCCCTTGCGCTCGTTCGCCACATGGCGCGATTCCCGTTCTACACGAACGGCTACAAGCGCGATGGCTTGGAGCGCGCTGATGCCGCCATTCAACATCTCTCCAAGCTCGAGACGCCGGAAGTCGACCATGCATTGCATGCCTTCCTCACGTCACCGAACCCGGCGGTGAGGAAGGCATTCGAGTACAACAAGGCACTCGTCGAGCGCCTGAGGAAGATCGGCCCGATCGAGTCCGAGAGCGCCATGGATGCCGTCGCGGGTAGGGATCTGTCACGAGGCGTCGAGGCACGCTCGCTTCTGGATCCATTGTTTGTCCTCGGGGAAGCGGTCCATGGCATCGCGTTCACGAAAGACGCGGTCATCGTTGCAGGCGCCGGGCGCGTCACCGCATTCGATCGTGATGGCCGCCCGCACCCGCGCGCCGAAGCGTTCGCCGACGGCTGGGGATACGACGTCGTCGTTCACGAGGCCGCCGGGCTCATCGTGGTGGGCTATTCGCACGGTCATTGCATTGTGCACGCACTTGAGGATTTCGCTCGCAAAGCGGATCTGTCGCACGGCTTTCCTGGCGTCCGCAAAGTGGCGATCTCGCCGTCGGGTCGGTGGCTCGCCACGGCGTGCGACGACAAGACGTTGCATGTCTGGGATCTCGAGAGCCTTACCGAGGCACGCGTCCACAAAGAGCTGTTCGACGTGAACAGCGTCGCCTGGGTCGACGAGGACACCATCGCCTTCATCACCGATCAGCACGTTGGCGTCCTTCCACGCGTGAAGGGTGAGGCGCGGCGCGCCAAGCAGAAGATGGGCGGCGCAGAGATCCAGGTCATCGATGGACTCTTGCTCGCCGGCGGCAGCGGGCAGGATCTCACGTTCTTCGATGGCAAGACGCTCGAAGCCGTCGAGAGCTTGCCCATCCGCGGCGTCGCGCGCGCGCGTGTGTCGAAGGATCGGAAAACGGTCTTCGTCGCATGCTGGGAGGGGAAGATGGTCGGTTTTTCGCGGTGGAACCGCGACACGAAGAAAGCCGAACGCTCTCTCGAAGAGTCACTCTTCGGAATGGAGATCGATCCAGAAACCAATCGAATCTTCGTCGGCGGAAAGAGTCACCGCGTCACGATTCTTTCTCCAGAAGGGAAGCTCGAGAGCGGCGCCCCCGAGCTTCGAGAGGATCAGAAAAGCGGCACGCGGTGGATGGTGGTGCCGGCGGGAGGAGACAGCATCGCGAAGATCGCGCGCACCGAAAATCCAGACGAGATCGATATCCTCGACGGCGCGGGCCGCGTCGTTCGCTATAGCATGTCGAGAGATCTCGGCGCCGTCGTCGCTGTCGCTCCGCGACCCTTGCCCCGGACGGCCGAAGACTTCGCCGTCGTCGACGCTGGCATCGTGACGAGCGCGTTTGGCGCGGTTGCTCGCTATGGCCGCGGCACGGTCGAACCTTGGTCGCGCACGACGGATCGAAGCGAGAAAGTGATCGCCATCGGCGGGATCATCGTGACTGGTTCGGGCAAGCATCTCGGCTGGCTCGATCCCGCGAGCGGCGAACTGCTCGCCGAGCGCGATGCAGGCGTGAAGAGTTCGTGGGTGCAGCATCTCTACGCGGTGGGCGACGATCGCTTCTTCGTCGCAGGCTACGACGAGGGACGGCTGCAGCTCTGGAGCGCTTGCGAGCGACGTCGAGTGGGCGAGATCATGGTCGATCACCGCGAACACGACGGACGCTTCTCTCGCCCGTACGGCATCCGGGTGCATCCGGCGTCGCGCCGTGTTGCGGTCACGTACTGGGACAAGTCGGTCGACGTGTTCGCGATCGAGGGCGACAGGTTCGTGCTCGAGCACACGCTTCGCCTTCAAGAGGCCTACGAGTTCGTGGCCCTCGGTGATGATGGCAAAACCATCGTGATCGGCAGCGCGCGCGAGGTCCTTGCGTTGTCTTATCCGGATTGCGTTCCTCGATGGCGGTGGTCTTCGAGCCGCGAATTGACGGCGCTCGAAGTGCTCCCAGACGGGCGGGTCGTCGTCGGCTGCAAGGACGGATCCGTCCTCGTCGTTCCCCCTTCAGCGCACGAACACTGATCACGTCCGGCTGCGTTCGGCGCACGCCGTCTCCATGTCCATCACGACGTTACGGGTGGACTCGAGGCGTTCGAGTACGGACGCGACCGAACTTGCTTCGTTGGATCCCGAGACGATCAGATCGCGATGCAACGCGGTGGCGATCTCGCAGGCAAGGTGGACGAGGCGCGCGCACTCGGTGACCAGGCGCGCGTCCGGAGTTCCATCGAGCAGCGTCGCGGTCGATGCGAGCCACTCCCAGCGCAGACGCTCGCACGTCGCCGCGGCGGGGCGCGCGTGCGCGCCGACCAGGATGCTGAGGCACGCGATGGCCGAGACGAGTGAGCGATGTTCTTGGGTGAGCGCGCGTGCGCTGTCCACGATGTGCGGACTACGCCCGTGCTTTGCGCAAGCGTCGAATCCTGCCGAAAGCGCCGCGGACGCAGAGGTGAGCCGGCGCATGCGCTCGAGGATGAGTGCTGTATCGGGGAAGGTGATCCGGACGGGCAGCGATTTCGCACGCAACAGAGCCTGCGACAACAGCGGCGCAGGCAGCACGGGTGTGGCTGGCGCTACCCGCCGAATCGGTCTCGACATGTCCCTGTGTCCCCCCGAGACACTCGTTGTGCCGTTTGCATACCATTCACAGGATGTCCACAGGTCTCGTTGTGTGCGGGGCAATCATGCACCTTGCACGCATCCATCGATCGAGGATCGCGGCCGCGGCAACGGTCGCGAGCCGATTCGCTAGAGCGCGATGCCCCACGTGGAGCAATCCGCTACGTGCCGACGCGCGCTCGAGCCGTCTTCGTGGGTGGATAGTTTCATGCTTGGGCATTGTCATGTGCCCGGCATCCACTGCGATCGACGCGCGCTCCGGAGTTCAAGTGGACGGCGCCGAACAGGATCCCTCCTTTTACCTGCGAACGCAGTTCTTGCGACGGCTTGCGCACGACATTGCGTCACCAACCGGCGTGACGCGAACGGTCCTCGAGGAGCTTGCCGCGGCGAGCGAACCGCGTCCCGAGCTCGTTGCGATGGCTCGCCGGAGCCTCAAGCGGCTCATTCGTCTCTCCGAGCACCTGGCGCTCGTGTCGGAGCTCGAAGCGAGGACGATCGAACCGGAGATGGCTCTCGTCGATTTGCATGCACTCTGCAAACAGGCGCTCGATGATGCGCTTGCCATCGATGGCCGCAAGGACGTCGTCGCGAGCTCGGAGCTGCCGGACGCGCTCCCACGCGTCCGGGCGGATGGTCGCCTGCTCGTCGTCGTCGTTCGCGAAGTGCTCGGCAACGGCCTGCGGCTCGCGAGCTCGCGGGTTGCGCTCGCGGTCGAAGTTGCAGAGAGGGCGATCGTGGTCCGTGTGGAGGACGACGGCCCGGGCCTATCCGAAGACGATCGTGCAACCCTTGGCCAGCGTTTCGTGCGTCGGCCTCTGCAGCGAGGGCTCGGTCTTTCGATGTCGATGGCGCTCGACATCGTCCGCGTTCACGGCGGCACGCTGACCGTCGAAGAAAGCAGACTGCCGCCAGGGCGCCGCGGCACACGCGGGGCCGCCATCCTCCTCGCACTTCCGCTTTCGAGTTGACGCGATCTCCGAGATCATCCCGGTGCAATCAATGTATGGTGCATGCGTCGGGCGCGCAGCGTGCGTCGTGCAAGCATCGCGACGTCGTCCATGTCGACGGGCTTCACGAGAAACCCGTCGGCGCCGAGCCTTGAGAGCGTGCGCCATTCGCGGGGCCCGCCGGCGGCAGTGACGACGATGATGGACGTCCGATCCGCGGGCGCGAGGGCGCGCAGGCGCGTGGTGAGCTCGAGACCGTCGAGGCGCGGCATCGCAAGATCTGCGACTACGATCGGATACGGTGCGCGCTCGAACGCGGCGAGTGCGTCGATGCCGTCGTTCACGGTGTCGATGCGCGCTTCCGGGAAGCGCGCCGCGAGCGCCGAATGCATCAGCGCACGCCAATCTTCGTCGTCGTCGGCAACGAGAATACTCTCGGGTTCCTCCTCTCTCTTGTGTGCGCGAAGGATGGCGACACGGAACGCTTCTGCCGATTCGAAGCGCCGGTGTGGATCCTTGTCGAGTGCGCGGAGAACGACGTCGTCATAGTTACGCGGCAACCCAGGTCGTGCACTCGAGGGTGGCTCGGGAGCCTCGAGCAGGTGCCGCGCAAGGATGCTTGTTTCGCTCCGACCTGAAAACGGTGGATGTCCGGTCAAGAGCTCGTAGGCGATGCACCCGAGCGCGTAGACGTCACGCATACGCGCGAGCTCCGTTCTGTCGTCGCCCAGCGTGGCTTCGGGCGCCATATAGGGTGGAGTCCCAACGAGCATGCATGAACGGAGCGATCCTGCTCCCTCGAGGATTCGCGCGACACCCAGATCGCTCACGACGACGTGGTGGTCGCGCAGAGAGATGAACGGCGCGTCTGGCTCCGCGTGATCTCGGAGGGCGGACCGCGGAGCGTTTGCCGCCATGAGGAGGTTTGACGGTTTCAGATCGCGGTGCACCGCGTTCGAAGCATGTATGGCCGATACGCCGAGGCATGCTTGGTCGAGAATGTTGAGCGCCTCGTCGAGATCTGCTCCGCCGAAACGCGCCTGCTTCATGAGCCACTGCTCGACGCTCGGACCGTTGACATACTCCATGACGAAATATGGAATCGTGGCGTGTTCGCCGAACGCGTGGACCGTGAGCACGTTGGGATGGGTTACGCGCGCCATGGCGCGCGCTTCGTTCCAGAAGAATGCGTGCAGATCCTCGCGTTCCAGGACCGTGGGTCGAATGAATTTGATCGCGACATGACGATCGAGCACCTCGTCGTACGCGAGCGTCACGAGCCCCATGCCGCCGCCGCCAAGCCGCCGCACGATGCGGAACGTATCGCCGATACGCGTTCCGGCTGCCAGGCCGAGCTCCTCCATCGACGCTTGATGTAGAGAGCGTTCGCTCGGCGCGGTCTCGCGCAAAACTTCCTCGTCCATGGCGCCTGCGACTTCGAGCGCCATGCGATCGAAGTTGCGCGGCGTGCGGATCTTGGCAAAGGGCCACATGCGATCGTTCCTTGCCTTGCGACGCGAGCCTACGCAGCCGCGTGCGCAAAGGTTCCCACCGGCCCCACCAGCATGCCGCGTGCCCCATCCTGCGATCAAATAGACCGCTTTCAAGTTGACGCGAGGTCGAGGCGGGGCCGAGGAGCGGACCGGAACAGCCTTGCGTGGCTTTGAGGACCGCACCGCAGGCCCCAACGATGAGATCGCGTCAAATCGAAAGCGGTCTATCGCAGCGCGTGCTTTTTGTTCGCGTTGTTCGCGGCGCGCTCACCTTCAGCAAAGTGCCCGCAAAACCAACGTGCGGCAAGATGTGCAGCGATCTCGAGTGTGCCTGGCTCTTCGAACAGGTGCGATGCGCCCGGAACGACCTCGATGGACTTCTCGCATCGGAGTCGATTGAACGCTTCTCGATTGAGTTCCAGTACCTCGGTGTCGTCCCCACCAACGACGAGGAGCGTTGGTGTCGATACGAGCGGAAGGACGTCGCCTGCGAGGTCGGGCCGGCCTCCGCGCGAGACGAGAGACGTGACGGCTGCGGATCGTCTGGACGCTGCGACCAGAGCCGCTGCCGCGCCCGTGCTCGCACCGAAATAGCCTAGCTTGAGCCCTCGCGTCGATGTCTCGGAGAGCAACCAATCGGTTGCAATCACGAGTCGGGAAGCAAGAAGACCGATGTCGAAACGCAGCGCCGCGGTGACTCGATCCGTTCGTTCTTCTTCCTCCGTCAGAAGATCGAAGAGCAGCGTGGCAATCTTCGAGCGTTGGAGCTCTCCTGCAACGTAACGGTTGCGTACGCTGTAACGACTGCTGCCGCTGCCATGCGCAAAGGCCACGAGCCCGCGTGCGTCCGGCATGACGTCGAGTGTGCCGCCCATCGATCCCCTTCCCGAGGGCAGCGCGATCTCTACGTCCCGCGTCGTGTGCGCGAGCACGCGATCGGACTTTCGCGTTGCCAGCACCGAGGGGCGCTCCCCGCGCGCGTGATCGGCTCGTGCATGGGAGAGCAGCGCAACGACGTCGTCGTCTGTGGTGGCAGCGAAATCGTCATACCAGAGTCCAACCGCGACGAAGTTGTCCTCGGGGTACGGGCAGATGATCTCGTCGGCGAGCGGCGCGAGATCGCGGAGACTTTCCGAAGCGCCCACGGGTACGGCGAGCACGAGTCGGTGAGCGCCGATCGTGCGCAGATGCCGGAGTGCAGCTTGCACCGTGCCTCCGGTGGCAACGCCGTCATCAACGACGAGCACGGTTTTGCTACGGAAGTCTATGGGAGTCATTCCGCGGCGCAGGCGTCGGACGCGTTCGTCGACCTCTCGATTTTTTTCAGCGACGAGCGCGCCGAGCTCTTCGTCCGACACCGCGGCGAGACGCATCATGTCTCGGTTGACGTAGATTGCGCCGCCCTCGGCGACTGCCCCGATACCGAGCTCGGGTTCCATCGGCGCGCCGAGCTTTCGTACCACGCAGACGTCGAGCGGAGCCGCGAGTGCATGGGCAATCTCGTAGGCTACGACGACGCCCCCGCGGGGAAGGCCGATCACGACGATGTCTTCGTGCCGGAAGCGCTCGAGCGCTTGCGCGAGCGTTCGTCCGGCGTCGACGCGGTCTCTGAAATGCGCGTTTTTCACTGTGATCCAAAAAGCAAAGCGAATGCCTACCGCTTTCGATTTGACGCGATCTCATCGTTGGGGCCTGCGCTGCGGTCCTCAAAGCCAAGCAGGCTGTTCCGGTCCGCTGCTCGGCCCCGCCTCGACCTCGCGTCAACTTGAAAGCGGTCCATCCAGGGAGTGCCATCGTTGGTCGAGGTTGCATCGTGCACACGTCGAGAGGCAGCTCGTCTCATTGCGCCGAGCTGTGTGTGTCGCATGAATGTTCCCATGGAGAGAAGGCTCCTTCGCGCGTTCGGGAAGACCGATCTCGGACTTGTCAGGGAGACGAACGAAGACGCCTTCGGCATGATCGATCTTTCAACGGGGCAGCGCTGGCAACGCTGCAGCGAGACGCCCATCGAGTGGTTTACGACACCCGCGGGCGTGCTTCTCTCCGTATCGGATGGCATGGGTGGCGCGAAAGCCGGCGAGGTCGCGAGCGCGCTCTCGGTCGAGAGCGTGCTCGACGGCATGCTCTCGGCTGCGCAGCTCGTTCAGCCGAACGGCGAGACGCTACGGCATGTCGTTGAGCGCGCAAGCCAGCGCGTCTACGAGGCAGGGCGCCGCCGAGCCGATCGCAAAGGAATGGGTGCAACGCTCACCGCGGTTCTCTTGAGCGGGACGATGGCGTACGTCGCCCAGATCGGTGACTCGCGCGCGTATCTTCTTCGTAGCGGGCAGATCGGGCAGATCACGCGCGATCAGAGCTACGTGCAACTGCTCGTCGACGCGGGCGTGATGACGCCGGAGGAGGCGTCGAGCTCGCCCCGTCGCAACGTGATCCTTCAGGTCATGGGCCAGGAGGCGGTCCGCGTCGCGCTCGGTCGAATCGACGTGCGCGCGGGCGATCGGCTACTCCTTTGCTCCGACGGGCTGACGAATTTCATTGACGACGAGACCTTGAATCTTGTCGCGAAGGCGCCGAATCATCTCGGCCTGGCGTGTCAGGAGCTCGTGACGCGAACGCTCGACATTGGCGCGCCGGACAATGTGACCGTGATTGTCGCGGAAGTCGCCTGACCGCTTTCGATTTGGCGCGATCTGGGGTGCTGGAACCCCATCCCAACGACGGCTGGGATGGGGTTGCATCCGGCTTAGAGCGTGTTCGCCAGCCTGCTGCGCGAATCGATTCGTCGGTTGGGCGCTCCGCTCCGTGCTCAAAGGCTTTAAGCCTGTTCCGCCCGGTGCTCGCGCTCCGCCCTAGCCTCGATTCGCTCGCGACGGCTGCCCTACACGCTCTTAAAGCAGCCCTTGCTGCATCATCGCGTCGGCCACCTTGACAAAGCCTGCGATGTTGGCGCCCGAGACATAGCTCACGGAGCCATCTGGCTGCGTGCCATGCTCCAAGCAAGCATTGTGGATGCTTTGCATGATCTGGAGTAGGCGTGCATCGACCTCCTCGCGTGACCACGTCAAACGCTGCGCATTCTGGCTCATCTCCAGCCCGGAGGTGGCCACGCCGCCTGCGTTGCTGGCCTTGCCCGGCGCGTAGAGCACACCCGCGCTCTCGAACACCCGGATGGCCTCGAGTGTTGACGGCATATTGGCTCCTTCGGCCACGCATATCACGCCATTCTTGACGAGCGTTTTGGCTTCCTCGCCGCTTATTTCATTCTCCGTGGCGCAGGGGAGAGCCACATCCACCGGGATGTGCCATGGGCGTATCCCCTCCACGAATTTGGCGCCCGTGTGCTTGGCGTAATCGTTGACGCGCCCGTAGTGGTGGTTTTTCACGTCCATCAGCACGGCAAGCTTCTTGGGTGTGAAGCCTTCTTCGTCGATGATGGTGCCGCTCGAATCCGATACGGTGAGGACCTTGGCGCCGAGCTCCATGGCTTTTTCAACCGCGTATTGCGCCACGTTTCCCGAACCCGAAACGGACACTCGCAGGCCGTCGAAGTTCCGGCCTCGTCGCTTGAGCATTTCCTGTGCGAAGTACACCGTGCCATAGCCCGTTGCTTCCGGGCGCATCAGCGAGCCACCGTAGGACATACCCTTGCCGGTGAACACGCAGTCGGCGCGGTTGGTCAGCTTTTTGACCGTGCCGGCAACGAAGCCCACCTCGCGCCCACCCACGCCAATGTCGCCCGCGGGGACGTCCGTGTCGGAACCCACGTGGCGAAATAACTCGGTTGCGAAGGCTTGGCAGAAGCGCATCACCTCGAGGGGGCTCTTGCCTTTGGGGTCGAACTCGGATCCGCCTTTGGCGCCGCCCATGGGGAGCGTGGTCAATGCATTCTTGAAGGTCTGCTCGAATGCCAAGAACTTGAGCACGGAGAGATTGACAGAAGGGTGAAAGCGAAGTCCGCCCTTGTAGGGCCCAATGGCCATACTGTGCTGGATGCGATATCCGCGATTGACATGCACGGTGCCATGATCGTCGACCCAGCTCACGCGGAACGTGATCACACGTTCGGGTTCCACCACACGTTCGAGCAAGGCGTGGTCCCTGTAGCGCGGGTGCTTGTCGATGAACGGCCACAAGCTGTGCATCACCTCGGTGACGGCTTGGAGAAACTCGGGCTGATGAGGATTTTTGTTGGCGACGTGCGAAAGAAAGCCGTCGAGAGTTTCATGTTGCATCATTGTTTCTCTTCAGTTTGAGCAACGCATTTCCATGCGTGCGATCGTGGAAACGTAGGAACCGAGGCTCCGGCCGAGGCCAACTGTTGGATCAGAAAGCCCTGGCGGGCCTGAGCCTGAGCCTGCTTGGAGCTGTGCCATACGAACGGCACGGCGAAACGACATGGCGATCAAACTACACAGATCTGGTCCGCACAACACGACAATTCGGTTAGGATCGATTATTCGCGCTCGTGATAGGCCATGGCCCGGTTTTCGTCGCGACCTCAGAGCGAGTTCGACAGCCTGCTGCGCGAATCGATTCGTCGGTTAGGCGCTGCGGTGCCTGCGCACGTACGACAAAGTACGTTTACGCGGGCTCCTCGCGCTCCGCCCTAGCCCGAATCATTCATGACGCGATTGCGGTAGAAGACCGAGACCGCAGCGAAAAGGGCGCACGCCGTATCGCAGGACCGAGGCGTACTGTATGTACGCCGCAGGTCCGAGAAACGCCGTA
>Ga0123357_10006347_pt1 | contig 14404 bp, 9 predicted proteins | sample TergutEmb28metaG_FD_89873 | JGI IMG/M metagenome (GOLD analysis project Ga0123357, IMG submission 89873) | Embiratermes neotenicus P4 segment gut microbial communities from Petit-Saut dam, French Guiana - Emb289 P4 | ecosystem: Host-associated > Arthropoda: Insects > Digestive system > Gut ...
GTAAACACCGTGAGGGCTGAGAAACTACACACGTGCACGGCGTTAGATATATCGAACATTCGGCCACTGGGGAGTGCAGGCTGCGTTAGATATATCTAACATTCGTCCTTTAAAGGTTAAACATGCATCTGCCCTTCACACAGTTATTGGAGTTGTTCATTTGCCATTAGACCAGCAGGAGTTACATGTCCCAGGTCCCTGACTAGAGTGCAGCATGCATAAGTTTTGGCAATGGAGAAAAAGATTTCTTTCAGATGCAGGGTAAAAAACAGTTTGCCAATAATTGGAAAAATTGGAAAAGGGAACTTCCATATGTTTTGCTTAGTTTGTGGCAAACAGCAGCTGTCTGAGTGACATTACAGTGTATTTTGGCTTATGAATTGTTGGAATATGACTAGTGGCAAGGAGTTGTGTGCTGTGACCATTGTCATATGTTACAGCTGATCACAGAGACATGGCATTTCAGTTGTGATTGCCATATCTTTGATGACTTGAAGTTGCATCATGTTTCTGAACATATCCTATCAAGAATGGTGATTCTTGAACACTGTGATGATTACTTAATGTTCAGTGGTGAGCTCAAAAATGCAGTTGTGACAGACTTTTTCTTAAGAACATCCAAGATGATGAATTATAATATTTTCTGTATGATCTTCGCAGTGAATAACAGCGTGAGTTAACGTCATAACTAAGAGCTATGGAATTCTTGCAGAATCGTTGAAAAGGCAAGGAGATAGAAAACGTTTTGAGTAACGGGGTGTCATGTACCATCAGTTCGTTCCTGAGGGTGCTGCAGCAAACAAGTCAAGCTCATCTAAAGACTGAATGCTTGTACATGACAATGTCCTTGCACATGGCATTTGTGCAGCAGCATTTCACCAAGCATGGTAGTGTGTTTTTTACCCACTGATGAAATTTTCCAAATTGCTCACTGTATCTTGTAATTCAACATTCCATGTGGCTTATATGTTTAAAATACACAAGTTACACATTCACCAGCTTGAACCCCTTTTCACATTTGTCATATTTGTATGAATTGTGTTTTTCCATTTTCAAAATCCTATCTGTACTATCATCACACAATACCATACATTCAGTTTGGTACCAGATATACTCTAGTGGATGACTTTAATGACATGCTAAAGAAAGTAAAAGAATGTGAACCTGCGTATACGTCTCTCCTTCCCCCTTTTTTGTGATGGAATTTTTTTCTTTCAGAAATGCCATTTTTCTTGCAAGTAGAAGTTTTGTAGTCTTGCTAATGTTTCTTATACACAAATTCTTCCTCAGTTTTACATCTTTCTCTTGCCTGTGTCTGATTTTGTCATCCTTCATCTGTGTCTCTTGCATCTAGTCATTTCTCCGTCCTTTCTTCCTCTTTCCATTCTTTTGTTGCTTGTGTTTTGTCCCCACACTTATGTTATTTTGTCCCTCCTCTCTCATCCCTTTGGTGCTGGAACTGAATGCCTGCTGGGAGCTGTAGAAGACCGGCTTGAAAATGAGAGGTGTATAAGGAAGGCCATTAAATGCCATCACCATGCTCTGATGCTAGTCATTTGAGCATCTCATTGCGTGGAAGTGTACCTGATGTTATGCGCCACAGGGTTAATTTTGTTCTTGTGACACACATAACACTCAAGTGGTTAGCATTTTTGGTGCATTTTCAGGAGCTCTCAGGCACACTTTTCAAGCCTGTAGACCAGCTATCCTGACTGGTTTCCATCAGTCCCTTCAGGCGGATGCCAGAATAGTAACTGAAGTTGGGCCATTAATGCTTCCTTCCACATAATTTGCAATTTATTGTTCAGTAATTATCCTGTGACTGAGCTGTTTGTAGTATTATTAAGTAATAAATTCTGTATAGTCTCAGTGTTGAAGTTTCTACCTCCCAGAATCATCCAGTGTAATGTTATTGTTTTGACCTTTCATGACTAGTTCCATTGAATGGGTATGATCGAGTGTGGCTGGTGATGTGGCTTTCCCCACTCTCCTGCTGCTGCTGTTCAAATTGTTGTTAGCTGTCAGTCAAACCCTTTCATCAAGGGAGGTTAATTGCTTTAATGCTTTATGGAGTGAAACTCCTTCAGTCATTTAATATTTAATTAAAAATTAATTGCTATATGTTTTATGCTCTGAGATTTTTTTTATAGTTTGTGCAACAAAATAAGTGTTTTACATTGAAAATGTATTCCTGTATTCATTATGGTTTTTATCAATCCTACTTAACATCCCAGTTAATTGCAGACATTGAGACCATAGTGTAAATAATTATTTTTAGTTGGAGAGTAGCTTACCAAAACAAAGTTTATTGTGATTTTGCTCAGTCCCACATTCAGTTCCTCAGAGGCATCTGTATTTTCTATAACTCATTGTTTTTAATCATCATATCATTCAACACTAAATAACCATTGCAGCTGAAACATTAGTAAATGAACCAAGAATACAGTCTCTCTCATTCCCTCATTCCCTGCTTGTTTTAGTTATTCTTCTTTCAATAGCAATACCTGAAACAGTAATGAGTGTATGATTTTGTGCACATGTATTTTATTTTATCTGGATTTTGGTGTGTGAGTGTGTGAACTTGCAGACAGACCAAACAGTAGAATTAGATTAAGAGAGGTCATTGGAGAATTTATTTTTATCTTTTTTTTTTTTACAGGGAGAAAATGAACAGTAACTGCAGACAGAGGTTGGCAGCATTGTTGGAAGGGAAAGAAGGGATAAGTCAGAGCATTTGTCAAAGTAAGAATTATCTGAACTGTCATGCCTTGAATGCATGCCATTCTGAAATTGAATATGAGTTTTAGTCACCACTATGAACTGAAACTTTTTGTCTTGGTAAGGTCATGGAAGTTTTTCAGTAAAAATGTGGGTATGTTCTTGGAGTTAGTAATTCCTTCTTTTTGGAGTACAGTTTGTTTTATGTAGTACAGGGTGGATATTTTTTTTTTATGAAAACAGGATTAAACAATTACACCTTTTAATCAATTTTGTTTCTTAAAAAAATTCCTGTGGCAGTAATTTGAAAGAGGCCCACATGATGCTATAAAATATTGGAAGCTGTTGTAGCATTATAACATAACCAACCACCCTCATGTAGCAGCAACGTACACAATTCTGGAATATTGCACTATATGACCAGTCTGGGCACTTGTTTCTTCTTTTTACCTGAATAATGACTGTTCATGAAATTTGTAAAGTGGTGTCATTGTTTGCCATGTTAACAATTTTGTGTTTTGTGCAGCTATCAGATAAAAAACTAATGTTTGATTTTTGCACTTAATGCTACAAAGCTGTGTTTACAGACACTTAGTTTACTATAAGTAACCCCTTTACTGAAGAAACCATGGCTGCAGTAGACATGACAGATCATCTTAACAAGTTGAAGAATGGATGTCACAGCAAAAGTTAATGCATGAGCTTTATGTGGTCCTACTCATCAGACTTCTGAGATCTTCACAGTTTAAAATCAAGCTCTGATTTGTTCTCTTTCAACTTGCCAACCTGCAGTGAGCTAATTGCCCTTCTAGTCAAGTGGTAGGTAGAGTGGTGCAAGGGTGTTTTTCCAGCTGCCACCATGTTTTTATGTGAAATTAATATGTGAGTGAAAGGTACTTCCTCTCCCTTCCCATTGTGTTGTCTCAAGAAGTAAATTAATGTTACTGTTTAATTTTCATATTCTGAGGTTGGCCCCAGTGACAACAATGGATTAGATGTCCATGATAATGGCTGTTTATTAGCGCAGAGATGTGATGGAGAAGATAAATCAGGAAAATTGATTCTTATTTGTGGCATGATCATGTAAGTTTTCAGTATGCAGCTGGTGCTGCCATTCTGTCTCTTTTACACCGGATGGCAGTCAAGACGGTCTCGTAACACCTTATACTGCTTACCTTTTTACACAAGAATTGTTGCTTTATGCCACAGCAAATACGGCGTGTGGTCACAAAGTATGTACGCAAGGCTCTGTATGTGATTCATTAAAATATATTGTCATTTTATGATTATAAAACCATTTTTCCATATAGTCAACTTGGAGAGAGACATTAGGTCAACAAACAAACAGTCCTCTCATTATAAGCTAATACCCTTTCTTTTAGTCATCATTTCAATGCTGTTCTTGTACCAGATGTAGTTTCATGTTTCCAGCACTGAAGGGTATGTTGAATCTGCTCCGTATATGAGTTAGTGTGGGCTTATCACCATGCGATTTACTTCCTCTTGTAATTCTACTGTTGATTAGATTAATGTATTTTATAAAATGTCCGCATTTGTTTAAATTCTTCCATTGTAAAGGTAAAGTGTACCTTTCAATGTGCCATGAGAGCACAGAGGGGGGTAGAGTTATAGCTCTGCCCATTCTTAGTATTGGTGCTAAGTGTGATTGGGTGATCAAAAGTGTCTTGGCTGTTTTACCCCAAGGAAAGAGCCCAAGTACTCATTATAGAGGAGGTTGAGTGGGCACAGGGCTGTTCTGGATGGATGTGGAGAAGGGAAAAATTTCTTTCCCCTCACTGGGTTTTGAACTCCAGACTGTCCAGCGTGTAGGGAGTTACTCTACTGACTTCTGTTGTTCCATTGTAGATGACATATTTGCCATTCTGGGTAACTTTAAAAAGCTGCTTCTACTGGTACAGATGAAAACTACTCCAGCATGTCACAGTCATTTGCAGGGAATATAGATCTATAAACTCTGTATAATTCATCAAAATATTGTGGGCAGCTTTTCTATATACAGAATATCGGAAACTGATTCTGAAATGGTTGATATTCAGTGCTTGATCATAAATCCTCAGGCAGGGATTAGGTTCCTTTCACCTCTGTATTTTAGAATCTTGTGTTAACTGCTTTCACTGCTACAATACAGGCAATGTGATAAGTTTGAACACACAGTGCCTAAAAAATTGAGAGGTCTTAAAATACACAATATGGTTTGTGTTCACCAAATCTAATTTAACCTGACAAAATTCATGTCCTTTTAGGGTACCCTCCCTACACTGTTAGAGGGCTTATGTCATATACACTATCAGCTTAAATTCTGTAGGCCCCAGATAGTAGCAACATGGGGGTATGTTGGAGGCAAGAAAATGTACATATATCAATACAAATCAAATATTGGTAATGTATTCAGAGTTTAATAATATGCTGTGGATCCAGATGACTATAACAGTTGATTAATAAAGGGCAACAGATCAGTGGCTTATCTTGTTAAGCTGTCAACAGGAATTTGACATTTCCAGGAAAACATGTGACATAAAACCTTAATAGAATGAAAAAGCAGTTTGCTTGCATGATGCATGAGGTAATAAGAAATATAACCACATAAAATACAAATGAAGCTTACTGATGCTTACCAGGCAGGTCCTTGAGCATTGATGTTGCAGCTGCAGCTGAACCAGTTGATTTGGAAATGATGGGGTAGAAGGTTAAGTCCCTTTGCCATGAAGGCATGTAGGGGGAATAGTTGTATAGTTTCACTCATTCTTAACTTTGGCACTAGGTAGATGTCAGCTTCCAGCCCTGGCCACTTTATCTCCAGATAAACTACCCCTGGTATGAGACAAATTTAGAAAAGCAACATACAGGTTTCTCACAAGGTTAGAACTAAGTGTCATCTTGGGTGCAGTGCCTTGGGAAGTCTCGGAAAAAGGGAAAGGGCCATAGAGGAGCAAGGGAAGGAAGGACTGCACATGTTCCATGATATGGTGCTGTGCTGCTGTGTACATGGTTCAGAGTATCATCATCTTTTTTCTGTAGAACATTATAGAGATTATGTATTGCAAGTGTTAAGAAATTACACGCTTAAAAATCAGCCAATGGTGACAACTTTTAGACATGAAAAATTATTTGTTTTCAGTATTTTAACCAATCAAGTTACTGTTATTCATTTGAAGAATGCACTGAAAAGAACTGTTATTTTTAATAAATTATCTTATAGTTACCTGAGATATTTTAATGGTTTTGGTACTGTTGGAGACACAGATATTGTCTTTAAATAAAGTTGAAAGTGCTGCTGATAGGTGTCACTTGGGGCCAAAGAAAATATGCACAAGTAATGCTTTTGAAAGTCAGCTGCAAGCAAATGGGTTGAATGTGTGTGTGTGGTGTGGGGGTGGGGGGTGGGGGGGTGCGTGTGTTTGTGTGATGCGTGTGCATGTGAGCATCCATCTCCATGAATGCATGTGTTCTGCTTGCAAAATATTTCAGCAATATTGCTTTGTGAGAATGTATGTCTCTTTGTCATTTGTGATGTGTGTACTGGTACCTTTCTTTGTAGAAAAAGCAGTGACATAACAATGACCAGGAAAGAGGATCATGAAGTGAAAAACCATTGCAACACAGCAGAACCAAAGCTGTGTCCTTTTATCATATATGGGTTTAATATGTTCAAGTCGTGCTGTTGGCTGGTGTGCTCACACATATCCAACTCCACCCACAAGAGCAGATCTAATGTACAAGTAACCAGAGCATTTAATTGCAGACAGTGTTTTTGTAATTGTGAAGGAGATTTATATGTTTCAGAGTTTGAACAAGAAGACTGGCTTGTGTTTCAAAATAAATGACTGTTCATTTGACAGAATCATGACAAAGCGTATAGGAATTTATGAAATTTTGATACTTTAATTTATGGCATATCTATTACCCAATTACATTTACACTTGTCAAAGCAACTGTTGGTTTTCTTTACCAGTACACAACTGATTACACAGTAAACTAATATTTCAAGTAACCTTAAAAATCCAAACAGTCCTAGATGTCAGTTTTATGCAGCTCACAAGATGACAGCAATATATCTATCAGGGCTGGCATAATTAGTTACTTTAATTGGTGACTATTTTTGTCATTTCATAGCTTAACTAACAATCCCACAGCTGTATTGTGCTATAAAATTTGGACCTTTGTATGAAAAGTAATGGCTTTGTATTATCATTTAAACTTGTCTGTTGTCATTCATTACATTTATAATTTGTACAGTCTTGGTGTTTATTTATTTTTTTTTTAATTTTATTCGGTTACATCTCATTGTGTTTTGCTGTGTCATAAACAAAGGAAATACAGCATCCAACAGAACACTTTAATGTTATATAACACTGCGCTACATGTTCCAGTCTGCATTAATCATCATCAGGAACATTCACATGGACCATCATCAGGCACATCTTTTTACAACAATTTAAAAAAAACATAAGTACATTTTAGCATGCTAAAATGTACTTATGTTTTTTTTAAATTGTTGTAAAAAGATGTGCCTGATGATGGTCCATGTGAATGTTCCTGATGATGATTAATGCAGACTGGAACATGTAGCGCAGTGTTATATAACATTAAAGTGTTCTGTTGGATGCTGTATTTCCTTTGTTTATGACACAGCAAAACACAATGAGATGTAACCGAATAAAATTAAAAAAAAAATAAATAAACACCAAGACTGTACAAATTATAAATGTAATGAATGACAACAGACAAGTTTAAATGATAATACAAAGCCATTACTTTTCATACAAAGGTCCAAATTTTATAGCACAATACAGCTGTGGGATTGTTAGTTAAGCTATGAAATGACAAAAATAGTCACCAATTAAAGTAACTAATTATGCCAGCCCTGATAGATATATTGCTGTCATCTTGTGAGCTGCATAAAACTGACATCTAGGACTGTTTGGATTTTTAAGGTTACTTGAAATATTAGTTTACTGTGTAATCAGTTGTGTACTGGTAAAGAAAACCAACAGTTGCTTTGACAAGTGTAAATGTAATTGGGTAATAGATATGCCATAAATTAAAGTATCAAAATTTCATAAATTCCTATACGCTTTGTCATGATTCTGTCAAATGAACAGTCATTTATTTTGAAACACAAGCCAGTCTTCTTGTTCAAACTCTGAAACATATAAATCTCCTTCACAATTACAAAAACACTGTCTGCAATTAAATGCTCTGGTTACTTGTACATTAGATCTGCTCTTGTGGGTGGAGTTGGATATGTGTGAGCACACCAGCCAACAGCACGACTTGAACATATTAAACCCATATATGATAAAAGGACACAGCTTTGGTTCTGCTGTGTTGCAATGGTTTTTCACTTCATGATCCTCTTTCCTGGTCATTGTTATGTCACTGCTTTTTCTACAAAGAAAGGTACCAGTACACACATCACAAATGACAAAGAGACATACATTCTCACAAAGCAATATTGCTGAAATATTTTGCAAGCAGAACACATGCATTCATGGAGATGGATGCTCACATGCACACGCATCACACAAACACACGCACCCCCCCACCCCCCACCCCCACACCACACACACACATTCAACCCATTTGCTTGCAGCTGACTTTCAAAAGCATTACTTGTGCATATTTTCTTTGGCCCCAAGTGACACCTATCAGCAGCACTTTCAACTTTATTTAAAGACAATATCTGTGTCTCCAACAGTACCAAAACCATTAAAATATCTCAGGTAACTATAAGATAATTTATTAAAAATAACAGTTCTTTTCAGTGCATTCTTCAAATGAATAACAGTAACTTGATTGGTTAAAATACTGAAAACAAATAATTTTTCATGTCTAAAAGTTGTCACCATTGGCTGATTTTTAAGCGTGTAATTTCTTAACACTTGCAATACATAATCTCTATAATGTTCTACAGAAAAAAGATGATGATACTCTGAACCATGTACACAGCAGCACAGCACCATATCATGGAACATGTGCAGTCCTTCCTTCCCTTGCTCCTCTATGGCCCTTTCCCTTTTTCCGAGACTTCCCAAGGCACTGCACCCAAGATGACACTTAGTTCTAACCTTGTGAGAAACCTGTATGTTGCTTTTCTAAATTTGTCTCATACCAGGGGTAGTTTATCTGGAGATAAAGTGGCCAGGGCTGGAAGCTGACATCTACCTAGTGCCAAAGTTAAGAATGAGTGAAACTATACAACTATTCCCCCTACATGCCTTCATGGCAAAGGGACTTAACCTTCTACCCCATCATTTCCAAATCAACTGGTTCAGCTGCAGCTGCAACATCAATGCTCAAGGACCTGCCTGGTAAGCATCAGTAAGCTTCATTTGTATTTTATGTGGTTATATTTCTTATTACCTCATGCATCATGCAAGCAAACTGCTTTTTCATTCTATTAAGGTTTTATGTCACATGTTTTCCTGGAAATGTCAAATTCCTGTTGACAGCTTAACAAGATAAGCCACTGATCTGTTGCCCTTTATTAATCAACTGTTATAGTCATCTGGATCCACAGCATATTATTAAACTCTGAATACATTACCAATATTTGATTTGTATTGATATATGTACATTTTCTTGCCTCCAACATACCCCCATGTTGCTACTATCTGGGGCCTACAGAATTTAAGCTGATAGTGTATATGACATAAGCCCTCTAACAGTGTAGGGAGGGTACCCTAAAAGGACATGAATTTTGTCAGGTTAAATTAGATTTGGTGAACACAAACCATATTGTGTATTTTAAGACCTCTCAATTTTTTAGGCACTGTGTGTTCAAACTTATCACATTGCCTGTATTGTAGCAGTGAAAGCAGTTAACACAAGATTCTAAAATACAGAGGTGAAAGGAACCTAATCCCTGCCTGAGGATTTATGATCAAGCACTGAATATCAACCATTTCAGAATCAGTTTCCGATATTCTGTATATAGAAAAGCTGCCCACAATATTTTGATGAATTATACAGAGTTTATAGATCTATATTCCCTGCAAATGACTGTGACATGCTGGAGTAGTTTTCATCTGTACCAGTAGAAGCAGCTTTTTAAAGTTACCCAGAATGGCAAATATGTCATCTACAATGGAACAACAGAAGTCAGTAGAGTAACTCCCTACACGCTGGACAGTCTGGAGTTCAAAACCCAGTGAGGGGAAAGAAATTTTTCCCTTCTCCACATCCATCCAGAACAGCCCTGTGCCCACTCAACCTCCTCTATAATGAGTACTTGGGCTCTTTCCTTGGGGTAAAACAGCCAAGACACTTTTGATCACCCAATCACACTTAGCACCAATACTAAGAATGGGCAGAGCTATAACTCTACCCCCCTCTGTGCTCTCATGGCACATTGAAAGGTACACTTTACCTTTACAATGGAAGAATTTAAACAAATGCGGACATTTTATAAAATACATTAATCTAATCAACAGTAGAATTACAAGAGGAAGTAAATCGCATGGTGATAAGCCCACACTAACTCATATACGGAGCAGATTCAACATACCCTTCAGTGCTGGAAACATGAAACTACATCTGGTACAAGAACAGCATTGAAATGATGACTAAAAGAAAGGGTATTAGCTTATAATGAGAGGACTGTTTGTTTGTTGACCTAATGTCTCTCTCCAAGTTGACTATATGGAAAAATGGTTTTATAATCATAAAATGACAATATATTTTAATGAATCACATACAGAGCCTTGCGTACATACTTTGTGACCACACGCCGTATTTGCTGTGGCATAAAGCAACAATTCTTGTGTAAAAAGGTAAGCAGTATAAGGTGTTACGAGACCGTCTTGACTGCCATCCGGTGTAAAAGAGACAGAATGGCAGCACCAGCTGCATACTGAAAACTTACATGATCATGCCACAAATAAGAATCAATTTTCCTGATTTATCTTCTCCATCACATCTCTGCGCTAATAAACAGCCATTATCATGGACATCTAATCCATTGTTGTCACTGGGGCCAACCTCAGAATATGAAAATTAAACAGTAACATTAATTTACTTCTTGAGACAACACAATGGGAAGGGAGAGGAAGTACCTTTCACTCACATATTAATTTCACATAAAAACATGGTGGCAGCTGGAAAAACACCCTTGCACCACTCTACCTACCACTTGACTAGAAGGGCAATTAGCTCACTGCAGGTTGGCAAGTTGAAAGAGAACAAATCAGAGCTTGATTTTAAACTGTGAAGATCTCAGAAGTCTGATGAGTAGGACCACATAAAGCTCATGCATTAACTTTTGCTGTGACATCCATTCTTCAACTTGTTAAGATGATCTGTCATGTCTACTGCAGCCATGGTTTCTTCAGTAAAGGGGTTACTTATAGTAAACTAAGTGTCTGTAAACACAGCTTTGTAGCATTAAGTGCAAAAATCAAACATTAGTTTTTTATCTGATAGCTGCACAAAACACAAAATTGTTAACATGGCAAACAATGACACCACTTTACAAATTTCATGAACAGTCATTATTCAGGTAAAAAGAAGAAACAAGTGCCCAGACTGGTCATATAGTGCAATATTCCAGAATTGTGTACGTTGCTGCTACATGAGGGTGGTTGGTTATGTTATAATGCTACAACAGCTTCCAATATTTTATAGCATCATGTGGGCCTCTTTCAAATTACTGCCACAGGAATTTTTTTAAGAAACAAAATTGATTAAAAGGTGTAATTGTTTAATCCTGTTTTCATAAAAAAAAAATATCCACCCTGTACTACATAAAACAAACTGTACTCCAAAAAGAAGGAATTACTAACTCCAAGAACATACCCACATTTTTACTGAAAAACTTCCATGACCTTACCAAGACAAAAAGTTTCAGTTCATAGTGGTGACTAAAACTCATATTCAATTTCAGAATGGCATGCATTCAAGGCATGACAGTTCAGATAATTCTTACTTTGACAAATGCTCTGACTTATCCCTTCTTTCCCTTCCAACAATGCTGCCAACCTCTGTCTGCAGTTACTGTTCATTTTCTCCCTGTAAAAAAAAAAAAGATAAAAATAAATTCTCCAATGACCTCTCTTAATCTAATTCTACTGTTTGGTCTGTCTGCAAGTTCACACACTCACACACCAAAATCCAGATAAAATAAAATACATGTGCACAAAATCATACACTCATTACTGTTTCAGGTATTGCTATTGAAAGAAGAATAACTAAAACAAGCAGGGAATGAGGGAATGAGAGAGACTGTATTCTTGGTTCATTTACTAATGTTTCAGCTGCAATGGTTATTTAGTGTTGAATGATATGATGATTAAAAACAATGAGTTATAGAAAATACAGATGCCTCTGAGGAACTGAATGTGGGACTGAGCAAAATCACAATAAACTTTGTTTTGGTAAGCTACTCTCCAACTAAAAATAATTATTTACACTATGGTCTCAATGTCTGCAATTAACTGGGATGTTAAGTAGGATTGATAAAAACCATAATGAATACAGGAATACATTTTCAATGTAAAACACTTATTTTGTTGCACAAACTATAAAAAAAATCTCAGAGCATAAAACATATAGCAATTAATTTTTAATTAAATATTAAATGACTGAAGGAGTTTCACTCCATAAAGCATTAAAGCAATTAACCTCCCTTGATGAAAGGGTTTGACTGACAGCTAACAACAATTTGAACAGCAGCAGCAGGAGAGTGGGGAAAGCCACATCACCAGCCACACTCGATCATACCCATTCAATGGAACTAGTCATGAAAGGTCAAAACAATAACATTACACTGGATGATTCTGGGAGGTAGAAACTTCAACACTGAGACTATACAGAATTTATTACTTAATAATACTACAAACAGCTCAGTCACAGGATAATTACTGAACAATAAATTGCAAATTATGTGGAAGGAAGCATTAATGGCCCAACTTCAGTTACTATTCTGGCATCCGCCTGAAGGGACTGATGGAAACCAGTCAGGATAGCTGGTCTACAGGCTTGAAAAGTGTGCCTGAGAGCTCCTGAAAATGCACCAAAAATGCTAACCACTTGAGTGTTATGTGTGTCACAAGAACAAAATTAACCCTGTGGCGCATAACATCAGGTACACTTCCACGCAATGAGATGCTCAAATGACTAGCATCAGAGCATGGTGATGGCATTTAATGGCCTTCCTTATACACCTCTCATTTTCAAGCCGGTCTTCTACAGCTCCCAGCAGGCATTCAGTTCCAGCACCAAAGGGATGAGAGAGGAGGGACAAAATAACATAAGTGTGGGGACAAAACACAAGCAACAAAAGAATGGAAAGAGGAAGAAAGGACGGAGAAATGACTAGATGCAAGAGACACAGATGAAGGATGACAAAATCAGACACAGGCAAGAGAAAGATGTAAAACTGAGGAAGAATTTGTGTATAAGAAACATTAGCAAGACTACAAAACTTCTACTTGCAAGAAAAATGGCATTTCTGAAAGAAAAAAATTCCATCACAAAAAAGGGGGAAGGAGAGACGTATACGCAGGTTCACATTCTTTTACTTTCTTTAGCATGTCATTAAAGTCATCCACTAGAGTATATCTGGTACCAAACTGAATGTATGGTATTGTGTGATGATAGTACAGATAGGATTTTGAAAATGGAAAAACACAATTCATACAAATATGACAAATGTGAAAAGGGGTTCAAGCTGGTGAATGTGTAACTTGTGTATTTTAAACATATAAGCCACATGGAATGTTGAATTACAAGATACAGTGAGCAATTTGGAAAATTTCATCAGTGGGTAAAAAACACACTACCATGCTTGGTGAAATGCTGCTGCACAAATGCCATGTGCAAGGACATTGTCATGTACAAGCATTCAGTCTTTAGATGAGCTTGACTTGTTTGCTGCAGCACCCTCAGGAACGAACTGATGGTACATGACACCCCGTTACTCAAAACGTTTTCTATCTCCTTGCCTTTTCAACGATTCTGCAAGAATTCCATAGCTCTTAGTTATGACGTTAACTCACGCTGTTATTCACTGCGAAGATCATACAGAAAATATTATAATTCATCATCTTGGATGTTCTTAAGAAAAAGTCTGTCACAACTGCATTTTTGAGCTCACCACTGAACATTAAGTAATCATCACAGTGTTCAAGAATCACCATTCTTGATAGGATATGTTCAGAAACATGATGCAACTTCAAGTCATCAAAGATATGGCAATCACAACTGAAATGCCATGTCTCTGTGATCAGCTGTAACATATGACAATGGTCACAGCACACAACTCCTTGCCACTAGTCATATTCCAACAATTCATAAGCCAAAATACACTGTAATGTCACTCAGACAGCTGCTGTTTGCCACAAACTAAGCAAAACATATGGAAGTTCCCTTTTCCAATTTTTCCAATTATTGGCAAACTGTTTTTTACCCTGCATCTGAAAGAAATCTTTTTCTCCATTGCCAAAACTTATGCATGCTGCACTCTAGTCAGGGACCTGGGACATGTAACTCCTGCTGGTCTAATGGCAAATGAACAACTCCAATAACTGTGTGAAGGGCAGATGCATGTTTAACCTTTAAAGGACGAATGTTAGATATATCTAACGCAGCCTGCACTCCCCAGTGGCCGAATGTTCGATATATCTAACGCCGTGCACGTGTGTAGTTTCTCAGCCCTCACGGTGTTTAC
>Ga0123357_10006348_pt1 | contig 14401 bp, 7 predicted proteins | sample TergutEmb28metaG_FD_89873 | JGI IMG/M metagenome (GOLD analysis project Ga0123357, IMG submission 89873) | Embiratermes neotenicus P4 segment gut microbial communities from Petit-Saut dam, French Guiana - Emb289 P4 | ecosystem: Host-associated > Arthropoda: Insects > Digestive system > Gut ...
ACATACATACATACACACACACACACACACGTGTGCACACAAAATACTGCCTTCTTTGTTTAGGAGGTACTATAGAAAATATTTGCACGAAAGAAATCAATTCGATCGAAACCAAAAGTGTTACAAATAAAAGAAAATGCATGAATTCTTCCTACGGATGATCTACTACAGGATTCAATGCTAACTGTAACATGAATACAGGCTAATAGAGAAACTCAGAGGTTTTATTCCTTAACAGCAAATGGCTTAATAAAACAAAATGCATTTCATACAAGAGTTTTGGATTTTGTAGCCTCCCCATTCTCCACAATGGGATCATCACAGTCTTCCAGCACAAGTTGTGAAATGCTGGCCTCCAGATCCAAATCAGTGTGATCATCTGATTCAGTATGGTTGTCATTGTTGTAACTGTTGCGATGAATGCGTGATTGCTCGGTTATCTCTGCGAGCTTCTCATGGTCCTCCTCCCAGTCACCTTCTGTCACAACAAACAGGCAACACTAATTAACACTGAAGTTTCAAGTCTTCTTGGATGTGATGCTGTGTCAACTAGCACACAGTTGCCAATCAACATATCATCCCAGAAAACATAGATCTTAAAATAGGGTAAAACAAAGAGTGGTTGGCAATGTGACAGCTACTGGCATCTTTTCATTCTTTTGTGTTGTAATAAGATTTCCAGCCATAATGGTGCCATCTCTGAAAGATATTCGGATTCATGGATGTTTGGTCTTTCATGTGGTGAGTTACCAACCAGAAGAGCTGTGTTTAGTGTCAGGGCTGCTTGAAATCAGACGCTGTTAATGGAATGAGCAAAGAAGGGCAATTTCTTAAGGTAAGGCTTAAGCAAATTACTTTCCAATTTCTTAATTTTATTTTGTATGGTACAATGGCAGCTTTATGAAACTTACACATCTGTTTTACTGAAGAGTTACTCTATATGATGTAAAATAAATTTGTTAGTGTTCACCATTGCGTCCCTCCCCCCCCAAGAGTTCCAAAAACTGTTATGAAAAAAATATACAATTTTAGTCATTGGCATCCTATCCCAAAAGCTGTATAAAATTGCCATGCGTTCTTAAGTTACTTTTTTTACCGTTACCTGTGCATGTTATCAACATATCACCAGCTTAATTCTCATGCAGTTATAACGAAATGTAAGAGTAGCTGGAATGGGGTGCCAAAGCACTATAAGGTGTGCCAACTACTCTCAATTCTACAGTTAATGGGAGTGTCAAAAATGCCTCCTGATGACATTTTTTATTCATCAACACAACTAGGATTACATTTGGAAGGATTAAGAAGAAAGCAAGAAAAAATGTGTTCACAATCCTGCAGATTTACAGGTGGCTTTACCAGAGATTCAAGGGGGTATACCCAAAAAAAAAAGCAGCAGCAAGCAAGTCAAATATCCAAAGGTACAGCTTACAGTTATGATTAAGTAGCAAATTTTTGAAATCTTCTATGGGACCTCTGCCAGTACTTAGTGAAGGTGAAGAACAAATTTTAGTCAAGTAGATAACTGACTGTTCCTGAAAAGTACTTCCTCAGAGGAAGCTGGGTGTCCAGTTGTGTGCCACATGTTTTCAGTAAGCAGACAGTTCCTCTGTCATGGCTCTGGATGATTTTGAAAAGTCATAACATCCTGTATTATGTTATTCTAGTGAGTACCAATAACTGTACAGCTTAATAACAATAACTATATGAGTGCCAATGATCATGTTTTTCAATGTTTTTTTATTTAACAATGTTTATTAATTAAACAAATGTCACAGAAAATTCCAAAAATATAAGCCTTCAACTGTCCTTATTTTAATTCCATGGTCAAAGTACGTCAAAACATCACAGTGGTATGTACAAATGATAAAATATCGAGGGAAGTTGTCTTAATAACAACTACAGTATGTTTTCGCCTGCATAAAAACTTTGTGGCCTGACACTTTTAGACCCTTCTGTTAATGGCATGACATCATGCATTTCCAGTCATATTTAAAAGTCATAACAGTTTACTGATAAATTATTTACTTTTAACTTTGAAAAGGGTAACAGCTTACACAGTGTCTGGTTGGTTTTTGACATCAAAATAAGTCACAATAAAAATACAAGTCTTCTGGCATGCTACCCTGTGTTACTGGGCAATCGCCCTGATGTTCTGAAGAACCACAGTGCCTTCATCCTCAGAAATAAGCGTCTTGAACTGCATGACCATGAAAATGAATGCACTAAAAACCATCAAAATGCCAGAATTACCTGCCCACTCACACAGCATCACACCCCAGAAAACCTGAATCCTCAGAAATATCAATGTAATGATCTCAAATGTTGTATGTCAAACGGAAATGAACAGGAGTTTGCCAAAGGAAACAAGCAGTGACTCTGCATGGGGAATCACATATTATTTACAAACTGTTCCCTCAATTTGAGTATATTGCAGTTTGCTTATTTTTAAGAAAAACTAAATGCATGTGTGACCAAATTTGGATAGAGCTGTAAGGCCAGTTGACCTGTTATGGTATTAAGAACACTATATTTTCATCATTTCAGGTCTTCTATAAACAAACATTTTCTGATGCTTCTAGGTATCCTACCAGAGTTCTTTCTTTTAAAAATATTTTCAAATTTCTTTTAGTTACATTTAAAATCTGTTATTCTGTCATAATTTTTTACTCCTTTATGGCAGGACAGGGTGTAACTGGAGGTCAAAGTCACAAATTGAATAGCTATTTATGTGTCTCTGAAATAATGTTTCCATATGAAATAGGACAAAGACAGGGTACATACACGATGAAGGCACCTACCAGACTACATTGTGTCATAACTCGTATCACAATCAGCAATACTTTGAGGTCTTTGACATTCTGGGATGTTATGCAGAATCACTGGGTAGTTTGTTGGTGCCATACCTCAAGTACGTTCCGGCAGGCGTCTAAAATCTCATACACAAAACACTTTCTCTTCACCATGTAAAAAAAACACTTTCTCTTCACCATGTAAAAGTTATAAATTCACTGTAACTTACCCACAGCATCAGAACCAAATGTTTCATCATTTAGCGCATCATATACTTCTTCTTCTTCCTCATCCAAGCCCTGGCCTGGTTCATCGGGAAGTTCATCCTCAAGACAGCCCTAAAAACAATAAGATACAACTGTCTGAACATGTGAAGGACAACAGCTGCCTTTGGTTGGGAGAAAAATGAACAGCAGGAACCACAATGAATGAACACACATAATATCAAACAAAAATAAGGGTCTAGTAGCTGCAAATGTCAAACTGAAAACTAAACCAATTCATATGTGCAGTGTCTGCTGCAACAGTACCATGATGCAGCCTCCACCGCAGAAGTAATGAGATTTGAACCACACAACCCCCCCCCCCTCCATGCTATTAAAAAAAAAGAAAGAAAGAAAAAAAGAAAACAAAAAAAAGGGATTTTTTGGCCATGACAAAGAAGAAAATGATTTCTTGATCTTGCGATTACGTTTTAAATTGTCAGTATTTCATTTCATCACAGAGCAGTAAATATTCTTGTTTTCTTAACACAAAAACAGAAGATGATAAAAACATTTATTATGCTTCATTAACATAATTAGTGTTCTTCTAAAAGAATATTAATTCATAATAATTATTGTTTTAATTATGCCAACACTTCTTCTTTCCTGTAATGTCAAACCAACTTTAAGATTACACATGAATTAACAAGATGTAATGCTAGCATGGCCCAACAATGGATGATTCACAATTTAATGGCATAAATTTCTTTTTGTTACCAAACACCCACAGTCATCTATAGCATGTTAATTTGTCCATTAAAACATTCAGTACCATTACTGAGTCAATGTCTCATGTGTACAGGTAACACTAAGACTCAATAATGGCACTGAATGTATATTATCTCACATTTCTATATTCGGTATTATTCTGCCACAGGTTTCTGTATGTGCGTACATTCATACATTGTGGAACTCATCTTTTCAACAGCACCATAAACTCTCAATAGTGCAATGACATGGTTCACATGTTCCTTGGAGACTTCACTGAAGAGACTGCCAAAGCATGGGGCAATGATGCAACAACAGTCATTTGTTAGGACAGTATGGTCAAACTAGCCCTCTTCTAAGCTGATGCTCAATTATGTAGGTTATGCTAATCACATTCTCACAGTATGCAACTATAAGAGGACTTGCAATACCAACTTTTCAAGGTCATTAACACTGGAAAAGCAGCAATCACTTCAGAATCAACCATGCACATTTGTAAACTTAAAGCCACAGATCCTGTTTCCAGATTCTTGAAAATTAGTCACTATATATACATAAACCAACAACTGCACTAAAATTAGATACCATGATATATAACATGTGGTAAACCTCCTACATGTTTCATATTTCAGCCATCTTAAGGCAAGTATTCAACAAAGAAAAACACATTAATTGCCTGTTAAAATACAGATGTGCAATAAAATGCAGGACATTAAAAATGGTTACAAAATTTAAAATGTATGGCACAGAATACGTATGGTAAAAGTTATTTTCTCGACTAAAAAAAAAAATCTGCAGCAATTCATCATTGTTTTCAGGAATATGTTCTGGAAATGTAAAAAAAAAATGTATTAATATATACAACAATATACAGTGGGAGTTAAAAGGGGCAAATATGACTGTACATACCCTGTCTTCTGTGGTTTGTCTATATCACTATGGATGAATGCACACAGTGAGGCTTGAGATGGTGGTTCAATCACCATATCACCAACTTGTATACTGGTAATGTGCATTAACAGTTTCATATAATTTTAAAGGATTAGAAAGGGGATACAGCAGGTTAATTATGTAACCCATAATGATGACAATGCCAAAGATAATGGTTACCATTCCTCACATTCCTTGTAAGGAACATGAAACCGATGTGTTCAACAGCAATATACAACTTTTACACCTACATACCAATAACAATGAACTCTGTCTGGAGAAAATAAACATAAATACCACCAAACCAAATTAATGAAAAGAGCTATAACAAGCTACTGAGAATGTTCCAAGTAGGAACAAAACTGTCAAATAGTTAAAAGGATCAGGAAAATTAACGATTTTTTTGTCGCAGCCCTTGAACATGTCCAATTTTTCACTTGCTTGAACTTCCTTTACTGGAAGTCCATTGGTTTTACGTATCTTCCACAACCTAAAAAAGCAAGGCAGTCAAAAAACAAATGACCTAATTCTGAACTAAGGTATATAATCTACTACAAACAATAAAATTGTTACCATTATCTTCCATTCACCGCACTGGCTAACACCATGCAATAAAAAACACGGAGTTATTACTTGCAATGTACAAAACTGGGGTATACCCATAACAAACCAAGGCAAATGAATGCATTCCAAAAAAATGTGTCTGAATAATGAGCCTTAGCATGATAGCTGTCAGTAACCTTATCAAATATATCACAGAAGTGTTTGAAGTGATCTAAATTCCCAGTGAATGCAGACTTTCAATATAATAAAGCTGCCACATTCAGGGACACCATAAAACGGACACCTGCAGTTCAATCATACTACACACGATTTAGTGTACTGTTGCATGAAACCAAAAATACATGCAAATAACAAATAAAACTCTATCAAACTAAAATATATTAAAGACTTTAATGCACCACAAAGCATAACCTATTCGCACAGCATTAACTCTTTCAGTAGATTTCAAAAGGCGACAAATCTTCGTAATCTGGTGAAATACCAATGTAATACTCTGACCGATTTGCAAGGAACACTACGCAGGCCCCTTACTGCTCCGTATGTAGTGAACATTCTTCACTCTTGCATCATAAAAGCTAATACAATTTCCGTAACTTAACAGAGGTTAAGGTACACACTTTGCTACTATTAATTCTAACATAAGAGGAGTAACTGTGCTTCCAGATACATATCTAGGGAAGGCTACAACTTTCAAATAATGTGCTACTATTTACAAATGATTATTTAACAGCAGGTGGGATGAATAAAATCTTCAAAACAAAACCATTGTTCTCTTTCACATGCTTAATTTTCGGCGTCATCAAATAAAAGTGAGACTACTCGTACATTACTATAACAGCCATACAACAAACAAATAATGTACTAACTGTTAATGACGTATTGAATCCGAAGAACGTATCTGCCATTTGTCTATTACATTACAAATTGTCATGTCGCTGATCACGTCAAAAGAAATTACTAGGCTGTCATGGCGGATTTTGTACTTGTGATACGTTACATTTCCACCAGATGCCGTTGTGGCAGGTAATGGCGACAGGCGAAATTTTCAAACAATTCAGGACTCTTCTTAAAGCGAATACTTTGATATGTATATTATAAGGCATGGGTTCGTTGTAGGTTGTTGTGAATAGTGGACTGAAAATAATATGCCTGTCTGAGTTTGTCAGTCCGGATGCGCCATCTTCGGACCCAGATTCAAATTGGGGGCTCTTGAATATAACAATGTCCCCTGGGTAAAAAGTCCTTACAAAATATAGGTGTATGTACACATATACAATCCAGTAAGGTGGAAGGTTCAGAGATCCATTTATTACGTAGGACAGATCAGTGACCAATTCCTGCCACAATATTCTACAATGAAATCTTGCTCAAGATGAAAAATTCTGGGTGGTTTTTTATTAAGAAATGACATCCCAGTTTTGAGACCATTCGAGAAATATTGTACTATGAGTTGCAAAAGAGCACACGAATTGCAAACAAATAACCTCTATGTTTGTGTTTCCAATTTTAAACTGATTTCAAATACCTTCCCTCCAAGTTATCACATAAAGATGATGATAATCAAAAGTCTACAATTACAACCAGAAGCTGGACAGTTGTTTAACAATGAATCAGCTAAAGCATTCTGAAGTTTTAAAAAGTAGATGGCCTGTCTAATTTTTGGTCAAAATCTTGTCCTTTTCTACTACACTGTCAACACACATCACATGAGACAAGACCATACGGCACAACTACGTTTTAGAATACAAAAATTGAGGAGAAAAAATGGTACTGCACACACTTCAAACACAAATTCACAAGAGTTTACTATACAAATTATTAGATTAGAGCAAAGCTTCTATGCATTGTAGACCCCTCCCTCCCCCAAAACTCATCACTCCTACTTTCAAACGTAACCACTGATGACTGATTACACAACTTTCACTGCCTTAAAACAACAGCTCACAGGCAATGCCATGAAGGGACAATTTATTCTGCCTTCCTTCCAAGACTTGACAACTGGGTCATGTTTCATTTCCTACATATGATTCATTCAGGTTTAGCCACCAAAACCCTGTACATATTTCTTTTCTCTTTCCATGTACATACACACACACACATACCATTTCGTAGATCCACAAATTCTGTCATACAACAGTCAGACATGAAATTTGTCAGAAAAAACACATAACACACAAACAAAACAAATGAACACAATACAATACTATAAACAAATGTCAATACTACAGTCTCCAAAATCAAATACTGTGCACAATATAATAATAAAATAATACAACACAAATTACAACATAAATAATTTATCAAATCAATTATCTCTGCTGAACTCCAAAAATTCTTTGACAGAGTAAGACAAGTTATTTAAAAGTTACCTGTATAACTCATTTTTAAAGTGTTTCCTATCATCTTAAGGTTTAAAATATTGCTGGGCAGACTGTTATGTATCGTAATACCAGAAGAGGCAATTCTTTTTTGAACACCTGTGAGGTTTGCAATTGGAATGAAAACTTGATTTTTACTTTTGACGTTCATATGGCCGTGCATTGTAATATTATTTCTATAGTAAAACCAACAAGATGCACCAATGTATCAAATTTAATTTATTTTATTTTGGAATGACAGTCTACATGTTTTGGACAGTCTTTCCATCCACCATCAGGATTTCAAGACTGTACGTACAGCAACAGACATTTGTCAAACAGATAATGCTATCTGCTTGCTAGCTTGCCTGTTGCTGTATGTACAGTCTTGAACTAGTGATGATGGATGGAAAGACTGTCCGAAACATGTAGTGTGTCATTCCAAAATAAAATAAAATAAATCTGATACACTGGTGAATCTTGTTGGTTTTACTACAGAAATAGATTTTTACTTCTTGCATGCAGTTCATGTATTTCCACACGTGTCTGAAAATTATATCACATGCCCCACCCATCCTATCTCATTTCATTTCATCACACTGAAGGTCACTCAAATTATGACTACTGTCGACAGTGTGCATTATTAATTTTTGCACATAATGATCATAGCAGGAAGGAAGTAGGGTAAGAAGACAAGGCAGTGTCTCCAATACGTTAAGTGTAAGGCAAAGTTCCATGGTTAATTCCCTGTTGTTCTTTCCATGAATCAAAGTTTCTAGAGTGACATATAGGTTTACTGATATCTCTGTTGGGACTGAGACACATATAAAGCCTCACTCAGGTACTCAGGTAGGCTACACAACAATATACAGTCTGATCTAAATGAACACCACCACAAGCACCCAGTATACCTTCAGATCACAAGACACAGGAAAATTTTAGGCAACATTCCCCCCACCAACAAAAAAAAAAAAATACAGCAGCTCTAAAGTAAGCTGGAGAAACAAATAAATGTACAGGCATGTTTTGTTTTATGCCCGGGATACATTCCTGGAAAACACTGCACAAGTTGAAAACACGCAAATTGGAACACAAAATTCCCATTTACAATAGTGCATTTCTTGGGGGTTTGAGGATTGACCTCATCCTTTATAGTGTATGATTATAGCACTTGTGGACATACAGACATGTACAGAATGTATCTACTGTATATAAAGTATATATACACTAAACAATATATTTACTTCGAATACAAAACAAATGTGTGGGTCGGGTAGCTCAGTTAGTATAGTGACTGACTATGGGCTGGACGGTCCAGGATCGAATCCAGGTGGGGACGAGACTTTCTGCCCATCCAGACAGGCCTTGCGGTCCACCCAGCCTCCTGTAAAATGGGTACCAGGTCTTTCCCGGGGGTAAAGTGTGGCCGGGGTATGCTGCTGACCACTCACCCCCTTCTAGTGCCATGGTCATGGAAGAGTAGAGCTATGCCTCTACCCACCTTCTGGGTCACACCGGGCCTATAACGGGAATGCTTCACCTTTACCTTTACAATAGTAATGTAAGATTCACATCCACAGTTTTTGGTACTGTTAATTCCGATAGGAGTGTGGTAATCTTGCTACACAAAAACTTTCGTTCCTGACTTAGAACTTTCTGTAATTCTAACAGCATAATGAAGACATGTATGTACACTAATACAAGTGTGCCTAACATTACATCATATGTAAAAAATTTGTTCATCTTTTTCAAGTCAGCTTATTACACGTAATTTCTCTTCTATATTGATTGTCTTTCACTGATTTTTCACTTGCTTTGCATTAGGTGATGTAGATTTACGTTTGTCACTCATTTTCGTATCAAAAGCCAATGACGATGAAGATAGAACTACACAAACAGTGTGATTACATCACCAACATAATCAATCCATACACATGACTGATGGCGTAGCAGTGATGTCTTCAAAACAACACTAGTAAGACCACAATTTGTCCATGTCAAATTGTGTTAAACCAAAAATTACTGTGTATTATCTATGCCAAATTGAGTTAAACCAAACACAATTGCGTAAATTCAAAAGGCGGTGAAAATTTTCAAAGTCGCATTAAAGCAAAATAGAATAAAAAGAGACCTGCCTGTACTTATATTTCATCATAAAAATCACCATAAACAAAAATTCCATTTAATTCTTAGGAAAAACTAAGCACTCTTGTTGTTGCAAGCATTTCAAACACAGTTTCAGCCCAGGTGAATGGTATATCATTGATCTTCCCTATGGCTGCTGGTGAACCTCGGTCTAGTGCAAGATGGTACAGATCTGAATAAAACTGCAACAAAGAAGAAACAATGCTATACCTTGCATCCTTTATTCATTTTATTAATTCTTTAAGAACTTAAAATAAAACTGAAGAAGAGAAATATCTACTGAGTCCCAGCAGTGATTCTCTTGAATCTGTATAATACTTAAATGGAAAGTCACGCTTTTGGCAGAGGGACTTCATTTATATACATAATTTTAACTTCAAATCATTTTCAATCTGGTAGAAGAGTTAAGGAAAAGGAATAAAAGTATTTATGTTTGCTCAGTTATTGAACTACCAGGCTACAGGGTGGATGGTTGGGATTTGATTTCTAGCCAGGGCAGCAATTTTTCTCTATGCTACCACACCCATGCAGGTTCTGGTGCTTACCCCACCTCCATCCATAATGTACCAGGCCAAAGCACTCCAAGTGTGAAGCTTTATTTCAAAATCTTCAAGACATGACACTTAATAAAGTGCGTGTATATATGTACACAAATATATTCACATGTGTGTATGTGTGCATGTACATGCAAACATGTGTGCATGCACACGCTCCCACGCGCGTGCGCGCACGCACGCACGCGCACACACACACACACACACACAGAGTTGAACTTGGTTGTAATGTCATGAAAGGGACTGCATAATTTGTGTTTTTATAAACGAATGCCGTTCTAAAAAGGAGTATGACAATGTTAGGAACTGACTGATATGACATTATATTTGATGCTATATACAAGGTATCATATAAACTGATGTCATTATAACTGCGTTTAACTGTATATATCATATAATTAGCATTTCTTTTACTGTGAGAGTAAGGATAGCATAGTTGGTACAGTTACTAGGCTACAGGCTGGATGCCTGAGAACCCAATGTTCAACTTCCAGGTGGAAAAGAGACATTAATCATCTCCACAACATCCAGACTGGCCCTAGGACCCAGCCAGTCTCCTATTCAATGGGAACAGGGTCTATTCCTGGGAAGAACTGGCCAGGGTATGAAGATGACCACTCAGCTGCACCAAGTGTGAAGTTTAGGAATGAGTGGAGCTGTATCTATACTTCCCATATGCTTTTATGGCAAGCACAGAACAACTTTACCTTTTTGCTTCTCTTTTACTTTCAATAATATGTAAGAAAATAAATGGTTAATTAATTTACTCAACACAGGTGGTTTATTAATTGAAATTTATTAACTGATGGTCTGAAACAAACACAAATTTTAGTTGTGTATGGCCTGTTACTCTAATTCTTTTGTCTTCACTTTCTCTCACACAAACAGAGACAAGGCACAGACATACCTGTACCTGTGCCTTACACAATCAACTCCAGTAGGCAACAGGATATTCTCTTACGAAAATACAGTATGGTCTTGTTTTGCAACGGTTTGTTTTATGACGATTCACTTTTACGACCCTTGTCGAGTCGGACCGAGCACTCCCAAGTTGTGGTGCTTCACTGTTGCAACTCAAGTGTCCTTTACTTAGTGCACTTCCAGCTCTTTTCCAGTGTGCATGAATTTTTTTTCCTATTTTAGTGCAGTTCTTTTAAGTTGATTGTGATTTTTCCACCCATGACATCCATCAAAAAGACAAAAGAGAAGAAAAAAATCAACACAGTTGACGTTACATTCTTTCTTGATGTCTTCTGAATCATGGCTTGGGCCTTCTTCAAAAAAAGTGATTTGACTGATTTTTTTTAATTATCTGTGTAATTTTCTATATACGTAATTCATTAAATTAAAACTGTATGTCATAATGTAAAGAAATATTGTAAATTATAAAATTATTTCACTAATTTTTTTGGCCCATGAACCTATCTCAATTTAAACCATTTAAATAATACTCATTTTACGATGATTTAGTTTACAACCAAATATTCAAGAACATAACCCCATCATAAAACGAGACTCTACTTTACAATGATGTGTACTGTTGTATGGTAACTGCACCACAAGTCAAATGATTGATTATGTTATCTTACCTTCATTCCCAGCATGCATTCATCAGTGAATGATTGACTCGTTTCTGTACAATCCACTACGCAGGCTTTTTGGGGACTCACAAGCAGGAGTGAGTAGTCTTTCTGTAACATCAACACTTTAATTTCTGTGGTCTATACTATGGTAGTTAAAGAAGTGACTACCTATGTCTCTGCCTGCCACATGTTTATTTTTTCTGTGATGTCAAATTTGGGATGGGGAATGAATATCAAAGTCAACACTATAATGATGGTTGTTTCTAATTATACACGTAGGAAGTAAAATGTATTACACACTGGGATGGAACACATAATATTGCCTTAAAAAATTACCTCTTACTGAAATGTCTACCATATACCATTCCAGATATAGTGAGTTTGTAGGAGCCACATGTAGGATAAACTTCATGAAAATAAGAAAACCTAAAATTTGATATCTCCGAAATTAACTGACCTGGAAATCTCAATAATTCATGACAATTCATTTCTGCAGATGAACAACAAGTACACAATTTTTTTAAGTATGCAAAGTACAAGGCTTTTTACTATGTGATAAGACATCGAATTGTCCATACCCCTGCCAGGTAATCTTCTTTGGGTATAAATATACTGTTGTACACTGTGTTTTGAAATTATGCAAATATTAAGAAAGAGTAAAACAAGGTGCATATAGCTACAACTATATATGTACAATGTGTGCATAATTATGGGAACAAATGTTTCTCTCTTTTTGTACCTTTCTTACCTGTCTCTTTTTCTCCAGAAATTCTTTCATCTGTAATACCATATTACGTCTTCCAGCCAGTAGATTCCAGCGACTCCATGAGAAACTGTGGCTTGTTGACAGTAATGCCATGCAGTGGTACAGGTGATCCTCTGCAGCTTTGTGCTTGGGTGTTGCCCCATCTATGTAGCAGTAAGCATCATGGAGTGGAAACAGGTCCACACCACCACTGCACATCAACTAATCACAACATGAAAAATGTACTTTCTCTACTAATGTCACATACTTCCACAAAAATACTGTCCATATGCCTATAAATGACCACTCTGCTTCTAATGCAGCAATTCTCAGTTTCACCTTGCCGTGCCTGTGTTCATAAACACAAAAAAAAGCTATCTTTGTACCAATTTTAAACAACATTTGGATATGGATGTAAACACTGGTCATAAAAAAGCATATACTGTATTTGTTAATCAGGTGAAAAATGGAACGAAGAAAACATCCCAAATTGGAATTGTATCTGGTAGGTCACATCACTCCAGGCTTAACTACACACTATTCCACAAACATGTATGGTAAAGAAACATCTAAAACCTGATTACTTCCAACTCTTTTAAAAAATTCAAGTAAACAGCAAGTGAAAGCACTTTGAAAATTACTGTTCCAGAGATTTTAAACCATGCAATGCTGGGCTCAGTGCAATGTATGTATTATTAATTCTTCACACACTCATACTTCAGTGCACTGTGTGGTCATAAATGCATTTCAGGGCCCTATAAATTTAAAATGGGACCCATATGGGAGTGTGATGTGAAGGTACATGATAAGTAATAAGATTTTCAACATGAAGATGAATATCTACAAATCTCTCCACTCCTACCCCATTCTTGCCTACTTGCAATGGGTCCTGTTAAGGTGAGTAACCCATGCTAGGGTTGAGGTAACCAACCACTTCAGCAGCATGGGTCACCGAGCAGAAAGAGCAAGGGGGTCTGATGGACCCGACCATAAGGGTCTATCAGATAGGTGGCAACCCTCCTAGGAGAAGGACACTCCAAAATCAAACCAAGGATAGATGACGCTCTGCAAGCTGTGGTGAAAGAAAGTCGTATAAGGGAAAAAATCCTGATTAAAAATCCTGGCCTTTCAGGTTGAGGGTTTGACGACAGGTTAATCTCCCAGCTAAGTAAAAAATATAAGGTTACAAATTTCTTGACGGAGCCTTGGAATGAAGGGATAACTGATGATGAATGGATTTGGAAAAGGAATATGAAAATTGGAATGTGGAATGTAAGAAGCCTATTTTGGTCAGGAGCACTAAAAGTGCTCCATAATGAATTATCAAAGTTAGACTTCGATGTAGTAGCATTTCAGGAAAATTGGTTGGAAAGTGGTATTAAAAAATTTGATAACATTTGCTTTATTCAATAGTGGCTTAGAAAGTAAAAAACATGAATTTGGTTGTGGTTTTTATGTAATTGGAGAATTTTTAAAATATGTTAAGGATTTCAAAATTATAAATGAAAGAATATGCTGTTTGAGATTAAAAGCTAAATGGTTTTCATGTACTCTGATAAATGTCCATGCACCAACAAATGACAAAACGAAACAGATAAAAGAAGAATTTTACAATTTATTAGAGCAAAATGTAATTGAAAGGTTGGACATTAAAATAATACTTGGAGATTTTAATGCAAAAGTTGGTACAGAAAGCATATACAAACCCACCATTGGCAATGGAAGTTCACATAATGAAACTAACAACAAAGGAATAAAAATG
>Ga0123357_10006349_pt1 | contig 14401 bp, 11 predicted proteins | sample TergutEmb28metaG_FD_89873 | JGI IMG/M metagenome (GOLD analysis project Ga0123357, IMG submission 89873) | Embiratermes neotenicus P4 segment gut microbial communities from Petit-Saut dam, French Guiana - Emb289 P4 | ecosystem: Host-associated > Arthropoda: Insects > Digestive system > Gut ...
CGTCTGAAACATGCACAGCGTCTTACAGAAATAAATAAATTTGTGAAACGTTCCAGCTTTTGGTTAAACTCTGCGAATACATTAGCGATGCACGGATGTATGGATGTTAAATTTATGGATCAGTACTCTACCTACACTCAACCGCATTCAAACATCTGGTTGGGCACGTGGAACGGCTTGAGGAGTGCATCTTTGCATTTTGGTTAAATAACACAAATACATTCCAAACCTACAGATTTCATCATTGCACCCATTGAAATGTGGGTTTATGAAAGTTAACTTTTAAGTATAATACAAAGCTCAGATATGTACAATAACCTATTAAAGCCTACGGGTTACTTGATGCAACATACAGGTTTAAATTTCAACAATACAAGCAATGTACGTGTAACGTAACAATGAGGCGCGTTCGTGCAACATTGTTGCAGTGGAAAAGCTGTAAGTATTACATATGCTGAGAATATGTTTGTAGCCTTAGGTATCCAGCATGCAATTCGCATGTTCCATATTGTCATCTGTGACCTGCCAGGCTCTACAGTATTTTTCCACATTCCTCATAAACGGAAAGATTTTCGAATAGAAAGTTCTGAGAACGTAAAATGTGTGTGTTTATTTTCTGTACAACTTCTATCTGAAACATTCTCATTCTAAGCAGAATTGAGAGAGTTGTCATAAGTGTACATATATCGCAATGTAAAGTACCCGCTTTTCTCGTCGGATTTTAATGAAACTTGAACATTCTCGACTGTTTGTCGAAAAATACACAAATATCAAATTTCATGAAAATCCGCCTACTGGGAGCTGAGTTGTTCCATGCGGACCGACGGACAGACGGACATGACGAAGCTACAGAAACTGTTTACAACGCGGTACGATCTGGTTATTTAAATAAAACAGTTCATGCTTCGAATTTAAATGGATACTATAATACGGCTACACCATTCTATGCCATAGAATATGAGGCGTTAATTGCATGTCAAAGAATTCGAACTGTAAATCTCACGCAGAAAGACTTCATCAGACCTTACTGCAGACATGCACAGCTTTATCTCCACCGTGAGCCGTGGGTTACAAAACTGGGATTTTTAAAACCAATAACGTAACCTTGTAAAGAAACTCAAAATCATTCTCAAAGTAGCAGCTGTTACAGTGTTTGGCAACATAACGAGCTGTTAAAATGAGTAGAGCAAAAAGACAGAGGTTACGTCTTCACGGGCAAGTAGCGTACAGACTGTTGAATGACGGCCAGTACATCGAGGCAATGCAAGGGGGAGAAAATCGACCGTAAATCACTTTCTGATGCACCCTCTCTTGCGGATTCAGGTGAAGGTAGAAAGTACTGATGGAGATGGGCATTGGCGTATCGGGATAAAGAAGTTAAAAGAGGAGACAAAGAGAGAAGAAAGTTAAAAGGCTAAGTTCCAAGAAGAAGAGTTTTATTTAGTTGGATTGACAACTGGCATCAGAGAAGGGAAACTTGTGGGTGGGAAGAAACAAAAACGAATTGGAAAACTTGAAGGTGATAGTTATACTTGGTAAAGGGATAAAAAATCTCAATAAATTGCACATTCCGACAAAAAATGTAATTTTAAATGGGGAAAAAAAGTGAGAAATCCCTTTTGGAAACAGTAAACAAAATTTTCTACTCTTACAAAACTGTTCTCATGTTTTAATATGTAGGTAACATTGCGATAGATTAATTGTATCTCTGCATCAAACGGACGGGCAAGGTTACTGAACGATACAAGAACAGGGCTGCTAGACCAACATAATACTAACTCCGAACCAAACATCCTCTTCTGACGAAAACAACTCAGAGCACATAATGAATGATAATTACATTTCCACGCTTCATTCTTCAGGCAGAATTCCGTATTAATGAAGGAAATATATGATTATGGTAAAAGAAAGTCAGTTTATGCTTCTGTTGCCCATTTTTCTAAATTTTAAACGAAGAGACTGGATTCCATTACAATTGATCTCGAGAGTATGAAATTTGATATATGATATATTTGTTAACTGCAATTGGGTTGACACCCGGTGGCAGTAGTACAGTACACATTTACACATAAACAGTACACAGAACAACAAAACGAAAAAGAATACACAGAACAGAACATAAATAATAATAAGAATACATAAACATAACAACAAAAATACATAATTTAAAAAAAATTAAACACAACTGTACGAAACATACAACCACATATACCATGACATAAAATGGAACCAAGAGAATTTATTAAAGAAAACTCAGTTGGTATTTTTAATTCCAATTATCTAGAGGCTAATACAAAAGTCACAGCCGCTCATATGTGAGCAATTACAACACCACGGAAGATAGGAGTGTCCGGGTATATTGCACAAAAGCAATATCTGATGGAACTAAATAAGATAACTTCATGAAAATATGCTTCTATACAGGGTCATTTTTGTACGATCTATATCGTTAACATCCTGTCGGCTCTGTTACCGCCCAACACTTAGAACACTCATCGCCTCAAACGCACTCACACGTTATCAGAGACAGCTTATCGGCTGTTGCAATGTGCATTCGTGTAAGGAAGGTGTGCTTAATGAACTGGACGACAGTTTGTGAACTGGCAACTTCATGGAGTGTCGGATATAGGAGTGGATCCCATTGGCGTTCTGTTTAGCGAAGAAGATTGGTTTCCTGTCATTTGAAAGGTGAACTCTCAGCGTAACAGGTACCGGTCTGCAGAATGCGTCACAATAATCCAATAAGTGTTATTATGCGATGGTAAATTTGACGTATGGTGTGCTGGATTGGGACAAGTACTATTCGGTCCATGCTCTTTACTGATACCATAAATTCCCACAGACGTTACACTTTATTCCAACATAATTTTTGAACAGCATTTCCATTATTAGAGAACTTACACTTTTTTTTGCAGGATAGTGTAGCAGGTCATACAGTCAACGATTTTAAGGGCTGTTTACTAAGTTTTCTATGACAACGATAAAGCAGTGGATAGTGTCCTCCACTTTAGCTAGATGTGAAAAAACAAACAGCGACTTTCACTCACGGTGCGTGTTAAACATTAACTTTATATTACTAATCCTCGAACTACAGACGATCTGAAATAAAGCATTCAGTATGCAGTGCCTTCAGTTTCACAAGCATAACTTCCACGTGCAATGCACAGCGTGTCTGTTAGACATAACACGTGTCTGGGAGCCCAAGAAAACCATTTACAGCGCCTTCTTTAAAAACGTCCAGCAAATATATATCAATTGTAGTGAACAGCACTAAAAATTTCTAACTCTTTAAGTATGAGTGGAAACCCACTATTAACAGCAGTTGATTAAATTAAAACAAGTGGATCCCGTCTCTCGGAAAATTCGAACAGCAGCAGAAAGTGGCCAACGAAATGCATCGAACAAAATAACAATATACGCAGTAACACGGCAACTGTGTATTGTTTTATTCTGAGTTCAGCGGACGAGCAATATAGCCAGAAGGGCGAAATGTGGTCTGGATATATATCATAAATGAAAAAATACGTGTCGGATGAAATGCTTTCCCAATTAATTGCATTCAAGCACTCACACATTATTCTCACAACAAGCAGATACCTACTTGTATTTCCGAAACTTCCCAAAGCCTTCAAAGCACAACTGTGGGTGCACGCAGGCCACCTACCACCGACCTACGTGTAAGCATTAAATACTGTATTTTGACCACGCAGAGTGTTTAGAGGTTTCGTATAATCCTGAAATTGCTATAACGCCCCTGTTCAGGATTTACAGATTGGTCTTTTGTATTGGAAGGCAGCGCATTTCCTCTGCTTTCAGAAGTGTTTTCATGCGCGTTATTTACAGGCGCTGAATTCAATAGGTGAAAAACGAGTGAATGAAAGGATGAGTATCGAATATTTGCGGAAGAATATGACAGGGGGAAGCTGATAATTTTAAAGTAATATGTAGATGAATCTCAGGCTTGAACCAACCTACATTAGTTAACAGAGACAAGAGGTGTTGTCTTGAAGGTAAGAGCAAGCGTTAAATATTTTTAGACAATTCTTGTACTTCAGGTGGTTTAAGTATGTGAAATGCGCGTCATAGTGCAGTATACCCTCTATTTATCTGCCGTGCTGTGAAGGACGCATCTGTGACGGCAGCTTTTCAGCGCAGCCCCATGAACGACGCTAGCATCACTGCAGCTTAAGAACTAGAGCGGTAATACACCCACACTCCTTGGTCAGAATCACACTTGTTTGTCCATAACACACACAGCGGATGCGATAGCCTCGTTTTACGTCAGCTGCTTTAAATAAAAGCCACTCAAACTTTCAAACGAGAATCCATCATCACGGCTTGTATCGAATTATCAATACAAGGTAACGAAAAATACAGCCTCAACGTGCACGTTAAGGCCCACACGATACAAGATATGTCTTGTGGTACCAGGCGAGGCGTTAATGCCGCTTATCTGCGGCCTGAATTCTGGCTGCCTGTTTCAAATGGTCTATTACTGATAAGCAGAAGGAGGCGAGTAACAGAATGTTTCGTCACCATTAGACACTAATCAGGGGTCCGATTAGCTCTACTGTAAAATTGTTTCCAGTCCCATTTAAATCATTATTATTATTATTATCATCATCTTCATCATATCCTTTATGCAGGGTATTTATACTTATATTCCTGAGACAGACTATATCCCTAGGGAATAGTGTTGCAGCTATTCTATTGTTACTATTCATGGTGTTTATATCTTTAGTTTCAGTGTTGAATCTATTGTACTTTTACATTAGTACTTTCCGAAGTATGCGTGCAGTGCCCAATATGGCTGTTTTCTGGAGTTCCTTTATTATTGTTATTATTATTATTCAAGTACTAATCTCCATGTAGAAGGGTCCTTCACAAGCATAAGTTCCGCAACTATAAAATATATTCTCCAAATGTTAAATAGCCTGAAGGTTCATTGGAATGTCAAAAGAATCCTGTACAAGTCCCTACCTTGATAACAGATAACTCAAGGCCCTTCCATTCTATTTCTTAAGGGTCCATTCTCATATTACCCTCCCATCCATGTCTACTTCCCCCAGGTGACCTCTTTACTTTGGGTTTTGCCACCAAAATCCTGTACACATCCGCTGTTTTTTCTTGCGTGCCACACACCATCCCAATTTTGATGAAGGTGATAATATGCAATGAGGAGTACCTACACAAAGAACTTAATTATGCCATTTCCTCCAAACCCCGTTACTCTCACTCACGTCCAGACGTCTCCTAGTCACCGTGTTCTAGAATACTCGCTGTCTATGATCTTCCCACAAAACTGCAGACCAATTTTCAAGCCCATTACTATCTCAACATTACCACCACAAATTGGTACCCTTCACCCACGATCAAATCCAGGCACATGGATGAGTAAAGCACGCAGAGGGCATTCATGCTTATTTTGGTCATAAAATCTGAATAAAGGGTGCCACTTTCAAGATCTATGCACACACAAGAGGATAATATTAAAATGAGTCCAACAAATGAGGAAGGATAATGTAGTCTCAGAACACAGAACACAGATAGGCGCTTGTGAGAAGGGTAAGTAATGGTCTATGGACCTAAACCCTTAGAGATGACCGATTTAATAAAAATCCTTAAATTGTTAACAGGAAAAAATCACACTTTAACAAAGTCCAAGAAATTGATATCAAAACCACAGAAACCAGAAGCGAGTCTCAAATTACAATTAGTAACATATGCAATTAACAAGTCGTTAATAAGTACTACTGGCTTATACTTCTCATATCTCTGCAGATGCAATATTATACATACACACACACACACACACACACCATTTATGCTCGTATCACATATGCATGCAATGTGATAGGTACGTCAATCAGATAACCTTATGCGGACATAATACTTTCATTTTCTCTTCCGAAATGTTTCATTTAGTAGTGGCGTTGGAGAAATTCAAAGCCCACTGTGCCTGAAATAAAACACAGCCTTCACTTAAGTGAATGTTAGCTTCCACAAATGTATGACTTGCAGCTGTCATCACATTTCCTTTACTTACTTTTTTGTTTCATTAAATATTTCATTTCACGCTGCCAGTAGAGCAGATCGAGGCAACTGGAAATACATGAATTATAATTTATATAGACTAATTATCCTAATTCTCACGTACTTCCTGAGAACTGATTTCTAGACGATTACCTTCAAAAAGAATACCCGTTTCTGACAAGCTGAAGTAGCTAACATAGGCAACAGACAGCTTTAAGGAACCCAAAAATTCATCATCATCATTTACACAAGATTCCGCAACTCAACATGATCATAAGCCAGATGAATCCAGTCCCCATCCTCAAGCCGTACTCTAATATTTCATGTTAATATTATCTCTCTTATCACGACCAAGTTTTAAAATAAGTATCTTCCTTTCGGGTTTAACAAAACCAAATTTTGTGTGCACCCCTTATCTCCGTCTCTAGCACTACATGTCTGCCACATTTGCCTCGCCGCTCAGATCATCGCCCTTGCAATGTTTAGTACAGAACACAAAATACTAAATTCTCATTGTGTAATTTTCTCCATTACGGTGTTACGTCCTATTCCGTTTAAATTTAAATTTAGCATAAATATATCTTGCTACAGAATACACCATAAATGCCATTCAACTAATCCCCTTGCGTTACATTTCGACATGAAGTAACAAGAAGAAAGGTAATGTACGTACGTACAAGGTAACACGGAGGCGCGTTCGTGTAACCGTTTTTGCAGTGGAAAAGCAGTATTACATATTCAGACTGCATCTCTGTAGCCTTACGTATACAGCACGCAATGCGCATGCTCCATGTTTTATTATCATGTGTTGCCCCTTCGGCTCTACAATATTTTTCGACATTATCTCATAAACGAAACGATTTTCGAAAGAAAAAATTTACTGAACATAAAATTTATAATTTTATTTTCTGTACAAATCTTTTCCGAAACATTTCTCATTCTAAGAAGAACTGGGCGATATATGATCAACAATGCATATTGAGCTTCACATAAAGTACCAGTTATTATTGTCAGATTGTAATGAAACTTGAATTATCTCAACAGATTTTCGAGAAACGCTGAAATATCAAATTTCATGAAAAGCCGTCTACTGAGGGCCGAGTTGTTACATGCGGACGGACGGACAGACATGACGATGCTAACAGTCGCTTTTCGCAATTTTATGAACGCGCCTGTAACATTAAATTGAAAATTATGGTCATTATTTTAATCTTAATAACAAGACGTTAACATAAATTACTGATAACGTCAAAGGGAATGAAAATAAACTAGATGCACCGTTCTAATTATTTCATTAATTAATTGATTTATGTACGTCGGACGACCGAATTCCAACTCATAATTTTATCACTACGATTACGCTACTTATGACGTATTCCCGGTATAATTAAGATGTACGATAGTGTCATGAATCTAGGTACATATATTAAACACTTCATTGCCAGTAGTTGCGTCGTAATTATAACACATGGGCAATTTTCAAAAAAAAATGCACATATATACACAACAACTTTATACACATTTTCTCAGTTCGTAGCAAAGTTTGAGAAAAAACAAATACGATACAGAGGTTGCTGTCAAAAGCAATGAGTATTTCGTTAGCCGAGACAGGAACTGTCTACGGAGTCACCTTGTTACTCCGGTAATGAAAACTGGCAGAGTTTAATATGTCGTCTAGAAGGCAGTAGGGGAGAGGAGATAAAATGACGAAGTATATTTAACCTATAAATGTACGGTAGGCCACTTTATGTTAAGTGGTGTGGTTAAAATTGAGTTTACAAGTTTTCCTCCTAATAATAAAATGGAGATTATTAAATTTGCATGAAGAATTGTTATAAATGCATATGCAAGCAAGATTATTGAACTTAACAACTTTGTTGAGTTGTTAACTGTACGCATGTGTAATCTGTCCCATTGTAAGTCATTGGGTAAGGAGGGGGAATGGAGGTATAACGCCACGCATCCTTAACCTCGGCTCAATATAGATATGAGTGTTCAGGTTTACACTCCGGCCGCTCTGCTCCCAGTACGCGCTGGGTAGGAGGCTACGTGGAGGATGGAGCTAGTGTGGATGTTTTTGAGAACAGAAAACCTCCGTCGTCTGCAGAGAATGAAACCCAAAATCATCTGTTGTAAAGTCCGTGTTGTCACTAGACCAACTGAGCTACCCCTGCTCACACTGCGAGCAGAAACGAGAATAAATTCTCACACCAGCCAGTCCAGTGCACCGTCAGTTGCACAGCGACCTAAAATGTAAGCATGAACGTTAATGCAGGAGCCACTGTGTTCTTTACAGAATAAAAAAATCTTACGTCGAAGGCGTTTTTCTGTCTGTCTGTCCGTAACTTGGTGTCAGCGCTTAATCCGTTGGACTACGTTCATACAGAGTGGCGCACGAAAAAGTAACACCACTCTGGTTTTAGCAGCGGCAAGCGCAGTCACGTGATCACGGTAGCCCCACCGGCAGCAGGGAAGTCCGGGACAAACATTCTTTAAAAATAGCAAAATAACTTTCAGATGTAACATAATGTTTGTTTTTTATTAGCTACGAATAAAAATTATTGCCACTGACAACAAGCCCGGGCTACTTTTTTGTGCGCCATTCTGTATAACTTGTATGGGCGTCTCAGTTCAGGTCTTCAGGTTAGCTACTCAGCCACACTCCCCAGTAATAAATTCCATCCGACCTGGAACTATAATTGATCTTCTGTTACTATGTATCATACACAGCTTGTCGGATTGTGAATACATTCTGTCCGCGAAATCTTTGCTTTCATTCTGAACCACATTCACCGCTCGCACCCACTCGTCCTGTAGTCTGTCTTACGACAAGTCCACAGCCTCTCCCTAAACTCACAGAGTGCGATCTAGTGCTTCCTCTTTCAATTTACAGGATCCGCTCTTTTCCTTATGGTCATCGAGTAGCTGCCTACGTATTCTTCCTCGCTTCTATCCTTCCATCGATCTCTCCTTCAATAACCTATTTTAGAATGCAGTTCCTACGCAAGATGTTACCAATCTAATTGGCTTTCCTTCTTTTTATTCTATGGAGGATATTCCTCCACTCATTGACTCTTTATAACACTTCTTACTTTCTCACAATATCGTTCCAACTGATCCTCTCCATCGTTCTCAAGCACCACATTTCAAAACTTTCCAGGCATTTTTAATCTACATTCCGCAGTGTCAAAATTTCAGCATCATATAAGGCTGTAGTCCAAATGTAGCACTTTACCGGCCTACTTTAAATAGGCCAATAAAAGGTACTGAAATGACCCTTGCAGTCTGTATAATGAAACTGCATGTAAGGTATCAAATAAGCAATATAATGCGACGATTGCCTTTGGGAAATACATACCGGCCTATTACATCACATGCGACTCACTCTCACAATATTGTTTCTGCAGCGGAATGTGCTGCTAATAGGTCATAAGACCTCTTGTGGCCGCAGGATAATGTAGGCTTAATCATGTTCTACGTATTTAAATGAAGATCACGTTTATGCTGTCAAGTACAGGGGCAACCAAATGGGTCTTGCAGGTTTTCAACCACAACTTCTTTAACTCTTTAAAGACTGCTTCATTTAAAGCCCCAGTCCGTACCGCGCTGTAAACACGTTTCATCTCGGTTATAAAAACCAACCAGTTTATGCTGTAAGTGGCACAAGTCGCTGTTTGTTCTCAGATAAATACAAAACACATAAATACAGTGTGGACAGAACGTACAGTTGGTGAATGTTAAACTGTTGGTGCATCACGTAACCAGTAGGCTTTAAAAGGTTAACATAAATTTCGTCAGCTTGTTCGTGCATGCTACATGCCCCGCTTATTTCAACGCCCATGATTTTATCACGCCAGTAACAATGGCAGCAGATTACGACGCTTCTTAACATGAAGTTTTCTCCACCCTCCTGTTACCTCCTCTTTCGTGGGTCCAAATATTCTCCTCTCCTCAGAAATTTTATCAATATTTTTACTTCCGTGAGGTTGAGTGAAGCAGCTTCATCTAAAATAGCAGAAAAAATTACAGTTTCGTGTCTTTCAGAACACGCATTGATAGACCGAACACGGGAAGAGGAAATCATACTAACAGAAATATAGGAAAATCCCCCTTTTATAATTGTGTAGATAATTATAGATAATTATCTACACCTAATAATACAGTTTGTATTATCTTCCATACATTGGAAGGTCGCAGGTTCGATTCTCGATGGGGTCATCTGGATTTTTCCTTGACATAATTCTTCCGGCCCCACTCTGGCCTTGAGGTCAACGCAGCCTGCAACAAAAATGAGTACCAGGGTATCTCGTAGGGGGTAAAGGCGGTCGGTGCGCAGAGTTGACAACCTCACCACCTCCATGGGTCGACTGTCTAGAAATCCTGGGAAATTCAAATTCTGGAAGCCCTAAGGCCCTGTCCAGGCCTGTAATGGGATAGTTTTTTAAAATCAGAAACCATATTCAAAATGCTTCGAACAGTTACATGTCGGTCATGAGACGTGACGAAAGATAAGATCTGGGCGTGTTTGCTCTAATGGATTTCTTTTCATTTTTGTTTTAAATTTCCATTGCTACTTTCATTGGTGATCCCTACCAAAATTTAAAATATTTCGCCTTATCACCGTCACAGAGGGCACAAAACGAAGACAATGTCAACAGATGTACACAACGAGGCTGTATTCGTCATTAATTTCATTACGTTTTCAGTGTTAACGTAATTAAATTATAATATACTGCACTGTCTAGACCATGGCTGTCCAACCCACCGCCCGCCAGTTTGTGTTACTTGGCCCGTGCCATAATAGACCACTATTATAAAAATGAAACAGTAATTTAGGCGCTTAGGCAGGAGGGGCGTTCGGAAATGTGTCTGAGTCACCTCATTTGTAGCAATTTTATGTCCAGGCAGAACATTAAACAACTTCTAGCTCAACACAGTGCCCTTCCGCGTCTAGACATTGCTGCCATCTCCTTGGGAGCTTCCGGATGGCTTCACAGGTGTTGCGATGCCACCCGTCGACAGCCGACTGTGCAGTTTGCTTGCCACTGCTGAAAGTCTGTACCCAGTTGAACAAAGTGTTGCATGCAAGTGCTGTCTCTCCACAAACTGCAAATAACCGACAATGAACATCTGATGGCGTAACTCCTTCTTTCCACAGGATCCACGTCGCCCGCCTTCTGCCTGTGATAATATCCTTCCATTTTGAGACCCTTGTCCATGCGCCTCGACCACCAGACTTGGTAATGACGCAACAGTTTTCGATAGGCAGGGACGACTATGGCCATTTTGTGGTAGAACCAAGACTACACTATCCGATGATTTTTCGCGCCATCTCACAGCTTGTTATTTGCCGCTACAGCAGCCCCAGTCCGAAACATTCCGAACGCCATTCGTATACTAATTATTGTGATGTTTACACATGTGGCCCTCAAATCAGCCCGCAATAACAGTTGTGGCCCTTTGTCGTAAAATGTTGGACGCACATGGTCTCGACAAACACATGGAAACAAAATTCAACACTTTCCAGACCAGAAGCTAACATGACTCACTGTAACTCTAGCTACTTGCGCCCACGGACCCACCACACTCTTCCAAACGTATGTCTAAAAATTTGCTATCCATTATGAGGGATACAGAGCAAACACCTGATACCCATTTAGTGCTGAGGCTAAGAATTCGTGGAGTTACACTGTTTTCCGAGATACATGATGTGGTGTATAATGAAATGGACCAAAAATTCGGATTTTACCTTCAGAGATCAAAGGAAATTGTTCAGACTACGTACAATGTAGACAAATAAAGAGCTTTGAAGAGGAAAAATGTGTACAAACATACATTACCTTTAGGTACTTCATGCAAACACACTTAAAAACCGTACTGCCCACACGAGATGTCTTAACGTGTTTGTAATGCATTTATTTTGGGCCCTCTTACTTTATATTGTAGTAACCACAACAGGTCAGATCGCTCTAGTTTTCCACAGGTCCCTGCCAAAACTGAGACATTTATCACGCCGTGGGACAAGCTGCCGTGTTCCCTGTCGGTCCCGCGTTACTACCCGTCTTGCCACAACCATTTCCACCTGGTCATTATCTTCAAAATTGTGAATGCAAACGTGTCGCTTCCGCGCTGGAAACAGATGACGATCGCTCGGCGCCAGGTCAGGGCCTTTTGCAAGATATTCCAAAATGCTGTACGAGTAGTTACGAAATCAAGCGACATGTAAAGTTATTTTCAGAAGGACTCGTCTGCTTAGAAATGATTATTATTTTATTTTCAAAATATTTCATCTAAATAATACTTCCCGTGAGCTGACCACTCACTTCCATCTAGCGCCAAGGTTAAGAACGTGTGGAGCTAGACTTCCACTCCTTGTGTCGTCATGGCGGTCACAGATATAAATTTACCTTTATTATTACCAAACGAGCTGGCTACGAAAACGATTACGACTGTGATAAAGAACGTGATAAAAACCATCCACTTTGAAGTAGCAGCAGTGGTAATAATGATGATGATGATGATAATGATGATGATAATAATAATAATAATAATCGTAGTTAAAATGTAATACGTTTCAAACTTATTTTCTAGGCGCATTTGCAAAATTGCGAAAAGTGACTGTTAGCTTCGTCACGTCTGTCCTTCCGTCTGTCCGCATGGAACAACTCGGCTCCCACTCGGCGGATTTCCGTGAAATTTGATATTTGATTACTTTTAGAAAAATTGTCTAGATAATTCAAGTTTCACTAAAATCAAACGGGAATAACCGATACTTTACGTGAAGACCAGTACACATTTTTTATTGTATCGCGCTCAGTTCTTCTTAGAATGAAAAATGTTTCACACAAAGTTGCAGAGAAGCTCGAAACACACATTTTATGATTAATAAACTTTTTTTTCTTCGAAAACCGTGCCGTTTATGAGATAATATGGAAAAATTCTGTACAGCGGAGCAGGCAACTGAAGACAATATGGCGCACGCGTATTGCATGCTGGGTAACTAAGGCTACAAATACACACACAGGTTGCGTACTACTCTTTCCACTGCAACAATGGTTGCTTGAACGCGATCCAATGTTACGTCACACGTACATTGCCTGTATTCTTCAAGAAGGAAGTGTCATTTAGATATATCTGTGAGCAACTGGCTCCTGCTGCTCCAGCACACCTCAATGAAGTGAAGAGGCTTAGTTGGTGTTTCGGCTTGGATCGTCATCCGTCTGTACACAAATGAATGTTCCCTTTATTTCCCTTCCAGACGATGCCACATAAATCAGACTCTAATAAGAAGTAAAACATTTTTCTTTCCCCTCTCACGATCCCAACCCCCACACCGACTCCCAGAGGCTTCAACCAACACCGACGTGAGTAGAATACACACTCACGCACACGCACTTGTAGATGAAAAGTCTTCCTCTCCTCCCTACACCTTGCAGGTACACGCAACAGTACGCGCTCTATTCTGAAACTTCGGTTAATGACGTCTTCATCAGTAGACGTGGCACCAGAAACGGACCCAGAAATACGCTCTTCATTCTCCTTTGGGCTCACAGGGCCATCAATGAAACCAAAACGTCCTACGGAACCATTTTACTGCCGTGAACATAGTTCTTTTGAAACGTTTTTATAAGTAATTTCACAATACATAATTCCACGACAAAAATAAAAAATTTTATTACGTATTATTATTATTATTATTATTATTATTATTACTGCTGCTGCTGCTACTGCAGCTAAAAACCACGTCGTCATATGACTAGGAAAACTTTACACTCGCGCGGTAATCTCACCTATATTTCAAAAAGGTATATCGTAAACACTAAAATGTGGTTGTGAAGTCCCTCACATCAAGCTCTATCGTACCGATGGACACTCGGCACCATTGGAGCCTGAATGTAACGTCACTCACTCACGAATTACGATCTTGACACTGGAAGCCTGGTAAATATGGTAACCTGGAGATGAATCCATCAATCATACATATCTAGCGCATTATATAGTTTAACAAACCTGTAGTAGAGTTTGTCTCTTATATAAAACGTTACACGACGGTTTCTCTGTCTCTCCGCCACTGTACGTGCTGCCAACCAACTCTGCCAGTTGGGTTGGAGTGCTGAACTTACTCACTCCATGGTGCAGAGTCCTTCTTGAGAAGCTAACTGGTTTGCAGCTAGTCAAGAAATTCCCCGCATTTCACGGAACCCGAAGGTTCGTTACCGCACTCACAAGCGTCCGCCAAATGTCCCTATCCTGGGCCAGCCCAATCCAGTCCATATACCCACATCCCACCTCCTGGAGATCCATCCTAATATTATCCACCCATCTACGCCTAGGTCTCCCCATTGGTCTCCTTCCCTCTGGTTTCCCC
>Ga0123357_10006350_pt1 | contig 14400 bp, 12 predicted proteins | sample TergutEmb28metaG_FD_89873 | JGI IMG/M metagenome (GOLD analysis project Ga0123357, IMG submission 89873) | Embiratermes neotenicus P4 segment gut microbial communities from Petit-Saut dam, French Guiana - Emb289 P4 | ecosystem: Host-associated > Arthropoda: Insects > Digestive system > Gut ...
CGATTCCTGTTCGTTCCGCATCCGATTCCGGTTTGTTCACGAACGCATCTTTTGACCTGGGACTGCCGGGGAAATGGAGACCACAAAATTCTTCAGTTTGGGGGGCATTTAGAATCGCTGGCGGCGCGGAGGGCGCTCGAATCGGCCATCCAGGCACCGCCGCGAAGCATCCGGCGGCTGCAATCCCCAGACATCCAAGCTGTGCCGTCCTCTGGCGCCCCGTTGTAACTCTTATTGGCACAGTCTTCCACCCACGAGAGCGCGTTGCCGTGCATGTCGTAGAGCCCGAAATCGTTCGCCGCAAAACTTTCCCCCGGCGATGTCCAGGCAAAGCCGTCCCAACACGGAACAGCAGTGAACCTGGAGGACAAGCGCAACTCTGCGTGCATTGTCCTATCCGCACCATTGCCATTGCGGCACATCGCCGCTGCATCGTCGCCAAAGGAATACCGCCCCCGGCTCCCGGCTCGCGTCGAATATTCATATTCCGATTCCGTCAGCAGACGATACACTTTGCCCGTTTCCTTCGAGAGCCACGCTACATAATCCTTCGCATCTTGCCAGTTCAGGCACACCGCTGGATGGGTTGCTCCTTGCGCAAATCCAGGGTTCTTCCACGTCCATCCCTTCCGTTCGCCCACCTTGCGTCCAACCACCCCATAGCACGATGATCCGGCGTCATACCCCGTTGCTTTGACGAAGGCCGCATACTGGGCAACCGTCACATGAATTTTCCCGACCGCAAACGGCTGCGCAAACGTCACCTCATGTTGCGGGCCTTCTTCCTTCTGCCGTCCCTTCTCACCCTCAGGCGAGCCCATCACGAACGACCCTGCCGGCACCACCACCATTTCCGGGCAGCCCTGATCGCACTCCCGAAACACATCCTTCGGTTTCAGGGAACGCTCTTCCGCCGCCGACAACGGACACGGCGCTCGCGAAGGCGAAAACGACACCGTCATTGCACCGCTCCCACAGGGCAAAGCCGACGAGCCCGGTGGTGTGCGTGCAGCGGATGGAGCCGCTGGCGGTACCGCCGCAGCCACTTGCGCTTTCTTGAGTTCCTCAATGCGGGTGCGGGCGACACTGGCGTAGAAACTGTCGCCGTAGCGGCGAATGAATTCCTCCAGCAGCGCCACGCTCGTCGTGTCCCTGGCTGCGGCCCACGCCCGTTCGGCTTTGTCTTGGGCGACGCCCGGCTGTGCCCCTGCCCCCTCAGCACCCGCCTTCCCCGGGACCAGAATGATCTCCGAACCACCAAGGGAACCGAAAATCGTCGGCTCCTGGCGACGATCGGTCTGCGTCAGGACCTCGTCCCGTACCCGGCCCATTGCCATCCGGATCTCAAGCCCGGGTGTCGCCAGACTGTGCAGCAACGCCGTCGTATAGGGACTGTTCCTGCCATCCCCGTCCTCTGCCGTCGCGCCGGGCTTCGCTGCAAAGGCAACCAGCGTATCTCCAGTCGAGAGCTCCACCTTCCCAAGACCAAGGCCGATCGAACGGCTGCCGCCGGTGCGCTTTATCCGGATGGCAAAGGGATTGTCCCGGCAGGCATCAACCAGAACCAGACGCAGGCGCCGTGCAGGGCCGATAATCTCGCTGACCCGCTCCAGCGGAACCGTTTCGTCGACAACATCAATATCACTCCGCAAAACAGCGTCGGTCGGAATCAGATAATTGCTGCCGTTCATCTCAATTCCGTGACCGGCATAAAAAACCACCGCAATATCCGAATCCAATACCGCTTCGGAGAATTCCCGCAGTGCCTTGCGCAAGGCCGTCTGGTTGAGATCCGTCTTCACATCAACCCGATCAAAGCCCATCCGCCGGAACAAGTTCCCGATCGCCACCGCATCCCGCTCCGGATTGGGCAGCTCCGGGACCTTCTGATACCGGCTGTTGCCGATCACCAGCGCCACACGTTTCTCCGCCTGCGCAGAACCCGAGCCCAGCCACAGCGCCATCAGGGCCGCCACCACAACCAGTGCATTTCGCATCCAACCCCTCCAGCCCGGCCAGCCAAACGCAGGCCCGCAACCTACAGGACCGCGAAAGTGGGCGAAATGAGGGCAGATCGCGTGAGAGCGGGCAATCGATGGAACGTCCGGGCAGATGTGGCGGAGCGCGGCCTCGCTCGCCAGCCCTCCGCTCACCCATCACGGCTGTCCCAGCAGCATTTCTTGGCCTTGCGGCCGCTGCCACAGGGACAGGGATCATTGCGACCCACATGGCGCCACGGATTCTCGGCCCGGCCGGGGCTGCTGGAAGACAGCAAATCCTCCATCTTCCGGTTGCCCCTGTCGGTGTCCCAGCCAAGCGAGCGGATCACATCATCAATGCCGCCGACCGCACCATTCTTCAGGTCTGTTTCAAATTCCGTCGCATCATCGTCGTATCCCCGGATCGCATCGCTGCCGTCCGCAGCAGCGTCCTCGCTGCCCGCCCCGGAACCGCCTTCGGATTCCTCCGGCTCAAGGATCGAACAGGCAAAGAGTCGTGCAATATGCCAGAATTCCTCCCCCTCCTGGTTGCCATCATCATCAACCTCTTTCACCATCCACGCGAGCCAGTCATGAGGAAGCCTCCCCAGCAGCACTATTCGCGACATGGCCACCAGTGCTGCTCCACGAACGGTCCGATCGAAACTGCGCCCCTTGATGAGAGCCGACAATCGGATGGGATCTTCACCGAAGATGCTCCCGATGATCCGGGACAGCTCAAATGGACTGTGGTCAAACAGCTCAATTACCTCATCCGGGTATTTCCGCAGCAGAGCCATCAACGGCCCGCACGTTGCCTCATCGCGCAGGCTGGCGAGAACATAGAGGCCACGATGAAGCAGAATCACCTGGTCACCACGCGGCCACGCCACCGCAGCCAGCGCCACCACATCCCGGAGAACGGGTGCAGCCGCCTCGCCCCTCGCAAGACATTCTCTCAGCACACCGATCACCGCACGCCCCGGTTTCGCCAGATCAGCCACGATCTCCTCAATTGGCCGCTCCGGCCTGAGTGCTTCCAGTTGCGTCTCAGTCATGGTGAACCTCCCGGACACTTCAATTCACGTGCCATTGTCGTTTGCGTCATCATCGGCGATCCTGGCTCCAGGCTCACCAATGCCGCTCCCACCCGCAAAATCCGGGTCATTTCCAATCCCTCCGCCATCGCGGTTGCCTTCCGCCTGCCGGTTTGGACCCCGAAATCCTCAATGTCCTGACCGGGCTCCTCCCTGAAAGCGTTTGGCGCCCGGAGCGTTAGAGGTGCCGCGCGCATCTCCAACCTCTTCTTCGCCGCATCCCCCTCAAATCAGGAAAAACATGCGGCCGCACATGGTCAAGAGCTGCCAGTGCGTCCCGAGCTGCGCCCGGCACGAAAAGTCCGGCGCACTGGCGCAATCCCCCCTTGCAGATACTCAAGACCGATGCCAATCGCAAGAAACGCCATGGCGGTACCAACAGGCCCGTGACTTCAGGTCAACGATCTGCCGCGAGCGCCACTTTCGCTCTCGATTGCCTCGAAGCCATATGGCCAGCCTTCGCCACAGCCACGCCGCGCGCAGCTGGCGCCAATACCCGGCCCAATTCCCGGTGACTTTTTTCGCACATGGGGCACATGGGCGACAAGAAACACCAAATCGCGGCGGCCGACGACGACGGCGATCGCGCGCGGATCGGCGGTCGCCATCAAATTGGGCGCGACGCCGTGGCCCGCTCCTGACGACGGCGCCACGGCAAGGAGCGGATCTGCTGATTTCCGCTCGCGGCTTGCACATCCCGACCTGTCGCCGCCGCTCTTTGTACCCACCCAACGGACAGAGAGCCGCGAGACCGCACGTCTGGCGTCTGCCGCACCTGACGGCGCCACCTTTTTCACCTCTGATCACGTCGCTCCCAGCAGCATTTCTTGGCTTTCCGGCCGCTGCCACAGGGACGCAGAAAATCGATGCCGGCTCAAATCACCTGGCGCCATTCCCGAATTCCCCGTCCCGCTCAAAAAGCGATCAATGGCACGGCATCGCAATCAATTTCCCGTACCCGTCGCTGGGGCCCCCTCCCGCTCGAAAATGAGCCGCCGCAACTACCGCGCCGGAATTCTGTGGCTGCATACGCCCCCTCCGCCTTCCAACAGACCCCGCCGTTGCAGCCGGTTGGCGCGCCACAACCGGGGGCGAATGGTTTTTGACAACGGGTCTGCCGACTTCCAGATGTCGTTCACGATTCACGCGCCCCCCTTCCCGAAACCGAAACTACCTTCAGATACATCATACGTCATACGTCATACGTCCCTAGCCGTCTTTCAATTCGCTGAGGTCCGGAAAATCGCGCCCGCGCTTCCATAGATACCAGACAGCCGCTGGTGGCGCTGCCAAACATGCGAGGATCAGTGCCCAAAACTCGCCAACAGTGAGATATATGGGCGCCCGGACAGCCAAAGCGATCATTCGTTGCAGGATCAATATCCCGATCAGTACGATCACCATGATCAACCATCTCCACCATGAGCCGGAGAGCCCCTTGTACGGATTCCAGCCATTGTCACCCCTGACCCGCGTCAGGTAATAGGAATAGTTCGCCGTCTCTGCGGCCGTGGATGAACCGATTCCAACGACGACGACCAGGAAGAGAACCGTGGATCCGAAGTCCAAGACATCCGGGTCCAGCCACCACACCAGAAAGACGCAGGGGTAGCTGAGCTTGCCGAAGAGCAAGGACACCAGCATCATGCCCCGGTGCACCAAATCCACCGGAGCATTGAAAAACACCACGTCCGTGACCAACGGGAGAACGCCAGCCAGGAAGACGATGCCACTGAGCGTCAGCGCTCTCCGCCACATCCCCAGCGTCAGGAAATAGATCGGGCCCAGAAGATATCCAGCCCAGTTTGAGGTAATCAGGGATCTCTTCCCGGAATCCGCCATCGCCTTCAGTGCTGCGCGGGCCTCAACTGAATCCGGCGCCCCGAATGCCTCGAAAAACTCGAAACGCGGTCGCCATTTCGGCTTTACGGACGCGACCGAGGCTATCACGTCCCTGCTGGGGGGACGTCACCTCCAACTCCCGAGTTTTCGGGTCAGGGCTCCAGCCGCGAAAGGAGAAAAAGATCAACAGGCCAAGCCCGAACCCGAGCCCGACAAAGCTGACAAGGCTGACAACATCATCCATCATGCCCATGGGCATATCCACAAAAATTGATGGCGGATCAATTCGTTCCCATTGCCACCTTGCGGCAACGCTGTAAAGCCCGGGTCACGGCGTTGTGACCGGCACCTCCAGCGATGCTCCCTGTGGGCACATTTTGACAATGCCTTCTGCCGCTCCATGCCGGGGTGCATTTTTCATCACCGGCAGCGATGTTCGACAGCTCCCGCAAAATATACAGCTGACGCGACAGGAACGACGCATGGAGCACCGGCCGATGCGGCAGCGGAGCTGCCCGCACGCGCTTTGCGCCCTTCCTCGATCGGGGATCGGGAGCCAATCCGGTATCTCATCTTGCGGGACAGATGCGGCGGCTCGTGCTGTCGCGCCAATTTCATCTTTGCAACGCCCCGGATACCCTCCAGGTTCCGGCCCTGAAAAATGTCAATGCCGCCTCGCATCCCGGTGCGAAGACGGCAAAGGCGATCCCCGTTCTGGCCGCAGGGGCAATCGCGGCCGAACACCACCTTCGTCACACCAGGTCTCTGTCACCTCGTCTCTGTCCGCCTGGCCTTCTTCACCCGACGCCCCTCAGCCCTCGCGCAGGCGGAAGCGCTGGATCTTGCCGGTTGCGGTTTTCGGCAGATCGGCGACGAAATGGATCCAGCGCGGATACTGGTAGGGGGCGAGCCGGGTCTTGCACAGGGTCAGCAGTTCCTCGCTCACGCCGTCCTCCTCGACGCCCTCCTTGAGCACGACAAAGGCCTCCGGCTTGACCAGCCCGGCAGCGTCATTCCTGCCGATGACGGCCGCCTCAAGCACAGAAGGGTGTTCGACCAGCTTGGACTCGATGTCGAAAGCCGAGCACCAGATGCCCCCGACCTTCATCATGTCGTCGGTGCGCCCGCAATAATAGTAATAGCCGTTTTCGTCGCGCTGATAGGTGTCGCCGGTATCGATCCACTCCCCCGCAAACGTCGCTGCGGTTTTCTGCGGATTGTTCCAGTAGCAGCGTGCAATCGAGGCCCCGGTCATGTAGAGCCGTCCGCTGCCGACGCCCGCGATTTCTACGCCCAGATCGTCAAGGATTTTGGCGCGATAGCCCTTGACCGGCTTGCCGCTTGAGCCGGGCTGGATGTCGTCGATGCGGTTGCTGAGGAAGATGTGCAGGATTTCGGTGGAACCGATGCCGTCGATGATCCACAGGCCCGTTTCGTCGCGCCAGCGCTGGAGGATGGTCGGCGGCAGGGCCTCGCCCGCCGAGACGCAGAAGCGGGTCTTTGCAAAATCCGGCTTTGAGGCCGGCATCTGCGCCAGATAGGTGGCATAGAGGGTCGGCACCCCGAAATAGACCGTGGGCTGAAACCGCGCCAGAATCGGGAAACTGGTCTCGGCGCAGGGACGTCCGGCATTGAGCACCGCGGTGCCGCCGACCCAGAGCGGAAAGGTCATGTTGTTGCCAAGGCCATAGGCAAAGAACAGCTTGGCCTCGGAATAGCAGACGTCGTCTTCGCCAAGCCCAAGCGTCTCGACCGCGAAATACTGGCTGGTCACCACCATGTCGCGGTGGCGATGGACGGCCCCCTTGGGGCGCCCGGTCGAGCCTGAGGAATAGAGCCAGAAACAGTCGGCATCGGCTCCCGCGGCCACCGCCGCGAAGGCGTCCTTCGCCCCTGCCCGCAAGGTGGCAAAGCCGGCTTCGGTGAGGACATGAGGCGGTTTCCAGGGCGAGGCCTTGAGCGCCGGCTCGACTTCGGCGGCGAATTCCGACGAATAGATGATTGCAGCAGCCTTCGAGTCATTGAGGATGAAGGCGTAAGTATCCGCGCGCAGCAGCGTGTTGATCGGCACCGGGATGAAACCGGCCTTGATCGCGCCCCAGAAGGCGTAGAAAAATGCCGGGCAGTCCCGGATCACCATCAGGACGCGGTCGCCATTTCCAAGTCCACGAGAGGTCAGGCCATCGGCGGCGCGGTTGACCTGGGCAACCAGTGCCGCATAGGTCACGGTCTCGTCCGGCGTCAGGATGGCGGGCTTGTCGCTCCTCCCCTCCGTGAGGTGGCGATCGATGAAGGCTAGCGCGACATTGAAGCCTTGCGGAAACTTCAGATTCTCAGGATCGCGCAAGCCTTCGGTCAGTTCCTCCCTGAGCCCCATGAAGCCCATCCTCCCCAAGCGAATTTCTAATCAATAAGACCCTTGTCCCTGTCCAGCTGATTGCGTGCCGGCAGAGAAATATCAGCATCGACCCGCGGTCGCGTGGAATCGAAACAGGAAAGAGGCTCAGAGCGCTGCAAAGTGGCGAGGCTGCGCTGTGCCAGTTCCTGGTATTTCCTGGTGCCCTCGATCTTCATCGCCAGCTCCTTGTCCGAGAGTTCACGCACCACGCGGGCGGGCACGCCGGCGGCGAGATGGCGGGCAGGAATTTCGCTTCCGGCCTTGACGAAGCTCATCGCCGCGATGATCGCGGATTCGCCGATTCGGGCATGGTCCATCACCACGGCATTCATGCCGACCAGGACATTATCGGCGAGCTGTGCGCTGTGAATGACCGCGCCATGGCCGATATGGCCATTGGCGCCAATCACGGCATCGAAGCCCGGCAGGCTGTGCAGGATGCAGCTGTCCTGCACATTGGAGCCTTTGCGCACAATAATGCGGCCGAAATCCCCGCGCAGCGAGGCACAGGGGCCGATATAGCAGCCGGCCTCAACGATGACGTCGCCGATCAGCACAGCGTCGGGGTGAACGAAAGCCCCCGGCTCAATCACCGGGATGACGCCATTGATCGCATAGACCTTCAGACCTGCCGCCATGCATGACCTTTTAAAAAAAAGACCGCACGGCCGGCTTTAAGCGCCGGCTCGTGCTGATCGGGCGCTTCTCCCTTTGGGCAAGCTTCGCGGGGGGATCAAGCCCCCTTCCATTGCGGGGCACGCTTTTCGAGGAAGGCGTTAAGACCTTCGACGGCATCCGCCGTTGCCATCAGATCATTGAGGTAGAGCGCCTCGACCGCGGCAAGTTTGTCAGCGACCCGCTCGATAATACCATGCCGCGCCGCCCTTGTGGCAAAACGCAAGCTCGACGGGCTCTTCGGGGCCAGATGGCTGTCGAACCAGGCAAGTGCGGCGGCTTCCGGATCCTCGGCCACCCCGGTCACAAGACCAATGCGCAGGGCCTCTTCTGCACCGATTGAGCGCCCTGACAACAGCAGATCCTCAGCCGCGGCCATACCGACGCGTTCCGGCAACAGACAGGAGGCGGCGGGCGCGAACACCCCGATCTGGATCTCGGGCTGGCCGAATTTTGCCCCTGGCGCAGCAAAGAGCACATGGCCGGCGCTGACGAATTCGAGACCCCCGCCCAGACACTGACCGCGCACCGCCATCAATACCGGGACATCGGAGGCAAAAACCCGCATCACCAGACGGTGGAAGCCCTCCAGCATGGAACGGCACTGGCCCGGCAGATGCTCTTCAACCGAAGCGCCGAAACTGAAATGGCCCCCTTCCGAATCAATCAGAATGGCCCGCAGCTCACGGGCCGTGCCATGTTCCGTCAAAGCCGCCTCGAGCGCGGCGTTCATCGCCGCGTCGAGGATATTTGCCTTGGGGCGATCCAGCCGCAGACGCAGCAGCGTGCCATCACGTTCAACCCAGACCTTCAGCGGATCACCCATGGTCTCAGCCCTTTGTCTTCGGGATCAGGTCTTCGATCATCGCCTCGGTCCAGCCCTCGCCATTGGCGAGACGCTGCCGCAGCGTGACGAAATCGATCTCGCGCTCGTTGCGCGGCCCCTCGTTGAAGGCACGGAAGCCGGTGCGGGCCTCGGTCATCATGTTGAGGGCAAGCCAGGCACGGCTGTTTTCCTTGTTGCGGTTCCAGGCGTCGAGCTTGGGCTTGCGCAGTTCCTCGAAGCTCTTGGTCAGGCATTCCGGGAACGTGGCAAGCAGCTTGGCGCAGAGTTCCTCGACCTTGGCATCGAGCAGGCTGAGATCAACCGTGCCGCGGGCCAGCACCGCCTTTCCAGCGGCCAGCGCCTCCCCGGTCAGCGGCTCGCCGTGAACGATGCGGCCATAATCATCGAGATAACGTTTGGTCTCGACCAGCGGATTGGCAACAAAGGCGCCATCGACCTTGAGCGCCGGCACGATGTCGAGCACAACGCCGAGACGATAGGCCTTATGCGCCGACCACGGTTCACACAAAGTGCCCGATTCCATCGCCCGCTCGCAGCCCACCATCAGGGGCAGGAAGTCGGTGGCACCGCCGATCGCGGCCGAACCATGCTTGGGACCGGCCTGGCCAAAGCGCGCCAGGTCCTGGGAAATGGTGAAGTCGCAGGCCATGCCGATTTCCTGGCCGCCGCCGATGCGCATGCCGTTGACGCGGGCAATCACCGGCTTGTCGCAGCCCAGGATCGCCGACACCATGTCGTTGAACAGGCGCATATATTGCCGGTATTCCTGGGGGTTGCCGGCATAATATTCGGCATATTCCTTGGTGTTGCCACCGGTGCAGAAGGCCTTGTCGCCGGCCCCGGTGAAGACCACGGAGGCCACGTCACGGGCATTCGAGGCGGCGCGGAAGGCACGGATGACGCCCTTCACCATATCGGTGGTGTAGGAATTATACTGGCTCTGGTTGTCGAGCGTGATCCAGGCATTATAGAGGCCGTCGGCCACCTTGCCGTTGGCGCGCTTCGCGGGGCGCTTTTCATAGATGACGCCTTTGACGGGTTCGAAGGCAACGATATCGTGGTCCACCATATGGGACATCTGGACAGAGTCTCCTGCTGTTATTGACCGGGAACGAGGATGGCACGGCGCGTCAGTTTATGCGCATGGACATCTGCAAAAACGCGATTGATCTCAGAGAGCGGATGCTGCTCGACGAAGGCAGCCAGATTGATCCTGCGATCGAGAACCAGATCGAGGGCAGCCGGGTAAAGTTCCGGCGGGCAGCCCCAGTTGCCGAGCGCCCGGGCATCGAAAGCCATGAGATTGGACAGACGCACTTCAACCCGGTCCATGGTGAAGCCGACCACACAGAGCGTGGCACCAAAGGTCAGAAGGCCGAAGGCCGTGGTCTGCCCGGCCGCGGTGCCGGAACATTCGAAAATGGTCCACTCGCTCAAAGGCAGGCCGTTGGCCTTGCAGAAGGCGTTGATCGCCGCCTTGAGGCTCTTGGCGTCATGCTCGCGGGCATTAAGCGTCAGACTGGCGCATTGCTCGCCGATGGCGGCGAGCTTTGCCGCATCGACATCAACCGCGATCACGGTGGCGCCGAAGGCTTTGGCGATCTGTGCCGAATAGCCGCCAACCCCGCCGACCCCGATGACAATGGCAACCGAACCGGTGCTGACGCCGGCCCGCACCACCGCCTGATAGGGCGTGGTCACGGCATCGGCCACCACGGAAACATCGGCCAGCGACAGACCGGCGCTCTTGAGGCGGTCCTCATCGACCTCGCACAGACCACGCGCCGGGACCACGATATGGGAGGCAAAACCGCCCTGGATGTCATTGCCGGGCATTTTCTGCTTACGGCAGATATTGGGACGACCGCGCTTGCAGGAATCGCATTCGCCGCAGGGCAGCACGGCGGGGATGATCACCGCGCGGCCGGCCCAGGCCTGCGCACCAGCGCCAGTCGCCACCACGCGCCCTGAGATCTCATGGCCCAGCGTCAGCGGCAGAGCATGGTTGGTGCGCACGCCATCATAGAGATAGCCGAGATCGGTGTGGCAGACCCCACAGCCGGCAACCGCCACCACAACCTCGCCATCCCCGGCCTTTGCCGTGAATTCCTCGCGAACCATGGGCTGGTTCACGCCCGTCATCTGCCAGCGATACGCCGAAATCTCCACCATTCACTCAACCTCCACCAGTCCCGGAATTGAAGGAATATTAGTACCCAAATGCGGAATTGGCAAGCGGGTCCGACGCAGCCTTGAGGCCCCGTCAAGCGCAAAGCGCACGCACGCCCCCCGCTTCCCTGGTTCAAGGGGGAGAAGGCTGTGCCAGCCCCCCTTGAACCATATTTCAGTCGATCAGCACCCAGTCTCCGTTCTTGACCTCAAGCAGGCGGAAGGCCGATGCCGACAGTCCCATGTGATCGGTCGGCGTCATATTGAAGATGCCGTCGGCACCGACGAGATCCGTTGTCTGCTCAATCGCATCCCGGAGCTTCGCCCGGTCGGTGCTGTTGGCCCGCTTGAGCGCATCGACCAGGATCAGCAGCGCATCATAAGCGTGGCCCCCGAAGGTCGAAACGTCTTCCTTGTAGCGGTCATGATAGGTCCGGGTGAAGTCGGCCACCACCGGCTTCTGGCGGTCACCGTCGGGCAGTTTGTTCGGGATCAATACCGCGCCGGCAGGCAGGCGCACGCCCTCGGCGGCAGGCCCCGACAGGTGGATGAATTCTTCCGAGGCCACCCCATGGGAGTGATAGACCGGCAGGGTCAGGCCCAGCATGCGGATATTCTTGTTGACGATGGCCGGTCCCTGCCCCAGCCCGAAGACATAGAGCGCCTCGACGCCGGGCGTATTGCGGATCTTGGTGAGCTGCGGCGTCATGTCGGTGTCCTTGGCGCCATAGGTCTCATTGGCGACCAGGGTCATCCCCAGCGTCTTCACCACTGCCTCGGTCTCTTTCCTGCCCGACTGCCCGAAGCCGCTGGTTTCCGACAGCAGCGCCACTTTGGTCAGGCCGCGCTTCTTCATGTCGTTGAGCGCGCGTTCCACCGCCATGCGGTCGGTATGGGAGGTCTTGAACACCCATTTCTTCACCGGCTCGATCACCACCGCAGCTCCCGCCAGCGAGATGAAGGGAATCCCGGTGCGCTCGACCAGCGGCACCACCGACATCGTCGACCCCGTGGTGGTGCCGGAGATCAGGACATCGACCTTGTCGCTGTCGATCAGGCGCTTGGTGAAACCGATGGCCGCGTTGGGATCGGAGCCGTCATCATAATGAACCAGCTCCAGTTTGCGCCCCAGTACCCCGCCCTCCTGATTGATCTTTTCGACATAGAGCTGCAGCGTCTTGAGTTCGGGGTCGCCCAGAAATGCCGCCGGACCCGTCACCGAGAGCACGGAACCGATGAGAATCGGATCCGCCCCATAGGCCGTGGTCGCCGCCATCAGGCCCAGAACCCCTGAAAGGGCAACCCCTCCTGCCCTTTGCATCAGCCGTTTCATCATTTGCGCTCCTCCCTTGCTCTTTTTTGCTCTCGTTGATTTCGTTGATCGCGCCGTGGTCCCGTCCCTCGCCGGCCTGACGCCAGGCCGTGTCGGTTCAGGTCTCCTCAAGCCGGACCTCGGATTGATCCCGTCAGTCGATCAGGGCCCATTCTCCGTTTCTTATTTCCAGGAGACGGAAAGCCGACAGATCGAGGCCCATGTGGTCGGTTGGCGACATGCTGAAGCTGCCGCTGGTGCCGACGAAGCCCTTCGTCTCCTCAATCGCATCCCGCACCCGGGCCCGGTCGATCGTGCGGTCGCTTCCCTGGGCGCGCTTTATTGCGTCCGTCAGGATCATCAGGGCGTCATAGGCATAGCCCCCGAAATCCGACACATCCTCTTTGACCTCTTCGCCATAGATCCGGCGATAGTCCAGCACCACCGGCTTCTGCGGGTCATTGTCGCCCAGGCGATCGGCGACCAGCAGCGCCGAGGCCGGCAGGCGCGCGCCCTCGGCCGCCGGCCCCGCCAGCTTGATGAATTCCTCCGAGGCCACGCCATGGGCGTGATAGACCGGCAGCGTCATGCCCAGCATTTTCATGTTCCGGCTGATGATCGCCGGACCCTGGCCGTGCCCGAAGACAAACAGCGCCTGGACGCCTGCAGCCCGGATCCGCGTCAGCTGCGGCGTCATGTCGGTGTCCTTCGGCCCATAGGTCTCGTTGAAGGCGACCGAGATCCCGAGCCTTGCTGCCGCGCTCAGCGTCTCCTTCCGCCCCGACTGTCCGAAGCCCCCGGTATCGGCGAGAAGCGCAATCGTGGTCAGGCCGCGCTTCCTGATGTCCTCGAGCACGCGCTCGGCGGCCATGCGGTCGGTATGGGCGGTCTTGAAGATCCACTTGCGCACCGGATCGACCACCGTGGTCCCTCCCGACAGCGAGATGAAGGGGATGCCGGCACGCTCGACCAGAGGCGCAATCGCCAGTGTTGATCCCGTAGTGGTGCCCCCGATCAGGAAGTCGATGCGGTCGCGCTCGATCAGCCGTTTGGCGAAACTGTTGGCGCTGCCGGCCTCCGAGCCGTCATCGTAAGCAACGAGTTCAATCTGCCGCCCCGCTACCCCGCTCGAGGCGTTGATGCGCGCGACATAGATCCGAAGCGTTTTCAGTTCCGGGCTGCCGAGATAGGCCGCCGGCCCCGTGACCGACAGGACCGCACCGATCCGCAGCTGATCGTTCCCCGCTCCCTGCGCAACGCCGGGCCGGGTCAGAAAGCCCAGCGCCAGCCCCATCGCGAGGACAGCGACAAGGCATTTCCGCAAGACCGTTGTGCCGGACCCGGCCTGTCCCAGGCGATCCTGTCCCGGACGGCCTTGTCCGCATTTCGCACCCATCACCACCCAACTCCTTGAATCCAGCTGCTCAGACATCAAAGCCCGAGGTCCCCCGTCACATCCCGAGATAGGCTTCCCGCACCCGCTCGTTGGCCAGCAGTTCCCTGCCGCTCCCCGACAGCACCACCGAACCGGTTTCGATCACATAGCCATGATCGGCAATTGCCAGCGCCGCATGGGCATTCTGTTCAACCAGCAGAATCGTCATCGCCTGTTTCCGCAGCGCCATGATGACGCTGAAGATCTCTTCGACCATCAGCGGCGCCAGCCCCATCGAGGGTTCGTCAAGCAGCAACAGACGCGGCCGCCCCATCAAAGCGCGTGCCATCGCCAGCATCTGCTGCTGGCCCCCCGACAGGGTTCCCGCCGCAAGACGCGCCTTCTCTTTGAGGATCGGAAACAGCGCATACATGCGCTCAATGTCGGCGGCGATCTCGCCGCGCGCCAGCCGGGCATAGCTGCCAAGCCGCAGATTGTCGGCAACCGACAACGGCCCGAACACCCGTCGGCCTTCCGGTACATGACAGATGCCGAGCCGCACCCGTTTCGACGGCGTCATGGCGGTGATGTCACGGCCGTCGAAGTGAACCCGGCCGCTGCTCACTTTCTGCACCCCGGAAAGCGCCCGCAGCAGCGTGGTCTTGCCCGCCCCGTTGGCCCCGACCAGCGCCACCAGCTGTTCGCG
>Ga0123357_10006351_pt1 | contig 14400 bp, 13 predicted proteins | sample TergutEmb28metaG_FD_89873 | JGI IMG/M metagenome (GOLD analysis project Ga0123357, IMG submission 89873) | Embiratermes neotenicus P4 segment gut microbial communities from Petit-Saut dam, French Guiana - Emb289 P4 | ecosystem: Host-associated > Arthropoda: Insects > Digestive system > Gut ...
ACTACCCCCAAGAACTTGCCCAGGATGCAGTGTGCCAGAGCCATACCGGTCACATGACTGGGCTCTGGTTCCTGCCAAGCCCGGCCTTCAAGGCTGAATACTAATGAATGAATGAATGAATGTTTGTTAAACTATGAATGATGGCATTGCTCCCGGTTGGACAGGTGTCTACTCAGTGCCAGCAATTGCGGGACTTCACAGCTGCCGCAGTGTAGGTGATATGTTGGAGGCACTGCATTTGGAAGTAAATAATCTCCAGTTGAAACGTTTCCATTACTTCTGCAATTCTGGACTGGAGGAGGATGAATACCAAGAATGTCTTGATCACCTGGCCCTTCTGCGTGAATGTTATCATGAAGAATTTGATGTATGATAGAAGCACTGCTGTGATAACATCAGAACTGGCCAGTGTCTGTAACATATACTGGAAGGTAATAATGCTGTAAATTTCCAGCCTGCTATGTGAAAATGTAATGCAGTACTTGCAACATAGGTCATTGTGCCCAAGATAGTTGGAACATGTTAAAAAATCAACTTTTTGGCATGGTTATATCTCTCATGTTTATATGTGGTACATTGGTGAGTTCCTGCACAGGAGCCATATCTCAAACTTGGAGGCCCCAAACACCCTTAGGCGCAGTTACTTTCAGCAGATACGCCATTCGTACATATATGTGTTCGTAACATTTTGGGAAGTTACTACAATTGACCCGCAGCCTCACCTGTGTCCTTGAAAGTGACAGTCCTTCAGTGGATCTTTGATCTCCCCCCCTTCCCCAAAAAAAAGACATGCCAAAGTGGAGGAGTATTATGAGTGAAGAAGTGCCACAGTATAGTGCATGCCATTTTGCTGTTACACAGGCAATAACTAATGTATTGGGGCATTGTCTTGCAGGAGAAATGATACTTCAGCCACCTGCATTCTAGAAAACTTCAGGGTTCCCATGGATAGACAAGCTGTTCTTCTACAACTCCTTGATGACTGTAGCATCCTCAGGAATAAACTTCATGGTGCAGAATGCCTTGCATGTCAAAAGAGACTCTCATCGTAATTGTTTAGACTCTGGAATGTGAAGGCCACATTCTAAAATCTACAGAGTTTGTTAACAAACAAACAATTCAACTGAATGTTTTAACAGAAACATATCATATTTACCTGAATATATTGTCTGAAAAATTTGGTGGGGGGGATCACCTTACAATCACACACATTTTGAACATGTTCTGTGAAAGTATTTCTGTGAGAACTGAAGCTTGTGAAGAGGGGTTATCTCAAATGCAGGCTCATCTTATGTTCAGGTAAATACAGTGCATGTCCAGTTAATGCAGTCAATTTTAATGACCCTGAAACACACAAAATCTGAATCAAATGATAAATGATGAAATGTTTGCTTTTCGGTATTTCCTCCTGAATTGATTGTCCTTTCAATGATATTACACTCCGTTTCTTTTGCAGTGGAATATTCTAATATGTGTAGATAAGTTTGCAATGAATAGTTGTAACATACCTGTCTATGACCTTGTGCAACATGATTGATGAGGGTACCTCTGATGTCAGAGCTACTTGCGGCATTATATACATTGCTTGATGCTTGCTATCTGACAAATTGAAGTTTATGGTCTTCTAACTGGCCAAGAAATCCCCTGCTTTTCATTATTGTGTTCTCAGTACCTGTCACTGAATTGTTTCTTTTGCCATTTTAATCCAATCCATATTCTCACATGCAATTTCTGTATGATCTATCCTTTTATCCTTCCAGCTATGTCTATGCGATTTTTCCAGTTGAAGTGTTATTCATGATTCTCATTTTCCTTCATTATTTAGATGACAGACCTTTAAAGTGTTAAATTCTTGATGTCCTTTTTATTGACATTCCTTTAGCTGAATGGGGTTGGAATTATGTTCTAGCACAGCATTTCACTAAGCAGTCAAGGGAATATATATTCTAGTGGAATTTCTTTCCAGTTAACACATAAATTCTTACCTGAAATATGAGTAGTCTGATGAATTGCCTAAGTTGAGGAATACGTAGTCCGAAGTACATTTAATGCTATCTGTTGAGAAGCTCAAGAAATTGCCTTACTGATGTTAGTGGCATTCATACCTTTTTATTGATATATAATTTGGTGCTTCAGCATAGTAATGCTCTTCTGTTGTTTACATTTGTTACATTAATGTAATTTGTTCTAACCATTGTGGTGCAAAATGGCTAAGGCTAATAGTTACACATGTCGCATCATTTGACTCATTCCTCTTAACTGCTGCCTGGTGGTAGAGGTGAAAAACTGTCTAGACTGGGTGAAATGTAAGTGTTCCATTCTTTAAAAATGTTAATTTAATAACAAGAGAGGAGATATAATCTCGAAAGTATAAACACGTTTTCCAAGTGCATTCCATGCTGTTTTGTTGATGTCAGTATTCATTCACAATGAATACAATTTTATTGTAACCAAGCTATGCACGTGAGATATGCCACATGGTAAGAAATGAGTTCTCTGTATTGCAAACAGATATTTACCATACCAAGAAATGTTTCCTACAAACTATATATTATGTGATAATTTTTATAAGATGAGATACATTTTTAGAAATATGGTAAACTTTCAGTTTGAATTTCTTGTAGAACAGTGATTATAACTGACTAATTTGCATCAAAGCTAAATTTTTATTCTAGCTATGGAACTGCATAGGCAACTAAATTAACTGGTGGGCTGCCAGTTCCTTTTTGAGCTCTTGAAAGTGTTCGTCACTGAGTGGCGTTAGGGGTGGTCGTGGAGGGCCTACATCAATTGGAGTCATGATGTTCATTGCAGCTTTCATAGTCGAAACCCATCCTCCTGTGGGAGACAACATTTGTTATTCAATTTAAGTACACTCCTTTCACTGCATGTTGCCTAGGTTGGGTGACTGCCATACCACTTGGAAGTATCTGCTGTACATTTCACACCAACCCAAACCTACCCGTAGTTGTGATATTTTTTAATTCCTGAATCCAGTACTGCTGTCATGTTGTCTGTGGAATGGATATAAACAGGGACAAGAAACTGGATACACTTGGAATGCCTAGTTCATAGTGAGCTGATAACTGTAGAAAAAGGAACTGCAAAATGCTGAATGCCAGTGATTCCATTGCATTTCCACTATGTTACTGTAAGTGAACTGTGTTAGTTCATTAATTTCTTGACTGCCCATTCCGCTATAAGCAATAGAAACATCATTAGTAATGATACTTTCAGAAACTTCCCTAGGTGGTGGCCAATAGGAGACCAGAATTTGTTACTAATTTGGTTTGGTTTACATTCACTGTATCAGACTGATTCAGGCAATGTAAGTTGGCAAGACAGCTCACTGTTCTAGCAGGATAAAGCCTGAAATCTTGATATAAAATGTGGTTTCAAGGTGTGTACTCATGCTTCACATTTGAGATGTCCCAGATTCTTCACTGATGTATTTCTTTGCTCTCATTAGTTCTTCCAGGTAGTGGGCAATGTCCCTAATCCTGTCTCTGTTATTCTGCCCTATAAATTGTCATTGAGACACTGAAATGTTGTGTAATGTTTGTGTATTTCTTAAGGCACTTACCATTTCGAGTTATGACCCTTATGACATCTGACAGCTTTTTCTGTTCCTGCAGAGCTTCACTGGCGCGATCGTTTCTCATTGCTGCAAGCATTCTTAAACTTGGGCTGGGAATCATGTTAAGACTTGTAGCAATTGCCGAGTCACAACCTAATGCAAAAGCCGCAGCTAGAACCTGGACACACAAAGTATAAATCATCATTTTAAATTGAGACAGAACACAGAAAATGGGTGTTCCTCTGTATTTCATAACTCTGTGATTATCTGAATACCTGATACCTTATCCATAGAGAGATTCATCTTGACGTACCCAGGTTCAATTTTGAATAAGGCATGTCCTAACGGAATTTTTCTTGGTGTTCTTTCTGATGGTATGTAGTGTTTAGTATTGTGGATTTCTGAAACGTTGTGCTCTGTTTGGAGTACTAGATACTGGGCAAAATTCCGAAACCCAGTAGTAATAAACCATTAAGTTTGTTTATGTATGAATTATTTAACAGCACTGTCACAAGCATCAATAAACTGTCACATGATTACATATTGTAGATATTCAAATTTAGATTCAGATGATAGTTTGGGGCTCACCTGACTGAAAAATCTTCAGTCTTTTTAATATCAATCTGGAAACAAAATTGTGGGGGCCCAAATGAAGTATGGTATGAATCAGTGCAGTGTTTCAACCTGAACAGGAAATGTACATGAGCTGTCTGCACACAGCATGTTTCATGGCTTTCTTTAGCAGTTGATAATTATTAAACTATGATTAAAGCATGAAGTAAATGAAGCTGGCTCTTTCAGTCAGACCCAACTGCGTGACTGCTTCCTTACCCTTTCCTCTCAGAACAGGAACAGATCCAGTTCCTGAAATGTGCTGTTTTTTTTTGAATAGGAGACATTGAACAGAGTCCAGAAACCTAGTGTAATGAATGTCAAATTTGTGTATTTTAGTATCTAACGAATACCCACTTTGTGTAACATTTTAATATGCAGGAAGTAAGCAGCCACTCAACTAGTGCTGGCTGAGCAGTAGCATGACAGTTCGTTATACTTTAACCCTTAGCGTGTTGACGTCCACTATAGTGGCATCTCCTAGTAATGCCAGAAACGCTACCATCTATTTTTCGGTGACCTTCGTTTGGCAATGCTGACAGCCCTCTCTTTCTATCTGATTGCACAATATCTCAACACTGAATGAATCACGAAAGAAGTCCTGTGTCATATTTGTGTAAACACTTATTCAGCTACCAAGGAGACCCTAATTAGCCATGAGTGCATAAGTGTCATAAGTCTTGAAAACATACTGTGCAGATAGTTATGTCTTGCATTTAGTAAATGGACTGGAATGTTTTGGTGATAAAACTTTTGGGTATTACTAACAGGCAGCTGAGTAACTGTTCTTAGGTGGGGAATGAGAACATTATATCTGATCTATGCATTGTACCACCAAGCAGCTTGCAGAAGTTTGACGTCTTGCAGCAGAGATTTCGCTGTTTGATGCATCAGCTGTGCGGAAGTTTTGTTGAAAATGAAATGTTGTGATGTTTCTTGTACAAAACGGGCTTGTGTGCTGTCTAGAAGTGAAATACGAGACCTCGTAATGGGTTCGGACACGACGAGACTAAATATTACGCATCACAAGAGTTGGAGAATGAAGAAGAGCCACGCCCACCTTCATGACGGTCTTCCATTTCACAGCCTCCAAGTCCATATCATTCCACTAGCAGCTCTGAAGATGAGGATGGTGTTGGTAATGTGGCAGGTCAACAACCCTCGCAGTGGACACTGCCCTCTAAACCCAGAAGGCATGTAGTCCATGCCTTTATTGGGGCCCCCTTATCAGAGAGATGCTGGCATGGGCTGGGAATGAGCCATGACCATCCCTGCCTGTAGGGAGACCAGCGCAAGCTTCTACTAACATCTGAAGACTGGACACAAGTCACGATAAACACTGGCCTGACTGCAGTCACATGAAACGCCGATGTTGCGTGTGTTCAGTGGCGGGCATGAAGCGAACGGTGACAGATGTGTGAAGCGTGACATGGTGCTTTGTGTTGACTGAAACTGTTTTTGGGATTATTACACAAAGACCAACTTATAAGACATCTATTCGTCCATCCTCCGTAAATATAGTTTAAGCCTCGACCACAATTTAAGTAAAAGAACATGGATATTTACAAGTTTTTTCACAAACAATTCTTCTCCACTATCCTGTAAGGATATTACACCATTTGAAGGCACACTGAGCAATGTCTGTTTCTTTCCCCACCAAATGCTTTTTGTTTCACAATTTATCCCACTTCGTTCTCAAAATATTCAGGGTTTTCGAATATCATGTGCAAAATTTAAATACCCTGCAGAATAATTCGGTGAGCTGGGACTTACAGATGGGATTTAACTCGGCGTTTAAAGGGTTAGGAAATGCATGAGCTAGACAATGACATGAGAGTTTAGTAAACTTAGGAGAATGTCTGATCTAAACGATCGGCCTTTATATAATCCAGTACTGAAAGGTAATTGTCCTCACTCGTTTACTGGCGGTTACGTGCCCCCGAAACAGATCCAGTTTCTGAAATATGTTCTTTTCCGAATATAATATGATGGATAAAATCATGTCACACCAACATTGTTATGTAACAAGTATGAATTATGGAGCTAAAACAAGACCTTAAATCCAGACTCTTAACATGAATGGCAACAAACAACCAAAATACACAAACACAACACTTTAATATCACATAATATTGTGTTACATGTTTCAGTTTGCGTGAACCATCATCAGGCACTGCTTATTACAACAATTTAAAAAGCATAAGTACATATTAGCATGTACTGGTTCTACTAGTGAGATCTCACTAAATTTTGAGTACTTATTAAAATGATAAATATATTGGATTTATAGGTTTGAACCAGTGGGTCTGTCTAGACTGAGGGAAGTGAAGAGGTTTTATTTACATCATATCTGGTTGTTATTTTAACCTATAAACATGATATATATTTATCGTTATAAATAGCCAAACTTTTGTGTATCTCACTAACAGACAAATTGCTTGTACTTACTTTTTATTTTAATTGTTGTAATAAGAAGTAATGATGGTTTGTGTGAACTGAAACATATAACACAGCAAGTATTATGTGACATTGAAGTGTTGAGTTGGGTGGTGTATTTTGGTTGTTTGTGATACAGAAAACTGCAACAGGTTGTAACAATAAAATTGAGTGGAAACAGTGGTTTCCTGAATGTAGTAGAATTCCATCATGGCTGTAGTTTAGATTTGTTACTGCCATGTCAAATTACTTGACATGTCACATGTTCAAATTATTTATTAGTAGTATTATGTTATGATTTTTTCCTGCATTCTGGTAATGAGACATGAATGTATACCTCGTGTATGTTGCTAGGTTAGTCTCCTTTTTAAGATAAATGCAATAGTAACATTAGCTTAAATAAATGTAGTTATAAGATTATGGTGTTGTGGGAAGTGATGCCCTATATTCTGGGTAGCTATGTACCAATGATTCATTGAACCCTGGTTTCTCTTCTATTTAGCATGGAAGAATGCAGCAGGTTTCTCTGAAACACTGGTACATACCACACTGCAGAGTGTCACATTCCAGCAGTACCTATTCTTAATATTTACCACAATGACAACCTCATATATCAAGTGTATATTATTGGCAACAAGTGTGTTCATTGCATTACAAGTATATTTAGAATACCCACATGATCACACCCCAGAAAAAAGCCAAGGGTACCATTCTTCACTCCCAGGCACTCTGCTGCCTCCTCCAGGTTGTTGTGTGTGTACTTTGCCCCAGCAAATGTTGGGATGCCACGGGCAGCAGTAGCAAGGAACTGTGGCATGTTCACTGCACAAATTGACGACACAATAACACTGCAACTAATGGTCTATGGGTAAGGTCTGCACTGCTGTCAGAGGCAGGGTGGTGGTCTAAGTGTAAGGGCTGTCCCACAAGGCGTCTGGTATGAGGTTAGTGAAATAAGGGCCGGAATGGCGGTCTTATGCCTAACGACTAAGATTCTTGTGCCTCAAGATTTTGGGTGTCACCCAGTCAGATACAGGTTAGAATTTGTGGTCTTGAGGTAAGGGCTGTACTGCAGTGCCTCGAGATACTCAATTTGAGACTGTTCTGGTAAAGGAGTGCAGGTATTGCTGTGCCTCAAGACCGCGGGTGTGAAACCATGTAGTCTACAGACTTGGTTATGAAGGGTAACACTGTGACAAGATCTTGGGTTTCAGATGTCAGCTTCCAGCAAAGTAAAGATTTTGTGAATGGGAGATGTATGGGGTTCCCACCATTTTAAGCTGCAGGTCTCCTACCACTGAAGCAAATAGAATGCCAGCCTCTGAGTGATCTTACCTCATGAAAGGAATTTCTTTACCCTTGATGTAATTGAGGCATTATAAAAACAGTACTGAAATTTAGAGCACAATGTTATGGTTATGGCTGGAAGTGAGATCCCTCTGAAAACTTAAGCATAAACATGGCAAATAAACAATCACTGTGACCACGTACAAGAAAGATTTATCATGGTGCCAAGTTTGTGACACTCAATAATTATGAAACTTAGCTACTGGGATTTTTTGTGTCATGGGCCATATCAAATTCATGATGAATGATAAACTATGAGGAGGGAAGCACTCATGGTCTGTTTTAGGTACAATGCCAGATCTTGGCTGTAATGAAAGTCTAATCGCATTAAACCGGTCATGATAGACAACAGTTGAACCCAGACTGTCTGGACTACAAATGGGCAGTGACAGTGAGAAGGGTGTGAGATCAATTCAGGGATAATACAAAAACATAGGCATGTATATATTATGTAGCATTGTTGTGCATTTGCATAACTGTCACCATGGAAATGCAACAGTGAGTTCCCTCTGTATTGTTGAGCTACATTTAGAGTTGTCAATAATATAAATGTTCATGGTGTTGAAATGGCAATGCAGCAATGCATTACCTTTCTGCTAATATGTCGTGACAGCAATGTATACACTGAAGGTGTTGCCACTGGATTGCAACATTGCTTTCTTATAGTATTGTTGAACTACAGAATATTTCAACAATATGTGCATACATACATCTTCATATATACTGGCCAATATGTTTGTCCAGTGTTAACAAAATTTGAATTTTCTTAACAGATTTTAATAAAAGTCACCAATATCAAATTTCATGAAAATCTGTTGAGTGGGAGCCAAGCTGATACATGTGGATGAACAGAGAAGACATGATGAAGCTAATGGACACTTATGTGACCTCTTTGAGTGTGCCTAAAAGCAAGTGAACACAGCCTACAAGAGAAATAGTTATGTGAGGGCAGAGAAGACTGTAGAATATTAAATCATGGGTTGATACACACTGATGATTTCATAAATGGATTGTATTCTTATTAACTGATTTTAAGTCTTCACTGTTAATGTGGAACCTGCTTTGGGGGTTTGTGGATTGTATGGGGGTGGGCTATGTAACTGTCATTTGTCTGAGGAATAGCCTTCTGTATAAGCTGAACATTTTTTCCTTGCTTACTTTGACCATGAAAATGGAAGCAGCAAATTCTTCCAAAATTCAGTAAAAGAGCCCACTGTTACACATTGCAAAAACACCAAATGGGATTGACATTAACATATTGTTACTCCTCCTTGCACGTTATACTTACCATTAACCCCAGTGTAAGAAGGGATATGATAGTATAGAAGGGGTGTTTTTGGAGCCGCTTGTGCCACGTGCGTGAGGTACAGCACTAGTTCATCCACTGACTGTGGTTTGTTGAACAACTCAGGCAGGCAAAGGAGCGCATCACTGCCAAGACTTTCAGCATGTGCTGCCTGCAGAGAATCAGTATTCTAAATTGCAGTTCTGAAGCAAAACTTTGCTGGTTTCACATTCATAAATAACATTTAATGCATAAGAGGATAAAAAAGTTTCCAGAATTTGATCATATTGAGGTAACCATTCTTCCAATTAAAGTAACAGGATAGAGGTCACAGGGGTAGACTGTGTGCGGTTTGTGGTGTAAGTTGGAACAGAGACACATTATTAGTATGCCACATTGGGCTGTAGGGTGGAAGTATGCACCAATGCTCATTGCAATGATTTAGTTTGAAAGTGGGCAAACATAAAGTTCTTTTGCATACTGGGGAAGTCTGCAATGCAGACTTGTGAGCATCTATGCCATTTATAAGGATTAAGAGGCATTTACAATTCCACTGTGTACAAATTAGTGTATCAGATTTAGAAATGGTGAAGAACCATAAAAAGGCAAGGAGTGCAGTAGCAGGTGAACAAAATCAAGGAATGGTAAAAAATGGCAAAGGTTCACACGGTTGTAACATAAGATTGGTCTATGACAATTGAACACGTGGCAAATGAAGTTGCCATCTCATGTAGTTGGTTGAAAGCGTTCAGAAAGAAGAATTGTTGATGCAGTCTGTGTGTGTGTTAGTGTGAGTGAAAAATCTGTACTACAGGTTCTGATGGTGGACCGGATGAAGATCTGGAATGTGACTTTTGCTGAACTGTGTGAACAATCAGTGCAAGAAGCAGACCAAATGTCAGTTCTCCATGTGTGACACCAGCACATCACCTTGAAATAAAATGTTGCAGGTCACAAAATCTCAGCAGAATTTCATGCTGATAACTTCTTTTTTGTGACATCCTGGTTGATGTGAAGCATTGTGAGTTCATTCATATTGGAAAAACAACAGAGAATTCCACTTTTCATATGGAAGTTCTGAAGTGTTAAGTGATGCCTGGTTACACCCCAGTCACAGTGCAGCAGTTTTGGTGAAGAACCTAATTCCAACCATTCCCAGCTACCACATTTTCCAGATCTTCCTCAACATCTGGCCCTTTCCAAGGTGGAACAGTTGGCTGAAATGTCATCACTTTGCATTCATACAAGAAAGTGAACAGAATGTGACAGCAGGTCTCACAGCTGTACCAAATGAGGACTAGCATAGGTGCTTCCTGCAATGACAGGACTACTAGAGGAAGCATGTATGTGAAGGGCACTGCTTCGAGGGTGACTAGGTTAAGTTGTATACATATAATATTACTACAAATTATGCCTGAGTTGCAGGAATATTTTGTTCCTACCAGATATTATTTGAAGTTTACTTATTATTTTTTTTTTTTCTGCAATGTTTCATAATATTCTGCATATCCTTTACAGAATATTTAAAGGAGACCCATTTTATTTTTCTTTTTACCCTCTGACTATTAGTAACTGTTGCTTTTGCCATGGGTATCTTTATGTAGGCTGGCATTATGAAATATATCTCATAATTACAATTTATTTTGTAGGTTCTTTTAATAATTGAGAGTTACGTATTCAGTTCTGTGTTCTTGGGGATGACATAATTTATAATAGCATCCATCATTATTGATTTTCTAAATATATGAACAAGATAGGCAGTGTACATGTAACATGGCGAAACACGTGCGGAACCATCTTTACCAAACATGTTACTCTCAAACGTATGATGAAAACATTGCCAACATGACAGTGCATTATATTTATTATTGTTTTACATATGTCACTGCCGACAACATGAAACACACTTGGGTCTTCACAGTGCCCAATATTCTTGTCTGACTTTAACCAAATTTGGATTTTCTTGGCAGAATTTCATAAAAGTCAGGAATACCAAATTCCACAGAAATGTGTCCAGCAGTAGCCACTCTGATAAGTGCAGACAGAAGGACATGATGAAGCTAGTAGATGTTTCTCAGAACTATGCACATAGAACTAAAAATCTGCTTATTGCAAGAATGTGCCTATGATGTAAAAGTATTAAATATTATGAGGGTGTGTATATTTTTGCCTTAATTATCTAGTATGCAGGTCACATGTTTTCTGCACTGTATTATATGGCCTGTGTGGATATACCATATTTTTCCACATTAAAAACAGCACAATTTTTTGAAAAAAATTATTGAATATATAATATGTGTTTTGATTTTCTCTACAATGCTTGTCTCAAACATCTCATTCTAAGACAAAATCAGCAATATATAATAAATTTACATAGGTCTTCATGTGAAGTGCTCATTATTCTTGTCAGATTTTAATGAAACTTTGATTTTCTCTGTAGATTTTCAGAAAATTCTCATTTATCAGATTTCATAAAAATCTGTCCAGTGGGAGCCAGATTTTTAAATGCAGAGAGACAGACGTGATGAAGCTAATAGTCACTTTTCACAATTTTGTAAATGTGCCTAAAAACCAGTTCGTTTTCTTTCCTAATTGTCTACTCAAGGACATTTATGAAACTGTTGTTTTCCAATTCACTTACAAAGTTCAGTAAAGCGTCCATATTATTAAATACTTCCAAACACTTTTACTAGTAGCTTGTGAGCTATAAAAAACTATATCATTGACATTGTTCTTCATATGGCTGTTGGACTCATTTACTGGACATGGCCTCCTCATATCTTTGACATATCTACCATAATTCATAATGTCTTATATGCATGTGCTTAATATCAAACAGAGACATGGTAAAGATCACGCACATCACACTGTATTATCTTATATTCCGTATTTTTAAAAACCATTTTGTCGGTTTTTAAACATGTGGAATCGTGCTCATGAATTGTAGATTAAAAGGAGCAAATAGGTTGTGAAGAGGGGAGGTTTGTGGAATTCAGAGAAGATTATATCCTTTGGTGGGCTTTGGTATTAGTAGTGCAAAAGCTTTGGTTTCTGATTATCAGAGAGTTGAACAGTAAAATGGTTCTTAGGGAAAAAGGCCTGTGTTGTGAAAATGCAAGTAACTCAGGATTATGTCCAGTCACAGTCTTTGGTATTAGTGGTGTTGAACCTTAATGTTTTAGTATCTGAGAGTTAGTTATGTAAGAAGGTGGTATAGGTGTAATAGGTTGTGAGACTGGGAAGTGAATTGAACTCCAGGTCATGTACAGTGAGGGTCTTTGGTAGTAGTGGTGTTGAAATTCTTGGCTGTACTGTCATTGACTTAGTAAAATAGTACAATGGTTTTTATTGTATTAGGCTGTGAGGATGAAAAGTGGATGGAAATGGATCAGGACTGTGTCCTGTGTTAGACTTTTGGCTTCTGCTGTAAGAGAGTAATTAAGTGGAATTTACCAGCTCCTGCACATCCTTGAGACAGGCACCACCAACTTGAACCATAACGGTCTGGTTTGTCTCTTTTCGGGCAGTAATCCAGGCTTCTGCAACAGCCTTCCTCTCGTTTACTGTCATGGACATTCCCTCTCCACTTGTCCCATTAACTGAAATTACAACCTGTTACTTTAAGATCCCTTGTCATGCTCATCTCAGTCTTCCAAGATGTTGGAACCAAAATATTGTTTCCCTATCATGATAGAATTAGTTCATAAATTACCTCTATGTTGCTGCAGCTTTCTTTAAAAAATTGGTCAATAAATCATCTGCATTTATGGAATCTGAAGGTGCATCCACATCACCAATCCTGCTAATGGATGCTGTGCTGAGCCACTTCATTCCACTAAACATGCATTTATTTCTACAATATGTGTGTACATACATACATACATATATGTAGTAAAACCCTGATTTTACAGTTTTGTGGGACCACCTAAAATGGCATAAAATCTGGGACATGTTCTTATGGGCATTTGGCCAATACCGTACAAAAATGTGTAAAAGCACAGAAAATGGAAATGCAGGAACATAAAATTGGGGTTTCCCACCCTAATAATATTAAGTGAAGACTATTCTGATGCTGTAATTTTACCACAGACCAGTACTCAGGAGTATGTATAAGAGAACTTTTCATTCCCCACTTGATGGTGCCATTTTTTTTTTTTTTTTTTTAAAGCTCTTGCATCTTGCTTGATCTGTACTAATGTCCATTAATCTATGTATTCTCACTTACCCTAAATATAATATGGAAAAGTCGAGCGTTTTTGGGTAAATCAAGAATAGCACTGTTATTGATCATGTGTTATTCATATTGTTTTTGACAGTACAGTTATGTTCCTGTATTTAGTCTGAACCAGGTTATTAGGTGATCATACACAGTAATAATAATAATAAGAATGATATGGAGGTAGAGTCTGTGACCTAGTATCAGCACTTAAAATGTGGACACATCAGAAAAAACTGACATGGGATACTCACTAAAAGTTGTGGTAATTTTGATTTTTTGGCATATTGAGCCATTATAAAATTTAATTGACTTAAGGCCATTAATTTATAAACAGGTTTAAGCAAGTTTTATGAATTGCATACAGTATATTTAGGAATTGTTTTACCAATCCTACATTGTGCAATACTCCTCTTCACCTCTTGGTCTTATTTTGAGGGTAGGCTGGTGAATCCTGCTGTCTTTATGGACAGAACAGACCATACAACAAAAATAATGTTCCCTGTGCATAAGGTGTACAAGCCCATACTGGACATTTCATTGGAATAACTGACTGGTTCTTTAGTGATGTTTTATCAGGATAATTACATAGCTTTTTCATGAACAACCTCAAACACTGGGTGGCCTACAAGTTACTTTCCTGAGATAATGAAGTAATTAACTGTGATTATTTTCACTTGCATTCAGTTAATTTGCAGCAGTTGACTACACTGAACATGGTGGACGACAATTTTAAGAATTTCTGTGGCTTCTTATTATTGCTTCTATTGGTTGTTTGTTTTAAACAATGTAGTGTTTCCCTGGAAGCTAAAAAGCCACAAATCTCCAGGTATTGATCAAATACCGGCAGAACTGATTAAAGCAGGGGGTAGAACAATTTGCTTGGAGATTCATAAACTTATTACTTCTATTTGGAAGAAGGAGAAA
>Ga0123357_10006353_pt1 | contig 14398 bp, 5 predicted proteins | sample TergutEmb28metaG_FD_89873 | JGI IMG/M metagenome (GOLD analysis project Ga0123357, IMG submission 89873) | Embiratermes neotenicus P4 segment gut microbial communities from Petit-Saut dam, French Guiana - Emb289 P4 | ecosystem: Host-associated > Arthropoda: Insects > Digestive system > Gut ...
ATTGACTGGTTTAAAGCAACTTAAACAACAGCTGCATGAAAGTAGGTCGTTGATTGCTGATTGTAAAAGGAAAACAATGTGAAAACTGAGTTTCAAACAACTACAATACGTGTATCTTGCTTGAAAGCCAGTGCAGACTTCTGGCCGATTTCATATTTAGAATGGAAATGTTAACGAAAACATAGTTTCCATTACATGAAACCAGCTGCTGGAAACCAATTTTTCTGTGAAACATAGTTTCCGTTACATGAACCAGTTGCTTGAAACCAATTTTTTGTGTGCTCTCCACGTTCATATTACAGCTGTCGTACATGCAGTTGTCACAGCTTAAACACGCACCAAGGATTACAGCAGGTATCATGCTGCAGTAAGTTAGCTACGAATTTTGCCTTAGAAGTGTGAAAAGGCACTGCGTTCTTATTCATTGGACCATGCTAGAAGTCTGGAATGGGATTCAGCGCGTTCAATCTTGGTCTACAGTACATTTATTCGCCTTTATGCCTCTCTATCGTTCGAACTTCAACTAGAAACGCAATGTGTATGCATCAGAAACGATCGGAACACTCCACTTCCAGCGTGCGGTGATCGTAATTGATGAGGCAGTAATGCTTATGCAATGAACACAAAGCACTGCAGCTGTTTTAACCGCGAAGTTATATTTTGCGCGATAGGCCTATAAACGTCCTTGAAATTGTGGTTCCATTTTCGTAAGGGAAAAGAAATCTCTTTCTCAAAACTTTCAGACCGAATCTGGGTTCCTTTCTTCTTGAATGAATCGCCCGGGGGCGGGAGCTTGCCGATTACTCCTACTTAGTGTGTAGGAGTCAAGAATGAAAGGAGCTTTATCTCCATTCTCCTATACGCCTTCATGACTTGTACAAGGACACTTTTACCTTTGTTGTAGGCCTGTAAACCTAAAAAACTGATATAAACTTGTAATATCCGGTTTTTGCAAACAGAGGTGATCTGTAGAACAACATGTGCGGTTGAGAAATACATACAGAACCGCAGTTGGAAATCCCAAAGGAAAGAAAACACTTGAAAGACCTAGACACGAGTCGGAGGACAATATTAATATGGCTCTTTAATCAGTAGATTGCCAGGTTGTGGACTGAAATCAATTTTCCGAGGACAGGGACTAGTAACGGTTATTCTGAATAACCTAACTAAACATATGGGCTCAGTCAAACGCAGTACCCCTCTTTACTACCGTCTATAAGACTGTTACCTTCTGAAGAAGGACTGCGCTTCATAAAATCAGTTAATTTGGAGTCTTATACACGAACGAATGACAGGATTGAATGGCGGATCTTGGTGTTCTTAAAGCTCGGTAGACTAAATAAATTACGTTGTCAGTCTGTGTTATTATTACTTGTAGAGAATCATGCATTATTGGTTGATTTAATGAAACTTTTACAGCTGTATAGGTCATATCATGCCGACATGAAGAACTTTATGTGAGGAACTGACATAATATGTCAAATATGCATGAACTACTGCCAGTGGACTTATCATGATGAAGAACAGCTTTAATACAAATAAAGGTAAAGGTCGCCCCGTAAGATGCCGTGACTTGCTCGGGGGGCGGGGTGGGAGTTGTATAACTGTACTCAGGATTAACCTCGGAACTAATGGAGTGGGTTGTCAACGTCATGTCCGTACGTTTTAAACTCGGGAAAGAGCCCTGGTGCCCAGGTTCGCAGGACTGGTCTGGACGTGTGTGTAGAAGAGGAAACATCGGTATGCAGATTGTTCGCTGTAATAAATTTGTTCAGTTTTATCTTGTTCTGTGGTGTTGGCACCAAATGAAAATGGGCTGTTTCCGACGTTTTACTTACTAAACTCCATATTCAGTATCGAAGTATGTGGACCTAATTGGTCCTGTTATTGGGGCAGACGATTCAAGTCCTCGTTCCATAAGTCTGATGGACTCAGTACCTAAAAAACGAGATAATTTACTCACGCGACTCAAACTTTGGGGCTAGAAACAGTGTAATTCACCGAAATGTCAGCAACATAGACACACACCAGAATTAAGGCACAGGGTCAATAATATCGCCATGAAAATCTGAACTAAATTATTTATTTGTTTAGAATTCCGTGATGATATTATAATGTGTATCCTCTAATTGTATGGTCACTTGATTATCAAAAGGCGGGTATTTTTGTCCAGAGGATACAATATAACAATACAAACGCCAATACACTACAAAAAACAAAGCGTACTTTCAGGAAGGATTGTACCTTTAGGTCAACAAAGTTGTATTACAAATCGTGATGAAGTACAATCGATATATCAACCTGTTGTTGAAATTTTGTGCGTCTCCACAACGATCATTTGTCTTCGACTAAGCATTTCTTTTGTTTTAGATTTATTACGTTCCTATAAATTGGTTGAAACCTGGGGGATTTAGCTTCTTTCCTCGACCGACTTGAAAGGATTGTTGTTACCGACATGTCCCCTAGAACTTAATGCCAGATTTTGTCGCAAACGTTACATTCAATCCTGCACAGAAAGAATTGCTTCTAAAGAAGAAGTAAGAATTTAAGAGGATGATTAAATGGGAAGGATTTCAAATGAGCTTATAAGTTAAAGAATTTCTAGCTGCACAGGGTATCGTTGAATTTATATTTCGACGTTTTATTTGCGTTGAATAAAAATTCTCGCAGCTCATGTTTGATAATTACCGCTTTAGTAAATACAAATTTTGTTTCTTTTATGCCGTATTGTCATCCAGAACAGCGTACTCGTATTCTCAGAACTGTATGCTTCAAAACTAATTTTTGGTTGGGAGTTACGCAGATTACTTATGTTGTGAGTGACGATGAAAGAGATATTTCCTTAAATAAAGTGATTATAGGCGTAATAGCCTTAGTAACCTGAAGGAAGAACTTGTGTTTGGTTATCTAAAAATAGGAGGAGGATTAATAACAAAAAATAGGGACTGTTTTATAATGTAGATTTTCATAATAAAAACCTTCACTTAATATTATCGGGTTAATGAAATAAAAGAATATGAAATGGGTGGAACACTTTGCATGCTTAAAATATTAGAAACTTTGCAAGGTGCCAGTCAATTAAAATGAGAAGATGAAGTCACGTTAGACACTTTGTGGTAGGTCGAAGGATAATATCAAACGTAGGCTTTGGATTCGATGAAACTGGCTGAAGATATAGAGTCTATAGTGAAATATTTTAACTAAGATTCTCTGGCATACAAACGAGCTGTAATATCGTGCTCGCTACATATGTATGGGTGTGTGTTTGTGTATTGTGTTGTATTGTGTTGTGTTGTGTTGTGTTGTGTTGTGTTGTATTGTGTTGTGCTGTGCTGTGTTGTGCATGTTGTGTTGTGCTGTGTTGTGCTGTGTTGTATTGTGTTGTGCTGTGTTGTGTTGTGTTGTACTGTGTTGTGCTGTGTTGTGTTGTATTGTGTTATGTTGTGCTGTGTTGTGCATGTTGTGTTGTGCTGTGTTGTGCTGTGCTGTGTTGTATTGTGTTGTGTTGTATTGGGTTGTGCTGTGCTGTGCTCTGTTGTGTTGTGTTTAAATTTTAAAGACTCTTTCACAGAGGGAATTTTGGGGCTACGTAATTGAAACTTGTTTTATAGACGGTTTGTTCCGAAGGAACTCGGCAGGCAACAGACATCCGCCACTGGCGCACAGTGTCGTGGTAATTGTAATGATGGAAAATTCCGTACATGCCGAATTTATCCATGCGCTAGATGGAATTTTAAAGACGAGGGTTGACGGACTGGTACTGTACCAACTATCGATTAGTATCGAATGGCGTCGATTATTGTTACTGGTCCGAGTGGCATATATCGGATACTTCACAGAGTGAAGCGTGACGTTCACGTGTCGGTTGTAGAGTTCCGATAGTATTTAATCATCCTCACATCCCCGCATAGCCATTATGTATTGGATCGATTGCATATTAGTGCTTACTTTCAGGTAGAGAGAGAGAAGCCGTCATAAATCAATCAAACCATCGCCATGGTGACGTCACAACAGGTAGTTTACGGCAAGCAGTTTAGCAAGTTAAGTAGAATCAAGAAAGAGTAACCACGAGTTTTAGAGAAAGACGTGTTTAAGTGCATTTGTGAAATTTCATATAGGCCTGTCTAGCTGTACATCTGCCTTGAAAAGCTTACAGTCGTTTATCCCCAGCTGGTAAAGCAACCTCCATCTTTTATCAAACACGAAGTTTTACTACGGACGTCGGTTTGATTCTTTTCTGCTTCAGTTACTCTATGAAACTAGTTTCTTAGCCCATTTATGCAGCTGGCTGTCCAGAACTTTTCAAGTTCATGAAGCCAATATTTCTGGATGTCCCAGCTGGGCTGTGTAATACGCATGTGTAAGACACCTGCATTGAGACCAAGCTGATCTTCATGCTGATAACGACAATTACGTAGTGACGAAGTAGCAACGGGCTCCCTGCCAATAGCAATAATGTACATTTGTGCTCTCTACACACAAGTCTCATGTCGCTCTTGATTTGATCCCCGTAACGATAGTCTACTGAGTACAGTCCACATGTAATATAATGGCCTATATATTCATATATTCTGGTGGGCGTGTGGTATAAGGTGTAGGTTTGCGGGCGCGTGATTGCCGGGATCGCGGGCTGTATTCCTGCTTAGGGCATGGATGTCTTTTTCATGTGTTTGTTGTGTGTTGTGTAATTAGCGGCCTCTCGGACTGTCTGGTTACACGTTCAGGGGAGTACCATCGACTGTGTTGGTGTGACTAATTGCGCGTGATCTAGAAATCTCAACAATGACGCCGCCTAGGCCCGGGTTGGGCTGTTGCACCACGCACAAAAAAATTATTTTTTTCTTAAACTGGATCAAGAATCCGAAACACTTGGTTAATCCTTCTCATTTTCCATGACATATACAGCACTGCGCTTTGTTATTACATCCGAATATTCTATTCGTCCACTCAGTAAAATGGCTTGCTCTTAGGTGGGCGATCAGAGTTTAATATCCTATGGATAGCGGGTCGCTGCTGAGACGTTAAGACGATCTTCATCGTCACAGTAGTTAGCAATGTGTGGAGCGGTGACAACACTCCCACAGAAGCTTTCGTGGCAAGTTGCACAGGGCAAATTGACCTTTGCTGTTAGACCAGCAAATGTTAGGATATTGTTACTTGTTCGGTGTACGGAAACACCTGCTGAATGCACCACGGGAATTATGGTGATTACATACAGATGTTTGTCCGTTGAAGTGGTGAGACACAGATTTTTGTTCATTTTCATTAGGGTCTTTGTGTTCTGCATGTTGTCACCACGACATAGACCGAGCATGGTGCCGTGCCGTGGACCTGTAGTGTATAAGGGATGTGTCCAGTTTGAGTCTTTGTTATTGGAGCCTATAATCATTCTGTAACCACTATAGACCAAGCAGATTATCATAGATGTAATGATTAGATTTGCATACATGAAGTGCCCTTTTCGAGCCTCAGATGGGACACAGGCTACCTTGACAGGCTGTTCGTAGTTTTCCTCGGTCCCCTCATGCAACGTTCGTTATAGTAACTCAGATTAACCCACGGACATTTCATTGATCATCCTTTCAAATTGATCTTCTCAACAGCAATGTTACCTTCAACGGTTTATAATTTCGGGCACTGTCGGCGTAGTACAATAAAACACAAAGTAATATAGCATTGTAAGCTGTTCATAGTAATAGTGTCAGTTGAGAGCACAGGTAAGAATATAGGTGCTTTGTAGAGACTGAATTTTCGGTTACCTACGTCATCCCAAGTTTTATAACTCTGTGATATGCTGAGGTCATTAACACTAAATTCTTATTGCCGCACCACATTTTCTGTCTGTCTGCCCACCACACGCTGTTTTTAACTTATCCCAGTTTTGGTCGCTTGAATCAATTGTTTGTTGGATCATACACTCATTTGCATAAAGTTGTTTGTACTTCCTAATTGCACTGTTTTTATTCCTCTTACGGATACGTTCGTGTCGGGTTTGCTCAATGTGCCATAATTTTCGCTTTACTCAGTCCAAAAGACTCTGTTTCACACAGACTTGGTTTTATGCACAGGAAGTACGTCTTATGTCCCCAAATATTGTACGAAACATCTAATTGGTAGTAATGAAGGGAAGGCAGTATTTAATTTCCGTAAAAATTGTCTTAACTTGGCTGCGCATTTGTATGTTCTCGAGCTAAGGGAACATATGGCGGCGCGTGTTGTATGATTTTCTACTCAGCACAAAATAAATATAGAAATATTGTAACAAGAGTGTCATTTATTAAAATAGAATAACAATTCAATTAATTTACATGTAGACTAAGGCACCTGTCTTTACACTATGTTGTTGTTAATTCAGTGTGAACATATTTACATGATTCTTATAATGAAAGTCAACGAGATGCACCACTTCTCAGATTTATTTGATAAAGTACTCTACATGTTTCGGACAAGTCCGCTGTCCATCATCAGCAGTATCTCAACACTGTGTACACAAAATAGGTTTTTGTCATGCTAGTTCTGTTGGCGTCTGCTAGCGTGGTCAGGTCCGGATAACTAGCATGACAAATGCCTATTTTGTATACACAGTGTTGAGATACTGCTGATGATGGACAGAGGACCTGCCCGAAACATTTAGAGTACTTTATCAAATAAATTTGAGAAATAGTGCACATCGTTGGCTTTTATTATAAGAATATGTCACGATGCACGGTCCTCTGAATGTCAAATTCATATTTACATGAATATACGAATTTAGACGCCATGAACGGTACTTGTGTAGAATGGCACATATTCAAGAATTAGTAATTAGTAACAGTTGTGTGAGTAACCCTGAAGGGAGTCAAAAACCACAAAACGCTTCCGCACCTGGCCCGTTACGTGTCACACAACCGCAGGTTCTGGCTGATGTTCCAGATAGATTAGGTCTGTCATATCGACAGTTATTTTGCAGATGACTTATATGAAATGCTGAAGTCTTTTTATAAACTCTTCCCTAGAATAAGTGTGAAGTGGTCCCAGTAGTATTCCTTAAACACTATCCTGAGGCTCAAAAATTTCTTATGTATGTAGCGTTCAGTTCCCTTTCAGCAAGTTCAAAGAAAAATAAGTTAGTTTTAAGAAGTTAACTTCAGTTACTACGTAATTAGTTCCATGAGGCCTGCAACACTGGAGTACTCATGGGGGTTCTACGCTATTAGGGCTGAATAGAGTAACAGCTAAACGGAAAAGGACCCTGACAAAACATTCAGAAAGTTAAGAAGGTTTGTGTTGAGCAAGAAGAAAGTTTAGGAAGAACCTGCTGCCAATAGATCGAAACTCCATTACTTCTCTCAAAGGAGGGAGGAGAGAAAGGAAATGAGAGAAATAAAAGAATTACGCTTTCTTCTCGTATAAAAGTTTCTCTTTCCTTCTGTCTTTTTGGTCTGGTTAATGCATCCACACACCTGATCTCATTTGTTTTCATTTGCACTCATTGTCTTCTCACAAGATGCCACCGCCCACCATTACTTCCTATGTGGAAATGGTATTCTGAAAAGATAAAGATAATTGAATGGTGAGATTGTTTGATGATAAAATGCTGAAGAGAATATTTTGGCCTAAAGCAGAAAGAGAAAGAGGAGGATGGGGGAAAAGAATTACACGAGGAGCAGCTTTGTAATTCGTGTCTGTCACCGAAAGATACTAACATAATCAAATGAAGACGGATGAGATGGGCTTGAAATTTAGCACACTTGGTCAAATTGAACAGTGAACTGTGAACTGGGAACTGGGAACTGTAAAATGCGTGGAATTTATTCTGTAGACGAGTGAATTTGAGATTCTAAAGAAAGTCTTTGCCCTGAGTGCGTAGTTAAATGAGGCCTGAATGGCTGTTAATATTATACGAGTGTTAACGGGAAACATAAAGCAGGTATTTTATACCGAAGAAGAGCTTAAATTCGAGGGCCGAAGAAATACTTCCCGGGAGGTGGCAGCTTTTACATTCATCCTCTGAAGACGTGGGTGGTAAACTTTTATTGCATAAGGCCATTTGAAAGTCTCTCAACCCTATGAGGACCGTAAACCAATTCTCGACAGTAAAAGTGATAATTTTTCAAGGAAAATTTAATTTAAATTGAGATTAATCGTAAAAAATTTGTATTATTTTTTGAGTGTTATTTATATTGAAATTGGACTTAAATTTAAGGAAGATTATATTGAAATGCTACACGTGGGGCATAGCTTTGTGTGGTACCAAAACTCGGACACGTAGAAGAGAAGAACGGAATAACATTGCAAGTTTTGAAGTGTGCTGCTGGAGATGGATGGGGAAGGTCTATTGAACCGATCGCGTGAAACTTTAAGAAACCATACATAGGGTCAAAGAGGGAAAGGACATCCTAAAACACATAAAATTAAGGCAAGACAAGTGAATTGAACACATCTGGCGTAGGAACTGCCTTCTAAAACACTTTATGACAGGACAGACAGAAGGGGCGAGAAGATGAGGATGAATGCGTAAGCAGCAACTGGATTACCTTGAGGAAACCAGAATATACTGGAGGCTGAAAGAGGAAGTACTATATCGCACTCTCTGGGGACTTACTTTCTAAGAGTCTATGGACCTGTCGTAAGGCAGCACGTGATGGTGGTAGTGATGATGATGTAGCAATCAATTAAAACTAATTTATAGGAATTACATTAATTTAGAGACTGTAAGAATGTCAGTGAGAAGCTGCCCACAGTTTCTGGAGCACTAATAGTTAGTGTAACATATACACAGGCTCCCAGTTTACAGAATTTTGACTGGAATCTGTGATGTAAATGAAGTGATAATTACTATTATCACAGCATATTAAAACCGAAATAATAAGGGGGTGTTGAAACTTGTCACTTTTCTCACTGCCAGGTATTAGAAGGTTACCGGAAGGGATTTCTGCATGCTATAGGCATGCAACCTCTTAAAGTTTAAATATCGTCCATTACGTAGAGAAGAAAACCAACTAGATGCTACTGAATGCTTTATTGCACTTATAATCTGCTCAACATGTTCCGGGCATTTATATGCCCATCATCAGGAGCTCGAGACCATACTTGTGTTATTGTCGCATATGTTGTGTAATGCCTTGGTTGCTGGTGGTCGGCTGTTAGGAGCAGAGCATGTGCGGACAAACATGCCTCAAAATCGTCCATTACATTTAAATTTGTCTGCGAATTGCATCCGATTACTGAAAATGTGCTTAATTCTAGACAAAGCGTAAGTCGTGTTCAGAAAAGTCTCTCAAGTCGCACTTTTTACATGCATGCTCTAAAGGGACGTACGAGTGCGAACCATCTTTCTTTCCCTCACCCGTCTCACCTTACATTCCTGTCAGTTCCTTCGTTCCACCTCTACATCCTTAGCAGAGCGGTTTCCACTTGTTTTCGCGTGGGCGGACAAAGGGCCTCTAAAGGTCAATACCGTTTTTTCGTCTCTGCCAACAATTTTATAGGACAAACAAAAGAATGTTCTCCTGGTCAGAGTGAAGTAGATATACGGCTGTAATGGAGCAGACACGTTCCGAATTCTTGTGTTGTCGGACCGAACCCCCCTCCCCCCCCCCACACACACACACCAGAAATGTTCTTTATCTTAATATCTTCCGCTATTCAAAGTGTCTTCCATTATGCTTTCAGGGCAGTGGGTATGTCAGGATAATAATAATAATAATAATAATAATAATAACCCCGATTGTTACAAGAATGCAGATTGATAGCCAGTGAAGAAAGATAGGAATATTGGTAGTGTCTTGTCTTCTATCCGTGAGGAATCGTTTTCGAAAATCAGTCAGTTATTCTAACACAAATGCTTCTTTTTTACTTTCATGTCAAAATATTTTAAAGTTTTCTGGGATATTCTTTATGTTGGTAAATACTTTACGACGTTTCGGCTTATCTGAAGACGACGAGGTGTCTCCGAAATTTCGGCGGCGATTTACCAACTGTACGCGGTATGCTATCTCAAAACTTTTGACTTCTCAAGACCGCTCTGACAATACGGGCTGCAATGATTTCACTCCACATTCCTTCGTACTGAATGTTACTCTGTACGTGTCAGTTACATCTCGCCGACTGCTGAAATACAACGCGGTCTAGTTAGTCGTAGCCCAGTAATAGGTTACAAAAATTTTCATTGTCACCGCTGCGATAGGCCACAATATCGCTGGCGCAAGGCCTGTGTGTTTTCTGTTGCAGCTGTGTACGTGAATAATCCTTGGTACTTAGAAACTTACATTTATATTGTGGTGTGTTGGGGATTCATTACTTGTACCTATCTGATGTGAGTGGTTCGTACGCTGCAAGCAATAGGCCCTGAGACAGCCTGTATACCCCTGTGAAGTAGTGCTTTGACCCCACATTGCGTTTAAAGTAATTCTGACTAAAACGTGGTAGACTCGTTGCAGTGCAAGTACAGTATGTCTGTGATAAGTTTTGCAGTTACAACAGTGACGTAACGTACTCTGCAATTCTATGACGTAAATTGCGTAGTGGAGGAAGGGTTGTGGAACTTCATCCCAAAAGTATTGATTTTGTGCAGTATAACGTATTGTTAAGTTTAGACGTGCTGGTAGAATTAATGGGCAGGATGTTAAACCCTTTGAATGCTAATATTAATATATATTTTGTGTGAAGATTCAGTGTGTACGTCACAGGAAACGAAGTTTGCTTGCATTACAAGGCGAATTTTTTAAACGCTGAGCAGAGAACTAATGGCTGTCCTTTGCGATAATTGTAAGGAACACACAAATAGACTGTGTAGGAAGAATTCGGAGTTTATAGTGATAAAACTTGCAGGACGCATAATAAACACTGAAATCTAAGAAGTAGAGACGATAAATCAACTACATTGCTTATGCGTCGTGTACAGATGTGGGAGTGGATGTGAGTGTGTAGTTCTGTGCTCTGTCTATTGAAGCACGGGATTTCTGACACCGTACAGCGCCTATCTTATAAATCATATTAGCAGATACTACAAACTTGTGTTTCCCGACAATGCATCGAGTCCTCAGTGTATTGATGCTTGGAGTTCGAACTATAGCAGACCACTTCCAGTGTCCTTGAAGTTTCTGGGAATGTCTGGGCACAGCTGCGATGAGCCTCAGGAAGGCCCAAGCTCCCTCCTAATTCTCAGTGATCAGCGATGGGCATTTGCGGCACATCAGAATGCCGAATGTGTAAGGTAAAGTAGTCATTTGTGTATATACATTTCGTTGCAAAGGAAGGTAGTGAGCAAGATGTAAGTTGTGCATGGTTCGTGGCAATATGAAGTCTTATTAACAGGGATTTGCCTCTAGATCAAGAATCAAATCACCAGACATTGGGAGTGTTTGCTTACAGGGAGCTACTCCGATGTTGTGACACATAACTGTAAAAAGATACTGGAGAGAGTTTTGGACAAATGGCCTTCAGATCCTGGATGTGCACACCTAAATCAGTGCTACTGTCAAGAATGTGATTCTATAGGAATCTTAGTCTACTACTACTACTACTACTACTACTACTACTTATACTTTTGTGACCACCACCAAATTATAAATCACAGCTATACTATTACTACTGAGACTAGTATTACTGCTACTAATAGTACTACTACTGCTGCTGCCTTTGTTACTTCTGTTTCGATTTGACACATTAATTACTTTCAGAATTGAATTAGATGGGTGTTAACACATGTGGTCGCACTGTCGGTTGAAAAGGCACCAACTGTTGCCGAACTGGAGTGATGCCAGAAAAGGAAGTATAGAGAATATAAAAAATGCATGCAAAAGTTTTGATCATCTAAGAAGTTGAAGGGAAGAGACCACTTGAGTGATCTAGGCGTAGATGGAGGTATGTTATTATTTGTGCTAGAGGAATAGAGTGTGAGGATGTGAACTGGATTGGCCTGATTCAGCACAGTGTCCTTCGGCGGCCTTATATAAAATGGCGACGAATCTTCCTCTTCCCTACGGGAGGGGATTTCCTTGGTCAGTTGAATTAATATCAGTTTTTCAAAAAGTAATACTAGCTGGGTAGCTGGAAAGATGGCGTTGTCCTACAAGCGGGTGTAATCGACTTTACTATGATACAGAATTCTCCCCATGCTGAGATGCCAATATGTTTACTTTACAAATTGAGTAAATTTGTAGGCCAAATAACATTAAGAGATGAAATTTATGTAGGATAACACACAAGCATAGCGATTCAGCGTATCTGGCAACATTAATATTGGAAATACATGCTCGCAGATAGTAAGGAAGCTGTGAGAGAAGCATGCACTTGTCTATAATGGAAAGAGAAGGAAGTAAGACAGCTACTTGGTCCAGATGCGTTATCATTGTGAACTGAGAGTCAGCTCCTCTCTCTATCTTGTGGCTTCAGTTCTGATGGTATAAGGAAGACGTATGGCCTCGACGCCATTAGATTCGGGCGTCAACCGCGAAGCGTCTCTAAAGTCACGACTCCCCTCCCCAACATAGACTCCTGTTCCTTGTGCCTCCGACTACAAATGTTCTGTAGGTCTATATAAAATTCGTACCACGTAAAGTAGAGTGTTCTCCAGTGCTTGGAAATCGTTGTTGCCCTTGCTTTATAAGCATACTTAACCCTTTGGCCCTGAAGCTGGATATTTACAGTTTAGCACACCATTTATGTAAAATGTGAATATTTTATGAACCAAGATGGGTAACATTAGGAAATACACGACATTTTGTGGAGGAATGAACGAAGATGGTGAGAGGAAGTCTAAAAAAAAATAATTAAATATATTTGTTTACTGAATATATAAAAAGCCTACTCTGGGGACTAGCTGTACGTCTGTCCTATATATAGGATGCGTGGTGCCTAAAGGTTAAACTGTGTAACAGAATTTTTTAACACTGTACGAGGATACACATCGAAGAGGCTACTGAAGAGAATATTTGAACCTGAGGAGAGTAAAGTAACAGAGAATTTCAGGGCATTCATAGTTAGTAGCTTCACATGCTGTGTGGCGTCTTTCCACAATTTTTGATTCGGTGTGACGAAGAATAGGCGGAGAGTTTAAGTTTTGGCCGAAGGAACAAAACGAGCACAGACGAAGTTAGTCGAATAAACGGTCAGCAGACTTTCAGACTTTTAGTTGGTATCCACGTGTTATAGTCCTGGAACTAACATGAAAAAAACATTTCCATCCCGTCACAGAACTAATGCGTCATCCTCTAGCTTGGGGAGGACGAGATGGTTTAACTTTTACCTCCAATGTTCTTTTTTTTTTTTGTTCGTGTCATTTCCTTGAACTTTCCCGATAAAAATCAATCCAATCTTCCGATCTCTAACCACCCCTCACTGAGTCCATTCGGGTGTTTTTTGCAACCCTGAAGCTGCTTCTCTTCCTCGCCGATAATATCAGCACAACCGATATTGCAAGCCATTGGCTTCCATAAGTGCGAAATATTTTTCTACAAAATTTTCTTTTCCATTATATATGCCAAATAACCTTAAGAGCATATTTTACTATCCACATCGCTTTATAGTATTCGAATAAAACCGTCCGAAAGAGTGTAGGAAAAGGAACATTAATAATGCTAATTGATTAGTCCCCCCCTGCGGCGCTGCGGCCCAATGTGGACCATGGCCTCCTCATTCTTGAGGTTTCTAGATCACACACAAGGACGCATCACAGTCGGTAGGACTTCTCTGGACGAGTGATCAGCTCGTCGCAGAGACCTCTACCTGACAACACACAGCACTCACAACAGACAAATATCCAAGCCCCCGGTGGGATTCGACCCCACGAACTCAGCAGGCGAGCGGTCGCAGACTTACGCTTAAACTGCGCGGCTATTAGGACCGGCAATTGATTAGTATACTGTTCTTTTATTTGCTGTAAATGAAGACAATCACGTAAAACCTTTGTTAGGACGACTGACTTCCAAGCTTCATATTGTATGTTTCAATTTCGAAGCTGTTAACCACGCTATAGCCAAATTCGGAGAAATCTCGTGTGGAAGAATGAAATGTGTCAAACAAGGAATGTAGGATTCTTTCATTATGAGTCTGAGCTGAGATTCCAAGGACTCGTTTTCAAAGTTGGAGATGTTAATATCAGAGAAGCGACGGGTTCTGTAGGCCACAGTGTGAATTGTATGTTTCGCCAAACTGCTACTTTATTTTACTTATATTACAGGAATTATATTAAAAATATTTCGATATGTCTCAATTTAGAACAAATGAATCCCTTATCAGTCGGCCAGAAGAAAATATCAGGACCCGACTTCAGACGTTCCAGCTTCAGTCATTATGTACATAGGTGTTTCAGAAAGTAAGGTTCCCTATTTTTTTGCCACCAAAATACTTCACATAATAAGATGCCTCTTTCTACAATTATTACTTACTTCATTCACGATTTTTTCACGTAGTC
>Ga0123357_10006354_pt1 | contig 14397 bp, 9 predicted proteins | sample TergutEmb28metaG_FD_89873 | JGI IMG/M metagenome (GOLD analysis project Ga0123357, IMG submission 89873) | Embiratermes neotenicus P4 segment gut microbial communities from Petit-Saut dam, French Guiana - Emb289 P4 | ecosystem: Host-associated > Arthropoda: Insects > Digestive system > Gut ...
CTTCAATTCTTCGTCTTTGTAAGGCTGTTAAAGTCCAATTTTCTGACCCATATAAAATGTAGGTAAAACTAGTGTGTTGTATAATTTGGTGTGGAGTAAAAGTATGCTTTTGTCTTCCAGTATGCTGTCCAAAAATACACATATTAAAACACAGAGAACAGCAATTTTGGATCTTGTTTTGCATGGGTGTGAAACTTGGTCGCTCATATTGAGGGAAGGACACTGGCTGAAGATGTTGGCGAATAAGGTGCTGAGGAAGACTTAAGGGGAAGGAGGTAAGAGGAGAAGACTACATAACGAGGAGCTTTATAATCTGTACTCCTCACTAAATATAACTCGCGTGATCAAAAAAATATGAAATGGGTGGGGCATGTAGCACATATGTGAGAGAGAAGTAGTGCATACAGGGTTATGACGGCGAAACCTGAGGGAAAGATACCACCTTGAAGACCTAGACGTAGATGGGAAGAAAATATCACATTGTATCTTCAAGAAGTGGTATGGGGAATGTACGTGATTGATGTGCTTCAAGGAGGGCATCACGAAGTGCTCTAACGAACTAAATAACAAATTGACTAGACACGTCAGCACAACAAATATTTATTGGAGAAATATAGGCTACATGCTTCGACCTATTAACATTAGACCTGTTAACACTAGACATTACATGCTTCACATTTTGTCCAGTATCAGTTTTTATGTACGTTCACAATTGTAAAAATATTGGGATCCCAATATCTAAACAGCACCTGAGACTTATTCCAATGGAGGCCTGATGATGACCTGTTAACAGGTCGAAACATGTAGCCTATATTTCTCCAATAAATATTTGTTGTGCTGACGTGTCTAGGCAATTTGTTACTTAGTTGACTGATGTGGCTCAGGAGAGGGACATGTGTCGGGCTCTTGTAAATGCAGTAATGACCTCCAGGTTCCATACATTGCGGGTAATTACTTGAAGAACGCTGAGGAACTGTTAGCTTCTCCAGGAGGACTCTGATCCATGAGGTTAGTTAGTTAGTTAGTTAGCACAAGTACGTGTAACAGTAACAAGAACGACGGTAACAAGGACGAGCATTTAGTACCGTAAAGATATTTTATTTGTGAAGTATGAAAGTTAAAAGTTCGCGATTGTTTTCCGATAAGCCCATAGGGCGAGATTATTGAATCACTTTTACACACAGTTACACTTCCATCTGTGTTCATTTTCAAGTAATTTTTAGTGCTTACAGTTTCATAATTCTGGTTAATGGAAAAGTATGTCACTCAAATTACAGCAAGATTTCCAATCTTAACACGAAATTTAATTCTACTACAATATATCGACTTGCCATAAAATTATTTCTGAGATATGTAACGCAATACCAGCTACAGTGTGATCAGAAAGCGACATTTACAGAGCAAGTGTGTTATTAGCCAGCAACATTGTATGTGTTCCTTCTGCAAGCACACACATTAATGCTGTCTGTCATTCATAAACATATCTCTACTAACAAACTTTCTAAAACTTTATCTTTGTACCGTGCATTTCGTAGAGTCATGTCATGTCGTACGACATGCTGCCACAGCACCAAGTTAATATAAGGGAATTATCCAGTGAGTGTTTTTAAAAATGTGACTTTAACAAGGAACAGTGTGTCTCCCTGAAGATGATCTTAGGATCGAAACATGCTGGAGCGGTTTTAAATGTTTTAATGTAAAAAATTTTATGTATGTGCATTATTTGGTGTGCTAATTTAAAAAAAAAAAACTTTCTTAACTTCTTCTTGGACCGCTTGGTCTTCAAGATTAAGGCACAAAGACCCTTAAAAATGTCGGCAACTATTTACCATTCAAGACGACGTAACGCATCAGAAGACTTACACTTTCAGTTTAACAGTTAAAAAATTAAAGAAAAGAACTACATGTTCCTATAATTATACATTTTGAAAAAAGTTGTATCTTACTAAAACAAAATATTTTATCTTACCTCAACTGAAGGCAGTCTGCATTGTGGAGTTGGATCTATTACGAATTCATTCCTGAGGTCTTCGATATTCACCTAGCGCCGCGTCGCTGGGTGACTGGTGCCCGACGTTTACAGACAGCATGATGGTTTTATCTTCAGTAGTCAAAGAGCATAATAAATTCATTCATCGGACGTCTCATCCCTTGAAGAGGAAACCACCAGGCTGTCTCAAAATGGCAGGCACCAATCACCCAGCGATGCGGCGCTATGTCCCAGCGAGCAAAGCCCTCAACTTGCCCGTTGTTAAAGCATACAAAACTCGCACAAATTCATTCCCGTTTTAACAGTAACTTCATGGATACAGAAAAAGAATATTTCCGCATATACAGCCAATCTCAACTTATGAAACATAGCAGCGTGTAAAAACAGTTTGGCTAAGTTGCGTGGAATAACCACCTGGTATGATTGGACCTTAAGAAATTGCAATTGATTCTTAACCACTTATCTGCAAATTTACCCAAAGAAGAGAACAAGAACTTGACTGATTAAAATTCCTGCCTGCATAAGGTAGGCCGATTAAACCACGATACATGGGCACGCTATACACAGCCTGCACATGTTGTCGCCTTTGGAGCCTATCTATTTCCTTGCTCGAACTTGGTGCCTGCCACACGCGATAGCGCGTTCTCTTCATATTTCGGAGACAGAATTTCGATTACAATCCAAAACCAAACGTGTACAGCCCGGCGAGTGGCAGTTCGTAACCCTACACTGTCCCTTGTGGCGAATTGAAGCAGGTAAAGCAGCTTCCTTCACGATCAGCAGTGGAACTACGTCCCCACACTGTCTCTAGTTACGTCACGGAAAGTACGGCACGCTGACCACAGTAATTAGAGGCAACACGCAACTCTCGAGCTAAAACCGACAAGACTCTTTGAGACCGATGCACACCGTGTATACCTCTTGAAACTTAAGCTCATCAAATCTGGGCAATATTATCCCGTTGCGCTGGTCAATCACCAGAAAATACGGTCCACACAAACACAATACATGAACTCTGTACGTTCAGGAAGAAAAGTGTAGACACTTTTCCTTCTGTACCTGTATTCTATTGACGACAGTCAGTATGTATGACCAAAACATGTAACAGAAAATAAAAGACGACCGTATAGAATTTATGTGTTGTGTTTTTATTGACAGTATTTACTAGTGATTAAGCCCACGATCCGCAGCATCTTACGATAACTTAACTGACGTCACCAGACAAAAGAGGGGAAACAGAATTACGAACACGGAATACAGACTAGGCTACGGCCTCGACGACAGAGGAACTGTTATTCGACTCCTGGCAGGAGCAACAGAAGTGTCTCCTGTCTATAACAACCAGACCGACTCCCGTGTCCACCCAGCCTCCTTTCCAATGGGCACAGGGGGGTCTTCATCCGGAGGTGACGTCTTAAGATGAACTCTCATCTCCACCTAATGACAAGATTAAGACTATTAAGATCCAAAACTACACCCCCTCCCCCATATGCCTTCATGATGTGAACAGGGACAACTTTATCTTGACAATCACGAAAATACGAGTACCAAGAAGAAAAGGCATTCTAGTGAAAAATTCGTTCAACAGCCGCATAACGAAATTCAATAAGTACTTTTATTTGAATTTCGTTTTGCAACAGATCTTAAGGATTTCTTTAAAAGACTGAAAAAAAAATCCCATTTCTTCGTCACTTCCATCTGTCACATTACAAACCGGACGCTACTTCACATTCCATCAAACTTGGTGTCCCATGCAGAACATGAAATGCTGTCGTATCATTTTCACTTGGGTTGATATGGATCGTTCTAAAAGCCACATTACTGGCACAGAAGAGCTTCACGTCTAAGTCCACATTTGTCTAACATATTTTCATAAAACGTAATGTATGGTAACTATATTTACGTTGTAGTATAATATCCATTTTGATGGTAACTTTTCTCTCAAGAGCCTAATTCAATTTCATATACGTATTTTAAATATCCCGAACAGATGTAGCAAAGGCTGTCTACCAAGGAGAAGCCTTCAAATTTTAATTTTACTATCCTTAAATTAAAACAATATTATTTAAATTATCAAAATTTTCCACATTCTATTGTTGCAATATAATACAGTGTTTGATTCCACACTGGGCTCACACAATAACGCCAGCCTGATCTATCGACGTGTACTAGTGCACGACACGCAGACAGCAGCCCGAACGACAATTGAACATTACGTTACATTCCGCCCCTTACTCTACAGAAGGGACATCATTGTCAGTCACGGAACACAAGCAAGACTTGCATTATTCAAATATGAAACATCCATAGCAGCCTTCACTCACGTGAGGCCCAACAATATTACAATACATGAAAACTTAAAAACTGTGACCTAACAGGTAGTGTATAAACGTCAGACGACTCGTTTGTGGCTACTGACGAGTTTGAAAGCAACCGCAAATTCGTTTCATAATGTAGCAATGCCGTACAGAACACACAGATTGTATGTCACAGGACAAGAGATACACATAAGTCACGCGTGTGTCGGATGTAATTTACATGTACTGATATTAAAGGCCGGCCACGGACTAAAATATGACGCAAACGAACAACGCATAGTTCTAGTTATGAATACATAGTGCGGTTACTGAAATCCGTACTGTTATGGAGAAATGAAACACTATACGATAGATATGGCGAGTCTCTAACCTTTCTGGTGCCAGATTTACGTCAAAACTTACTTACCAATAAGAAGTGGTGCTAGCGATCCTCTTTACTCCAGTAGAAGTAAGGGCGTCTGCACACCTGCTAGGTCAGTACTGCAGTTGCTAGTTCCTGCGTGGTTTTCAGAGCGACACAGATTGCACCATTTAGTGCAGAAGGCGGCTAGTTGAACTGACTTTATACAAAATTTGACGTTTTGCTGACCGTGCATCTCAATATATTTATCTCAGTAATTAACCAACTTGATGCACAAAATTTTTGTTTTACAATAAATTTATTTCATACCTCTACATGTTTTGAGCACATGTGCTCGAAACATGTAGAGGCATGAAATAAAGTTATTGTAATACAAACATTTGGTGCATCAAGTTGGTTAATCACTGAGATAAATGACTTTATACGTTTCACATTTCAAAATAATCTACAAGATAATGCAATATTTTCTTGTAACTGTGTTTTTTTTCTCAGGGTAGCCAAATTTCTCGGTATTGGGGATGCATGCAAAACTTCACAATAAAAACGTACCTTACGAAAAAATTTCGAACTACAGAATTATCGAGTAGCTCAGTCTTAACAAAGAAAAAACCTGTAGTCACCGTTGCCAGTCAATATACCCGTCGGTGCTAAGCGTGGCACCAGAGCTAATGGTTCGCTTTTCGTGTTGTTATCGATGTAGAAACATGTCACAGACATTACATACGCAGTTCAAAGTTGAAATGGTGAGTACGGTTTGCAAAATTGTACATTTACAGTAACTAACAACAACCGGAAGAGTCTTTCTTGAAAAGCCGACAATCGCTCTGTTTGTCGTAACAGAAGGTTCATTAACGTGTTCACAAGGACTAGCTGATGCAGAAATACCTCAGGGACAAATTGTGTTGGGGTTCTGCGATCTTAATTCAAACGTATTAATTCAGGAATGTAACTTATCACATACGAAATTTAAAACAATCTGCAGATTTGTCGTTTAACTCTGATGATACAGGGTGATTCAAAACGATATACTCAATTTCGTACATCTATATTTCCTGAACAATACAAGGCATGTGAATGAACTACATAACATTTGAAAGAGGAAGTCCTAAATTTTCAAATACCACCACTACAGCGCTCGCCTAGCGCACAGCCGTGAATCAGCGTCAGTTGAGAGCAAAATGGCCACTATGCAGCACAAGATTTTTGCGTGTATCAGAGGAGAACGTGAGAAGAATTCAAAAGAGTTTTGAGCGTAGCCCACGCAAGTCAACCCGTAGAGCGAGCAGAGAACTTGGAATACCACAACCAACTGTCTGGCATGTGTTGAGGCGCCGTTTACTGTTCAATTGAGTCCATTTTTTGAATCACCCTGTATATAATTTATGCTGGTAATGATAGTCTAATTACACACTGTATTATCTAAATGTAAGACTCAGTAACGTATCGAATCAAACACACATTTCATTTCTACTGTCTTCATTGTATGGACTTCTTATACTACAGTATTACACCTCGCCTGGCAGGGCAGAAACTTGAGTAGGTGAAAACCAAAAAGTGTTATGTTTTCTTTTAAGCGTTATTTACGAAGTAAAAAAAGGGGGGGGGGGCGCTCTGTGACATACTATCAGCGACTAAACCGTTCTCGGGTTTTCATAAAATTAGGCATGAGGGTTGTTTACTAAGAACTGCAGAGCATAGCCAAGTTTCGTGAAAATCAGCTTAGTAAGACATGCTTAACTTAAGGGTGTGAATGAATTTCTATCCGTACTTCCCGACTTTATTTTCAGATTTGTGTGAAAATCGGTATATATCGTGACGTAACGCTGTTGAGTACTGGTGAGTTTCGTGAAAATCGGCGTAGGTACGTCCGTTCTGTTCTTATGGGAGTTAATGTAATTACATATATGATTATATAATTTATCAGTCAAACACAACAAATTTTATTATTTAGGGCAACATGTTTCGACTCTTATACAGTCGACACAGTACGATATGTTGAAAGTGAAGAACGCCTAGGTACAGCCTGTAAGCTCCGTTTCGGCGCACACCATTCGCAGTATTGTCCATTCGCGCGCATCAAATATAAACAGACTATTCTGCAAGTAATAATTAACCCCTTTAGGTCCGGTAGTTATGTCTTGTACTACTAGGTTTGCCGGTCCCAGTGGCCGCGCGGTCTAAGGCGTGGGTCTTCGGTCGCTCGCCTGCTGAGATTGTGGGTTCGAAACCCACCGGGGGCATGGATGCCTGTCTGTTGTGATTGTTGTGTGTGTTGTCAGGTAGAGGTCTCTGCGACGAGCTGATCACTCGTCCCGAGGAGTCATACCGACTGTGGTGCGTCGTTGTGTGTGATCCAGAAACCTCGTGAATGAGGAGGCCCTGGCCCAATGGGGGCTGTCGCGCCAAAAACAAACAAACTACTAGGTTTAAATGTTCAAAAATTCTACACACTGCCTACAGAGAGAGATTAATGTTATTTTTTAAGGCTCTCATAACGAGCAAAGATTAGTTCCCTACACAGCATTGCCTGGCTGATTTTATAACGGCGAATAAGTTTACTGCGCGGTACGAACTACAATTCTACCTACAGTGCAGGTTAATTTTCATCTTTGAAAAGGCTAATATACACCACGTTTCGATATTTACTGCCTTTCATTTGAAGTTTCTTTTGTCTTAATTTCAATATCAATCGGCAATAGTCCATCCTCCTTACAACGGACATCAAACTACGCAACCTGAACACTTTGACAGAAATGCGTTCAACAGTAAATTACTCGTACAATTAATACTAGAAAAAAATATCAATATTTACAATCCCATTGCAACCCGTAATTGCATATGTTACAATGTTCTTGTTATTTAATTAAAAACGTTCGTTACCTATTAGAGAGACCAATGTCATTTTGTACTAAATACCATGAAACTGTCAGCACTCTACAGGGATATCTCGCACGGTATAGTAACTACACTATGTGGTGGAGAACCGAGTTATCACCGTTAGATTCCCGATGCTGACAGGACCATTTTCCTGTCCTCCAATGACCAGACAGGATTTGCGGTCCACCCAGCGTCGAAGCCAGTGGATAATGGGGGCCCTTTCTTCGGGGATACAGCGGCCGGGAAGCGAGGCACCTCACTTACTTCCAACTAGTGCTGAAATTAGAAATGCATCTGTACCTCCACACCCCCGTACCTCTTCATGTCACTGAAATTAATTACGAATGAGGGTAACTTGACTTTTACTCTGTCGTTTGACTGCCTTCGAAGTACGTTATAGCCCCCCCCCCCCCCAAAAGTGAAGTAATATAATGAATTCAGAAGTAAAATTCTGTGCACCACGCCAATAAATTGCAACTTGTTGGTGCCTTAGCCTAAGGCGAACAACGATGCCAACGAAATGTTGGACGTTTTGTTGCATTCGGCATGTCTACAAATACGAACTTTTTACATTTCAACTCCACATTCATTTCTTCTCATCTCCGCTTCATCCTCTGGCTGAAGCAAATCAAGCGTCTGCTTCTGCACTCATTACCACACAAACCTCTCTGCTAGAATGATGCAGCACACTTACACTGACATGGTCTGCTTAAATTGTTCGTGTTACTCTGAACTAAATATTTAAAATCTAATATAGAAGATCATCATATAAACTTCATCCTTTAGAGCTATGGACTTCGAATGTGAAATTAACTTCAATGTGTTTTTACCAACGATATCCTAACATAATTCTTTGTTCTTTAAGAAAATATTAAGAGACAATAAGCTGCAAATCATACAAAAATCTAGACAACTACTGTGCTCAATCAAGCTTAAAAACTACTAATTTATGGCTTTTTATTTCGTAGGTGCGTAGCCAGTATTTTTCATTATCAACAAACATCTCCGGTTGAGGACTTTTAAGAACAATTTATAAATTCGGCAGAGATAAGATCTTAAACATCTCTTATCGGCAGACAGATCCATATGACGGTTTCTTGCTTTCAACAGTTACACCAATTATATGGCTTACAAATTTTCTTCGTTAACGCAACGATAAATATTACTTGTGTGTGTGCGTGTGTGTCTTGACAGACATTTCTGCCAAGTGTTCAGACATTAAGAAAATGGACAGCCTATCGACTGTAGAGCCTGCGACTGCCTAGAAATTGTTACTTAATTTTAATAATTCTTATAAATCATGAAAATTTCAACAAACCAGACAGCCACTGTCACTGAGAGTCTCATACATAGGGCTTAAGTACAAGAAATAATTAAACGATCTGGGTGAAAGGTTCGTGGGGACGCAGTGGATTTAACCAGCTGAGTTTTATTCAATATTAGGGTTCCCTCAACAAACATGTACGCATAATCTCCCTATTTTAGAGAGGACCCAGCATACTGAGACTTCCAAATTTCTCTGACAATCCACACCAAAAGGAAAACGTTTCTTCTCAAAGTAGGACACATAACCAGTTAGAAATGTGGCCTACATGCGACTTTTCTCCAGATGATTTCACTGTTTTCAGACTTCACTTGCAACTGACATCTCTTCAAACAGGCCACGACCATGTCTGTACACAGTGTTACTAATCCACAGTTCATGATAAAACAAATGATTCTTACGTAGCAAACTCGAGTGGAAAATCCTTGTAAAGTGACATACGCATCAACCTATTAGCGGCAGAGTCAGTAGGTATATTCGCTATGTTACCGACTGGACAACGGAAGAATCGTGGTTCGATTACCAGCATCGCCAAAAGATTTTCTCCTCTCCTAAATGTCCAGACTGTTTCCACGGGCCACCCAGCCATCTTGTCATACCCTTCCCTGGCGTGAAGCTGGCCACTCCCAAGAATATACTGCAAAGATTAAGAAGGCGTGGAGCTATACCTCCAATATCCCATATGCCTTCTTGGCGTGGTGTTGTCAAGCGCAGAACAAACTTAGCTTCTACTTTTACCTCTGGCTCGGCGACATGATTCTGTTACCAGCGTCACACAACAGTCAGCAGTGTCTTTATTGCTTCTTTGGACATAAAGAGAGAAGGAAGTACCCTTCTCGGTTTTCCGCACCCGTCCAGGCCGGTCCTGGGGCCCACCCAGGCTCCTATACAAGGGGTACGGGGTATTTCCCGGGGGTAAAGCGGCCGGGGCGAGGCGTTGACCACCCACCCCCATCTAGCGCCAAGGTGAAGGAGAGTAGAGCTATACCTCTACTCCCACTCTGGGCTTTCGTGGCCTGTTCTAGGGCAAACGTTACCGTTACCTTTACTCTTCTCAGAGCCTCAAGGAGTTACACTTACCGCAAGTACCCAAAGCCTAGGTACCAATTTTGGAGTTCGGCGACTTAAGTGGATATGACGTCATCTTATACAGATTCGATTTTTCTGGGATGTTACACCCTGTCGGCTAGTAGATACCGACGTGCTGAAGACACTGCCATCATTATCAACATCGGCAACTCTTTACCAGGCGACACGGTGTTAATACCTTAGAAGAGCTGTATCTTTACCAACATCGCTGCGAGGACCCCACACCTTGCATAACCTTGTGTGTTATTTCATAACCCCCACAAAAAAACCTTCGCCGCCTCCACATAGCGACTGTTTTATTTCACATAACACCGAAAGTTTTACGATTAATTTTGCCAAGTGATTAATAGCATATTTGCGAAAGAAATATCAAACCATGACAATATAAAAAACATCCCTTGCGTGCCCAACAAAAATATGAAGTAAAACTGACAGGCCAACAAGAATGTCCCGCATATATACAGAGAGCGACCGGTACAGCAATTCTTACTTACTTACTTACTTACTCACTCCACGGTGCAGAGGCCTTCTTGAGAAGCTAACAGGTCTGCAGCTAATCAAGAAATTCCTTGCATTTCACGGAACGCGAAGGTTCATTACCGCACTCACAAGCGTCCGCCACCTGTCTCTATCCTGGGACAGGCCAATCCAGTCCATATACCCACATCCCACCTCCTGGAGATCCATCCTAACATTATCCACCCATCTACACCTAGGTCTCCCCAGTGGTTTCTTCCCTCTGGCTTCCCCAACAAGACCCTATACACCCCCCTCTCTTCACCCATACAAGCCACATGCCCAGCCCATCTAATTCTTCTCGATTTTATTACCCGCACAATATTAGGTGAGCAGTGCAAATCATTTAGCTCCTCGTTATGCAATCTCCTCCATTCCCCCGTTACCTCGTCCCTCCTAGGTCCAAATATTACAGCAATTCATATATATATATATATATATGGATACGGGTAAGAATTGCTGTACCGTCGCTATATGTAGCCAAGTAGTCACGAATAGGTGCAGACGATGACAGCAATAGACTGCTGTCAAAGATACAATAAGAGCGCATGGCAGGGTCCACCTCTGTCGAAAACAGTTCAGTGTGTACGTACCTCTACGTAGCAGCATAACCAAAAAATGAGAGCGCACCGAAATGTGTTCATAAACCTACTTTTTTTTTAGGACGTAATGCAGATTTAGATAGCCCTTGCGGTTGCAATGTACCTAGGCCTTAAAACAGGCCCTTTGTGACCCATAATCTGATACGGGGTCAAGTGAGCCCTGTTCTTTTACTAGAGTTGCTGATGGCCCCCAAGACTTAGACTCTTAATATCTTCTGGGTCCAGGAAAAAGGAGACCGAATATGCATGTCGGAGTGAAGCCAGGGTTTCACTCTCATATAGAATGGGGACTGAGGTTTCTTCTTCTGCTCCACACCCCCTACAGGTGGGCTAATAGTCAGCCCCATTCAGTAAAGATGTCTTCCCAGGGTATTATGTCCGGTAACAAGACCACTAATTACCAGTACACAATTAAGGAGGATGCGATGAATTCCACGGAACGAAATACTTCTTGGGACGCTGATAGTTCCTCAGCTAGTCAAAAAAAAACTACGGTTTATGGAACCTGAAAGTTCAATACCATTGTCACAAACGCCCTCCACTTGCCCCTATCCTAAACCCTATGAATCCAATCACTCCATTCCATTTCTGTAAAACCCATTTTTAATATCATTCTCCCACTTACACCTACTAGGTTTTTCAAGTGGTCTATTTTCTTCGTGTTCACCCCACCCCCCCACCCCCCTCCAAAAAAAACTCATTACACATATATTTGTTCTCCCCCATACGCGCCACACGCCCCGCCCCTCTCTCCCTCATTTAATCAGTAAGACAGGCAGTGTACGCATTAACCAAACATTGAGGCGCGTTCGTGCAATTATTGTTGCTGCGGAGAAGCAAGTGTTACATACTCTGAGTGTGTGTTTGTAGCCTTAGGTATCTAGCATGCAATGCGCATGCGTCATACTGTCATCTGCGGCCTGTGTGGCTTTACCATATTTTTTCATATACTCTCACAAATGGCACGATTTTCGGAAAATACATTAATTAACATAAAATGTGTGCTTTGATTTTTGCTACAATTTTTCTCTGAAATATTTCTAATTCTAAGAAGTATTCGGCGACCTACTGTCATATGTGTACACACGTCTTCAGGTAAAGTACCCGTCCTTCTTGTCACATGTTAACGAAAGTTGAACTTTCTCAACGGATTTTCGAAAAACACTCAAACATCAAATTTCATGAAAATCCTTCCAGTGGAAGCCGAGTTCTGCCATGCGGACGGAGTGACTGACAGACAGACATGACGAAGTTAGTGGTGGCTTTTCGCAATTTTGCGAACGCGCCAAAGAGAGTACATAAAGTTAGTAAAAGTCTGAATTCCCATACTTTTGAAAGAAGAGGAAGAGGTTACATTCAAAACATTAGCGCCACTGGTGAAACTGATGGCTGGGAGGAGGCGGGTGTGTTGAGGCAGACAAACTGTTGACAGAAGGACTCATAATATGAACGTAAGTGAGCACCTTTGCCCCCATTTCTGCACATTACCTACCCACAACACACAATATTTCAAACTCACCGGAAGAAGAAAAGAAGTTGTGACACGTTCAAACGGGGAACAAAATAAATCAGTTCACAAGTTACACAGCATAATTTGTCATGTGTTGAAGGTGGTTGTTGTTCAAAACGATGGTCGTGTTTCAGGCATTAAAAACTGTAAAAAATTAAATGTCCCGACGTTTCGGAGGAAGGCACTGCCTTCATATTCAGTCACACTGAAGACGAAGGCAGTGTGTTGCTTCGAAACGTCGGAACATTTTGGTTAATACAGTTACAAAAACCCACAATACAATCACTCCATGCCTGCCTTGTTCACATCGACAACAAATTTTGATAGTGTACGATAGTGAATAAAATGTTCACACTCATGACCCTATAGGAACGGTCTGCAAAACTGAACCCCATGCACATAACTCAGTGGCATCATAATATATGGCCCTGTAAAGGTCAGAGTTGCAGTATCATTGAAAGAGATGGGGTTACAATGCTGTTTAGTGGTAGGGTATAGGCTTTATGCAACGCAATTAATTTCAAGGTGCGACAGTATGAAATCCTGCTCTAAAGCTTGAGCGTTTCGATTAATATATATTAATCTGACAGCGAGTGGGGATGGAAACATAAAGTATGGCGGCCAGATGCGACCTTAAATGTACACTGATAGCCTTGTGTTACGTTAAACAGACACGTCTACATACAGTTTATAAAGAGTCCATAAGTTCTGTGATAAACAAGGACAGTTTAACGGTTAACGCGAGACAGAGGAGTTCCAAATTCATCTGCTGTAATGTTCACCCTTCAGGTTAACATTATTGACAAATATTTCACTTTGCTGCAAAGAGCAGTAAGAATTAAATATGAGTGAAAGTGCTCCGAAAATTGAAATGAGCACAGACGATGCTATCCGCAACAAACGCACTATACTTTGCCCGATAACAATAATTTCATGGTCACTTTAGCACACTTAAGCAGACTACCGTATTAACCCTTTCTGCACCACGCACAGTACTTCAGTTTAATGTTTTGTTGACCGTGCATCGTGATATATCCGTACAGTAAGAACCAACGGGATGTACTGTTCACTTTCAAATTATTTCAGTAATTAACCTCTACATGTTTCGAGCAGGCTTACTGCTCGAAACATGTAGAGGTTAATTATTGAAATAAATTGAAAGTAAATAGTGCATCCCGTTGGTTCTTATTGTACGAATACTTTAGTTCCTACCTCAAGTAGTTCCTTTATCATTCCAAGTCAAGCGGTTAGTTTTTTTGGGGGGGCGGGTGGAGTTTGGGTGCGTGGTGTGTAGTGTGAGAATCACATGAAACACATACTGTGTGGGCCAAATGCAGGGTTTCTTCACGTTACAGCAGGTGGCACGTACAGGTACCATTACATATGTTGTTTCACCGACAAGACAAGCCGGGGTGTAGGTACGGTAGACGCCGAATTCTCAGCGTGAAATTCCGGATTCCATCGAAGAACAGTTCACGCGAGATTTATTCTGCAGACAGCCATAAACATGGTGGAGTTCCTCCAAGAGCTTCGGTTTCCCCTGCCAATTATTATACCATTCACCGTCCAAACTCATGTATCATCCGGTTATGAAACAACAGACCCATTTAAGGCTGCAATAATACCAACAGACTCTGTCTCACTCTACCTCCAATTAGAGAAAAAGTACTGCATGCAACTTTCGAAAAGGAAACAGGGTTGAATCTTTGAAATGGGAAAGGGGGGGGGGGGGGAGTGTGCCAACGTTATTTTTTTTTTTTTTCTCACCCCCCCCCCCCTTTCCTTTTTCTTTAAAAAAACATTTTGTTCA
>Ga0123357_10006358_pt1 | contig 14393 bp, 6 predicted proteins | sample TergutEmb28metaG_FD_89873 | JGI IMG/M metagenome (GOLD analysis project Ga0123357, IMG submission 89873) | Embiratermes neotenicus P4 segment gut microbial communities from Petit-Saut dam, French Guiana - Emb289 P4 | ecosystem: Host-associated > Arthropoda: Insects > Digestive system > Gut ...
TATCTCTATCTCCCTCACTCTATATATATCTCTCTCTCTCTCTCTCCACCGCTCCTTCAGAGGCTCCAGCTGGGTGGAACGTAGCGAGTGCCTGCGACGAGAACTGCAGCTAGCTCAGGTTACCAGCGCTGGCCAGCATTCCGTATCAGCGAATTGTCACATCTTACGAAAGTAAAGATTACTGCTCTCCGCAGTGTGACATCGCATACACTGCTTTAAGAAATGCCAAAGTGTACGAAGAACGTACCACCACCACACACACAGCAGGAAAGTAAAGGCACAGTCAATACGTTAACGTAGTGATTTATTTCTAAATTTCCTCGTTTCTCGCCAGCAGAGGGTCTTTAAAAAGACACCTTCCCCCCCTAAACTGCTACCAGGTTTTAAAAAAAGTTAGTCTCACAAATTATACGTTTATTTGACGGAGCTCAATGTCAAATTGACCCCGAATACACCGGCAATGCAGCCAGCTCAAACTCCAAAACGTTGGAAGCAGTCTACCAAACTACACGGCATCACATTCCAAAAGACGGTAATCGTCACTGTCACTGTTGTGGAGAACCTCAGATCCAACACGCCAAGTTTAAGTACCGACTAGCGAAAGAATCAGGAAGCTACAGCCGAACAGGAAGTGCCCTGCGTCTTGAACATATAGTGACGAAGGAACTCACAATTAGGTCACTATATTTTTAAGCAACTAAGCATAACAACACGCTTTCAGGAAAGACGAAACACAGTGGACATTTAAAAGAGACACTACAGCAGGCCATCCTTATCCTTCTGGAGCCTGCGAACAAGTTAAAAGTACTTTTCTATCCAATGCTGCCCGATTTCCGAAAAAGTATTGATTTCTGGAAGGCACCCATGCTTCGCCCTCTTGTCCTGGTAAAGGAACAGATAGATGCAGAATAGCATAAAGCATTGGCGGAATAGTACTGAATGGGGAAAACAGAAGTACTTGGAGAAAAACCTTTCCTAGTACCACTTCGTCCACCAAAAATTTCACATGGACCGAGCTCGGACCGAAGTCGGGCGTCCGCGGTAAGAGGCCGGCTGACTAACCGCCTGAGCCGTTGAAGTCGAAAGTTCCTCCAAATAATATTCAGAAATCAAGTTTCCGACTTGCAGTAAACACAGTGCGTGTCCATTACAAAAATCAACCAGTTGATATTATTACTATTGCTCTTATTATTATTGCTACTACTTCTAATTGCAAATGAGTTGTCACTCAGTGGCAGTAGTCCTTACACTAGTACAGACAAAACAAATAAGAATAAATTTACATAAAATAATAATAAATATACACATACATGTTAGGGGTACCAGTGGTTCACACCTTGAAAAGGGGGTGGAAAATTGAAAAATTTGACCTCTTGATATAGTTTCCAATATAATCTATTAACTAAAACACATCTGTACACTACAGCAGCTGAGGGATACATTATCACAGTTTATCTGAATGTAAGAAGTCCTAGAGAGACAGGGAGACGATGATGATGATGATGATGATGACGATGATGATCTACTATATCAGAGATGACCCAACAGTCGATCGCGGCCGCTTTTTGGTCTCTATCAAGACTTATTTGCCGCCTCAGTACGATCTGACAGCGTCTGACAGCGTTTTTGGATCAACCCACGTCTGCGCAGAAGGCTTCCCCAAATGACAATAAAATCAAGACACCTAAGCCTTCCGACCAACGAACATTTACAACTCACTGCCTTCACTTCTTCACTTATGCGTAACAAATTACGAATCCTCTCTATCACTAAGTTATCTCAAGATATGCAGTGTCATGCATCAGCTGCGCAATACGAAGGTTAATAAAAAAAACAACTTTTAATTGCAGTAAATTGTTTTAGTTTGAAAAGACCAATTTTTAATAAATGAAACAATTTGCTTTAATATGTCCGATGTTCTTATGCTGCTTTACATTGCTTTGCCTAGGTAAACTAATATTAATACCTTTTGTAAAGAAAATGTGCCTAACTTCGTCCCGCTCCCAAATATCGGACAAATGATTATGCAGAAAAAGATGGGAATGGTGTGGGTGTAATTTGATACTGAAGTACTTAAAGTTCTCACGACCTATTTTCCTGCAGTACTTCCGGACGTGAAATTTTTAAGCGGAGAAAAATAGGTGTTAGTTGGCGATATTAGGAACACTGTGTGCCTATTACCGTCCCCACAAAACGCTTAAACATAGCACAGTACACTCAAATAAAAACATTATAAGCCTTGAAATAGAAATTTGTATCTAAATACGCAAAAGTGAAATCAAAATCTATTATTTTAACATCGCGCTGTGAAATTATTGCGTTAAAATCCCTAGACAGTTAAAAAAGGGAATTAAGGACTGGTTCAAATAAAAAGAACTTCAATGAAAGACTGCTACAAATCTGTTTCGCCAAACATTGTACTTAAGGTAAGCAGGCACAGCACTTAATCAGTATTGCAGAAAAATCAAAGAAACATCTTCCAGTCGACTATACCTGCAACACCCTTCACTTGTAGCAGTTTGTGCATCTGTCACACTACGCTGGGCTGCGACCTGAACTCCAGGTTTTCTAAACGAAACATTCCCTACACTGAGTCTTGTGACCTACGATATTTAATTCGTTTCTGTCTAAATACTCCTTCATTTTCATCCTCTACTCTTGGTGCAACTTCATTCATTCGGTTCCCATTAACATTTTATCTTAATATAAAAATGTATCTGTCTTCTCATTTCCATGATTTTAATACATTTACCAATTTCCCATACGGTACCTCCTCCTTTATATTTAGACATTTACTGTTCAAAACTTTCTATCTCCACTTTCGCGAAAAGAGGACACATTTGGTGTTGACGATTAAACAATCGCATATGGACGGACGGGGAGGCAGGCCGATTGAACCAGCAACAACATTATGCGTTCATGGGATGTATTTTAAACAAAGAATGCGTAAGTCGAAGAGCGAAACCTGCACTTTCAATAGATAAAATCGAATCTGAAGTGTGTGTGTGTGTGTGTGTGTGTGTGTGTTTGTGTGTGTACTACGCATTTACAATGAATGAAAAACGGAAACCCTATCGACGAATTTCAGGTGATAGAAGGTTTTGTTACCACTGCCAAACCAAAAACGAAGACTGCAACATCAGCATGCGTACTTTCAGAATCAGAATACAAAAATCACCTCCCCTAAGTAGTTTCCTAGACAATGCCTTCTAATTCTTTCTGGATTAACCGCGAGTATACGCAGCAACTGGTTCTGCAGTCCCTATGAAGACACCAAAATCGGCAATTCTTGCAGCTAGTAGTCTGTCACTTCACTTCTAATGGCAGCGTTAGATTCAGCCAATGAAAACATCCCCAGTCGCTCACATGAAGACAACTGTAGTAACTCCCGAACCCGTGGCAATCAATAGAACAAGAATATTAAATGTGGCCACTCCGAAACTATACAGCATTTGTAAATCCCACTTCACAAGCTTCACTGAACTTAACGCTCACTTACTGTTCACAACAGTTTACTCCTTTCCAAGCAGGCAACAACCCTTCCACGGCCATTGCTGAACAGGAAGTGAAGTGAAATAGCAAGCGACACCTAGGTTTCTTTTAACACTGACCAATACCGTTTCAAAGTGCCACATCACATATAGCCTACACAAACAATTTTTCCTAGTTTTACATAAAAGCTACAGATTTTAAGTAAATTTGTATCTTCTATCCTGCATAACCCACAGGTTCGCTTAACACCTCTTGACTAGAACAACAATTAGGCTCGTATTTTGATTTGAGATTCAGTTAATGTACGGAGTATGAGTGAGACGTGTATTACGCACGTCGACAAATATACAAATTTCGGTATTCGTTGCCGTCGCATGGTCTAATTCGGTAGCTACAAGTGTTTTTTAAGGAACCTGCTGCCTCCATCTTCACAGCAGAAGACAAAAGCAAATGGCTCCTCCAAAACGTTGGTACCTATATCCCGGACTACGCAGTGACAGACCCCAAAGGCAGTGATCGGTACACGTTACAGGCCAAACTAAAAACAAAATACTAAACGCACTGAAATTAGTCTGATAACAGTCAGTAATATTTTAATGCAAAAGAAAAACAACAAAAAACGTAAAGCCAAACATCAAACTTCATACATATCCGTCGAGCTGTTTCGGACTTAACATGTGACCGGACAAACAAACCTCCCCACTACAAGTTCATTTATATACTTCGTACGAGCAGCAAATACAAATACGACAGCGCTGGGAACGTAACTCAGATCATCCAGTCACTATTCCAATAATTTCATTGCAGCGGGTATTTATGGGAAATCAATCAAACGACACTACAGTGTACTGCAATAAATTATTCACGTAACCTGCTCTGCTGTCTTTCCCAACACATGTCGTCCTTTCCTAGCTAAGTGCTGCCACGGAGAACCATCTCTTTAGGACACACAAAGATGTTAAACTTTTATAACACCCTTCCAAATGATTCTCTTAATTTATCCCTCTAAATGCTGATGTTCATCTCAATGACATTAAAAAGTCACTCTGTCACAGAAAATACACAGCCCCCTTTACAAACGTCAACCGACAAATGTGATTTAGGGAAATAACCGCAGATTACCCCAAAAACCATGGGACCGCGGTAGCACAGTGGTTAATGTGCTGTGCTAAAAATCGGAAGGTCGCTGGTTCGATCCCAGCTGGTGTCATTGGAATTTTTCATTGACATAAAATCATTCCGATCGCACTATAGCCCTGGGGTCGACTCAGCCTCTAACAGAAATGAGCACCAGGAGTATTTCCTGGGGGTAAAGGCGGCCGGTGCGTAAGGCTGACAACCTTACCACCATCATGTGCCGCTGTCATGAAATTTGGGAACCTAACTTCCTGGAACCCTCAGGGCCAGTCCAGGCCTGTAATGGAACTGCTTTATTTGTTTACCCCAAAAATCATAACAAACACAAAAACTCCTAAAAAAGCGCTGATTTTTTAATATTAAATAAATCGGTACGTATAGTAACCACTGCGTTCAGAAGGGTCAGACATGATGGCTTATATTTCCGTGCTATATAAGGTCGCTTTTTAACTGCATGTGACTTACAGTGTCGAATGTCAGATTGACTGTGCATGGCGACTTCGTAATAACTTGGAACCAGCTGCAATACCCTCTTCCGGTACTGTCTCGGTAAGTACCTGCGGTGACTGAGAAACCACACGAAGAACACCAATGGTCGATCGCCGAAATGATATTCGTACCCCGGATCTCCCTAATATAAAACAAAAGCTCTAAGCTTTGAGCATGAAGACACTTTTAAGCAGCACTTTCATGAAGCACCTCCAGACTGAAGAGTCAAGCCCGCTTGGTTGTGTGAACCATGCAAACTGTAAGTAGTTGAAGACGTTTCATAAGAGCGTGCTACCTCCATCTTCTGGGTCGGACAATCCACTTCCTTTGATTGTTGGACTGAGGATAAGGGAAAGCACGCCCCTCCGAAACGTCATTTGCCAGTCGATACAGCGTCACATGCCTTCAGACTTAATATTCATCAGCACCTCTGTAAGAACAGCAAACCACGCACCTCCAGGCTGTCTGATGGACCCAAACTCAAATGAGTAACCACAATTGACCCTTTGACGGCCCCTACCATAATATAAAACAATTCGTTACAGAGAGTGATAGCAATATAAGAAGTTAATAAGGACCCTCAAAACATCACGTGTCTCAAATAGGCCTATACTGAAATGTCCAAGACATAATGCTCGATCAGCCACTACTGCCAACTTCCCGCGACCAGCACCAACAGACCATGTTACATTAACAAGCTCATGGAACAAGCAATGTTGAAAATATCTGATTGTTAGGGCTTGCAAGTCCAAGATCGGGGCAGGACTTGGATTAAAATGAATCTCAGATTATCATGAAATGTCACGTGTCCTACAAGTGTTCATCTGGAAGGCTATAATAGCAGGTCAGCCGTTTACAGCATACATGGTCTTTATAATGGAGACGGTAAATGTTTCCTACCACGTAGAAAAATCAGACTAGAATAATATTGATTAATTTCGATCTTCAAAGGGTTAAAGGGTATGGCACTTTGCGTAACAAGCAGAATGAACTGCCTTCACCATACTTCAACAACAGGACGACACACGTAGGTTTCAAATGTTGTGCTTTCTTGAACAGACAGGCTGCACAGGTTTAACACTTGCCTCCTCAATTGCACCTGCATAAATCAGGAAAGTATTTCAGACGCCCGTGAGGCTTCCGTCTTCTGTGGCGATATGCTTACGACTAAGCGACAGACTACACAGCATGCTGAGTGATCACCCTATCGCATCTGCCCGTCGTGCGCATATCGTGTCGTCTTCAGTGCGATGGGTCCCACTTAAAGTGTTCGAGTTGTACCGTTAGCTAATCGCATTGCACTCTTACTGACAACGTACTACGATACAAAGACTGTGAACTCTACAATGAAGATCAAGCTGTCGTCCTTAATACCGCGCTGTGAAGAATGGGAACTGGAGGTATGGCTCCAGGCATTGAGAACATAGGCACTATATGGAGCTGGGTGGTCAGCTTCACGCCCCAACCGCTAGAACTCCGGAGAATGTGACCTTGGTGAACACTCCATAAGAAGAATGGATGCCCTCGGTCAGGACAATGCGAAAAGCAAAATCCGTCCCTCTCGGTACGAACTCCGGTCATCTAGCATGCTCCTAGTGACTTCACAACTTGGCTTTCCTGTAGCGTGAAACGCATGATCTGATAAATCTACTTACGTAAGTTCGCCAGAACCAGTCCTAAGGCGTGGGTCTGCGGCAGCTCGCCTGCTGAAATTGGGGGGTTCGAATCCCTCTGGGAGCATGGACGTCTGTCTCGTGCGTTGTCGGGCAGAGGTCTCTGCGTGGGCCTGATCACTCGTCCAGTGGAGTCCTACCGACTATGGTGTGTCTGTGAGTGTGATCGTGAATCCTCGATAACTAGGAGGCCCTGGCCCACTAGGGAGTTGTGCCATTCACAAAAAAAAACCCAGCAGGTTCACTGTACAGCAAGACGGGGAGAGGAAGCTATACAGTGGGTGTACGTATCAGTCGTCTGGTGTGTGACGTCGTTGAACTAGGTAGATATTTTCGCCTGAATTCCCTTTCAATGACTCCGTAAACTGGACGAATGAGCGTCATACATGATAATAAAGCAGGATGAAAATTTCAACATCGGCTTGTACTATGTACTATGCCCTCACTGTAAACAAGTGCAGTATTTAGCGAATTCCCGTCAGGTTGCTTTGCAGGCTGCACACACCAGGCCCTCGTCGAATCGTTGGCACACTGCCCATTGCAGCGGTTGTGTAAATCTACATGACTCACCTGCAGTCTGTGCAGACTTCTGTGTGACACAAAAGGTAAACAGTTTCTAGAAGAACCGCCATCGTAACGTCGAGCTGAAAATTTCCGGCTGTGTTAGTTCCCACACATGAAAACAATTTTACAAAATACGAAAACGTTCCCTGCAACAGGTTTATTTTATAATGTACAATAACACGCAGAAGGCATGAGCTGAGGATAAACTCGACACTGGTGCTAGATTGCACGCGTCTCAAAGACAATCTTCGGCGTAACTTCCGCATCATGCGTGCATCTGCGTCAGCGCTACGAAATGCTTCGCAATGACCTCCGACCGACATCCTTCCCCACCTCACCAATCCAAATTTAAACAAAAAGGTAAGTTTTCCCTGTCCACACCATAAGGGCATACAGGGAGGGTAAAACCGGCCTAAAGCTCCACTCATTCTTAACCTTGGCACTAGATGGAGGTAAATGGTTAACTTCACGCTCCGGCCTCCTCATCCCCGGAAATGAACACCGGTACCCACTGGGCCCACAGCCTGTCTGCAAGTTCTGAAGACGAGCAACACCCCTCCGGCTCCTCAAATGATTTTAATAACCGTCCTCAGTGCTCCAGTCACCTGACTGGTTCCCATCACCTTCCGTGCGAGCCAAACACCGGTCACATTGCAACAATATAATCATGCACGCGCCTGCTCCGGCACTCTTCTTGGAATGCTTGACTCATGACACAGGGTACTGATAAAATGTCCCGAAACGTCGGTAACAAACTATCAGTCAACGACGCGAAACGTCCCAGAAGAGCGTATACCTCATTCTAAACGTGTAATTCGACGAACGGGTACTGCTACTTTTCAGAGTGGTCATAGAGTTCCTGATAACCAATTAAAAAAACAGTACCCACACTGATACAAATTGTTGGATGGGTCCAATATTTGCAGTTACGACGCCCACTTCTACCGCTACATGATCAAAAAGTACAGCAACCGCGCCCAGCGACGTCACTGTTAGCACTAAACATGCCCCGGCAGTCAGTGCGTGCCGCGGAGCAAATTTCAAGCTTCTTGTTTGAAGTTTCACGCTTCCTTAGAGTGCGGCTAGCTTCACTGACTGACGACATTCGTTCAATTGCATAGGTTCTAGTGTCGAGTGAGAACTGAAGATTATATCGAAATTTCAGCAAGTAATACAATATTTAGGATGAGGTTCCTACAAACAAAGTAGCGCTGCCCTTGTGCTGCACTGAACCCAAACCATTAAAGCCACAGTTCCATGCATTCTTAACCCTGACAATGGATGGAAACGAGTGGTTGGCTCCCGGCTGCTTTCCTCCGGTGGTAAAAGGCTCCTCGTTCAAGGAATAAAAGAGGCCTGGTGAATTCCCACGCCGGCTTAAACGCCGGCCCCTGTCGGAAATTCCTCTGCAGTCTACTCAACAGACTAGACGTTACACTAACAGCACAACTTCAAAATCAGTCTCAAATCTGTAAAGAAACCATGTTTAGAGCGCAAGAAATTATAATGTAGAGTTACCCTGAAGACTGAGAACCGGTCCCATGCAACTTTTGACGACATTCCGTCATTACACAGAACAGCAGGTGTGTAATTAATTGACACCAAGGATATCGCGGTTCGCGTACCAGTTACTCGTCATAACACGCCCCGCTTTTGTGGCTTCACCGTTTCTGTTTCATTTCAACTCAGTCCCTTGACTGAGAAGAAAGCAGAGGACAGCCAGTTACAATTTCCAATATGCGTAGATACACGTGATCAAGCTTACCCAGCAGTCAATATTCTCCATTCCTACAGGCTGTACAAGACATCACTTAACCTTGATGCCGGCATATGCACAGTTAACAATAAAATCTATAATTAAATCCGATTTCTTGTCAATGTTCTACAAGAATGAAAGAGACAGCACATACGTAGCACATACGACCTTTATGAAACTGCATACGGTAATGGCATTGACGCTCAAGGAATGCGGATACAAACATTTCTGTGTAAAAATGAATGAACAACAGATTCTACACTTCACACTGCCATACAACATTCTCTTCAATTTAGTTCATCATAAACCTGCATAATGCTGAGATTAATTTCTAAAACGTTTCAATTAAGGGGACTAGTATTCTATATCCTATAATTTGTGTTGCTTCAAACAAAACTGATTTACCTTATTTCCCGCCTCATAAGACATACTTTTTCTTAAAATAAGTCCCGTAATATCACCAAGCACCTTACAACAGGATGATGAATCTTTATAGAAGTAGGCTAAAAAAATCTCTAAAAATACCTTCCTACTTCTACGGTGCGGCTTATTGCTTGTAGTGTCTTATGAGACGGGAAATATGGTAGTTTCCATTTGGGTGTCACGTCAGATAAGGAGTCAATACTAGCTAAGCTTCAGACTACGGTATCAAGTGGGCCTATTGGTATGATGTTCGTACTCTGAAATGCAGCGACATTTACAGTAATTGCTTGATGAATTCTCTACAATCCGAACTAAAACAGCAGCCTAACGCAATTAAAACTAAACTAATAAATTCTAAATTTCAGTGATACCGCCGTATGTGAATATCACCTCACACCAAGTCAAAGCATAAACTTTTCTTCCGCGACCCAAAACCGTACTCACATTAATCATGAGACACAAACTGTACCAGTACATGCTCAATACCCCCAGCAAATTGCCGCAGACTTAGAGCACAAAAATTAATCACAAAATTCACAGTACACGTATTTGCAAGTATCAGGCAAAGATGAAAACTGCGAGATTTGAGGTTCTCACAGCAGTATTGCTGAAGATTCAAGTCTTCTGGTTTGTGACGTTGTACCGTTGGGAGAGTAATTCTGGACGTTTCGAACGACCGTGCTGTCGACATCTTCAGGATCATACAGTCCAAGATCCTGCAGATGAAGACATTATGAACATTCGAAACAACAGGAACCACTCATCCAACTTTACAGCATAATATGTCAGAAGGCCTGAAACTTCGCAATGAAAATTTCTACGACTTTACAGCATCAACGATATGGCACAACAACTCAACTACTGGGTTTCCCCCCGCCCCTAAATACCGGTACAACTTTTAAACAAATACCTGCAGGGTTAATTTTTTTTTTTTAAGTTTACGACCCACCTGCAGAATCACGTGGCCTCAAGTCCGAGAATTCCTTCTCTAAAGGTCAGCTCTTACGGTGACTCAATCAATATAACCCGAAATTAAATTAATGATGTACAAATACCGAAGACCATATTTCGTAGAAACAGATCTGCAAATCACAACCTTTTCTGTATTTCGTGTGAAGAAATAATGTTCGCAGCCAACTGCAGGAGGTACTTGACTACATCATGCATTATGTGTAAATATCAATCCTATTCCACAGTGTCAACTGTTGAGAAACTGTAGGAAAATCACGGTAATGGACGCCATGTATGGCCATTACCAACCAAACAGGTTGCGAAAAACTGGTATGATGATACCAAATAACGCATCACTACGCCAACACGTACATTGGAAATTCCCCTGCCCCATCTACTAATGGCAATGTTTATGTTTACCTATGCATATAAATGTTTACTCTACAGGCTGGCTAGACAACAAGATCTAAACTATAGCTACGATCAGTCATGTTCCAACAAACACACTAGCCCAGTCATTACACACCAGTCCGATTATTGCTATTATCGATAACCGACAAACTCATCAATAGTACGTGTTTTCTAAAGCTTGCGACCAGTTTGAATTAACGATTATTTTAACACATAAACTGATTGGTGAAATTCACGATCTATCGATTCTGATGGGATGTTAATTATCGAATGGCTCTGAATGAAAGAAGCAGAGGAAGCATATGTATGTGTGCGTGCGTGCGCGCGCGCGCGCGCGTGTGTGTGTGGTGTGTGTGGTGTGTGTGTGTGTGTGTGTGTGTGTGTGTGTGTGAAGTACAGTGTTTTGGTTCACAGACAGAGAGAGATCTGCTGGAATTTCCATCTCTCGCGACACTGAGCAACACGTACACTTATCAGTGGTGTAGCTACACTTTTCGGTATCCGGGCCGAGTACTTGCGACGGTCGCTACTTAGTGCAAATTAATAACTTTAAGAGAACTTCAATCACTTATTGAATTTCCTTTCACATAGCGTAATAATTCAAAATTTGTCAAGCGCTGAAAATTAAACTTTTTATTTTGCTGCCCCTTGCAACCTGCCGCCCGGGGTGGCCACTCCAACACCCCATCCAGCTACGGCCGTGGGGCTACCGATGTTTCCTTAACCCTTGAAAGCAATGTGGTAACTATACATCTAACATGAGTTGGTTAGGTTAGCCTTTGTGACTGAGACGTAATGTTTTCTGTGAGAAGAAAACTGAGCTTATAAACAACTCGTATGCAGATGAGCTTCAGTCACGAAAGGCCCGAGCACGTGCAAGTTACATCAAATGAAAAACAATGTGCGTTTGGTTTATAATGTCCGTACAATAGTTCCGCAGTTGGACTAAATGCAGACACTTCTAGAGACATCCTGCGGGGACGTTCTACAAGAATTAAAAGCATTTCGAACGCCATGTTTAAATGTAGTGTAAGTACGCTGATGAAATGTACATCAAGCGTTTATAGGATACCGCAACAAACATTAAGAAAGACCAATGGAAACAGCTTATGTACATACGTCTTTTCCAAAATGTATCGTGTCCCTTATAACACGCGACGGTCTCAAGAAACTGGCTTTCACTCAAATACGTAATTGTATTAGTGAAATAAATACGACTACAATATAAAAAAGAGACAGCACACATTTCACTACTTGCCGCAGTTTTTCAGTGGCACTTTAGGCGGTTTCGCAAAACTACAAAGAGCGACTACTAGCTTCGTCACGTCTGTCCGTCTGTGTCCGCATGGAACTTGCCTCCCACTGGACGGATTTCATGAAATTCGATATTAGCATTTTTCGAAAATACGACGAGAAAGTTCAAGTTTCATTAGTATCTGACAAGAATAACGGTTACTTTACATGACAACTAATATATATTTATGGTCATACCTCGTTCAGTTCTTCTTAGAATGAAAAATGTTTCAGACAAAAGTGATAGATAAAATCAAAACACACATTTTATATTCAATAATCTTTTAAACCGTGCAGTTTATGATATAATGTGCACAAATACTGCAGAGCCGGACAGGTCACACATAACGATATGGCTCATGCCCATTGCACACTGGATACCTCAGGCTAAAAATACACTGTATATATACTGCTTATCGCTCCTCCATTGCAACAATGGTTAAACGAACACGCCTGAATATTACGTTATACGTACACTGCCTGTCTTGTAGTTCATATCTAACGGCAGTAATTACTTTCCTTACACTGTAACACAAAGAAACGCATGAATAAAGTCAAACCGTCAACAACACTACAGTCGTAATTTGATAGTGCCAATACAAACCGTTTTTAAGCACATAATACTCGTTCCAAACAGTTCCACAATATCATGTACAAGTAATGTAAATGCAATGTCTTGCAATTCCGTATACGGCGCAAAACGTATTTTGAAAGCCACTTCTCAGCACACATCTACACACAATCATCATACGACCCTTGGGTCACTGAAAAATCGTATTGTACTCACATCTGGAGTATAGAATCTAAGTAAACTTCCCCACCACCGTCCCTGTCACCTGTTCAGCAAAGTGTCCGCAAATTTCACTACTACAAGCCAAGCGGGATAAAGAAATTATATGTTAGAAAACATTAAATTAAGAATTAAAGTGCCGAACTGAGTTATTGAAAGTGCATTTTTCTCCATCAAACGAGATAATTATTGAATATCATTACGAAAAGACACAAAATAACGATTGGCATATTACAATTGTGTCCAGCTTCAGGTGCTTTGGCGCGAGGGGGGAGGTGTACCTGTTTTCTGTGGTAGACCTGACCAAATAGCCCAGTCGGCTGTGGCTTGAGGCATAGGTACTTCGCGCACAGAAGGCCCCAGACGACTGGGCTGGCTGCGCTGAGAGGTCTGGCTGGGCCAGTTATTTCCACAAGTGTTAAAAAGCGAGTTCATGCCTTCCATAACTTATTTTTGAAAAGCAGGCATTACTTGCTTCATCAATTTCACTATAACTTTCCTCTGATGTCGCTGGGTACAAACATGGAGCGAAACGTACACAAAATAATAAAAGTATACATTTCTACAGCCTTCCGTCTGTTGTCCATTTCAAACAAACGCATTCGTTACTACTCTAAATTAAATACTGGTATGCCATTGCTTTTCTTTATCTAATCACTAACGGTCGGACACTCTCAAGCACGAGGCTAATACACAACAATAAACAAACGTCAGTTTTTAGCTCGCAGAAAGTACGCGGAATCACCACAGAAAGACCAACTGCTTAATGCTGTACGGGGAAATAATCGCTGCTTCCTGCGGAAACATACAAATACAGAATAAGGGCAAAATTCAAAGTATTAGATACTTAAATCCAGTATTGCGAACCTACACAGCAAGTCGTGACGCAAATTTCAGTTTTCTTCGTAGGCCTACTGGTCAAATATGAGCTCTAATTATGTGAAGCTTAAATAAATAATTGGCTGATCTTCTGAGAAATTGTTCATCGCACACAAGATATTTATCACACACTACAGACCTCAGGTAGGGACATAACAAGACACCGATAACGAACAGGTCACGTGAAGAACTGTATATATTTCTGCGCCAATCTCAAGCCTAACTCGGTAAACGTTACAAGGCGAAACTTGTTTGGAATAAAAGACGTATAAAGAAATGAAAATTTACCCTATTTTATTTAATCCTATTTGGAAACTATCGGTGGACAAGTGCACAAAATCACAAAAGTATATATCTGCCTTATGTTTTAAAAGTATACGGGTGTGAAACTTGGTATCTGGCGCTAGAGGAAGAACAAAGGCCGACGGCGTTCTAGAAGAGGGTCCCGAGGAAGATAATGTGAGTCTTAGAGAGAGGAAGTAACAGGTCTGGAAAAAAACAAAAAACAAAAAAAAAAAAAAAAAAAACTGAGGAA
>Ga0123357_10006360_pt1 | contig 14392 bp, 10 predicted proteins | sample TergutEmb28metaG_FD_89873 | JGI IMG/M metagenome (GOLD analysis project Ga0123357, IMG submission 89873) | Embiratermes neotenicus P4 segment gut microbial communities from Petit-Saut dam, French Guiana - Emb289 P4 | ecosystem: Host-associated > Arthropoda: Insects > Digestive system > Gut ...
ACCTGCCGCGTTTCGCAGTCTGTGATCTGTGCCGGTTTTGCGGGATGGCGAGCCCGGAACCATCTCGAGCCTCCCACATGGCACCTCGCGAAAGGCTGCCATCCATCTTTGAGACGCTACTCGACCTTATCGGCGGTATCGGGCTCCCGCCCGGAGGCACTGGCGATGCGGGCGGCATTGGCCACCCCGGCAAGAGCGGCGACATTTCTGGCGTCGGGGCTCGAATTCGGCTGCACCACACCGGCCGACATGATCAGCGTCGCGGCATCCTCGGCGCTCATGTCGACATCGATGATCTTGCTGCGCGGCACATAGAAGAAGAACCCGGTGGTGGGGTTTGGCGAGCACGGCAGGAACACCGAAATATGCTCTTCCGCCCCCGGCAGGCTGGAGGCGACTTCCGGCCCCGGCGACTGCGAGATCAGAACGATCGACCACATGCCGGGCGAGGGAAACTCCACCAGCCCGACCCGGCGCAGGCTTGAGCCCTTGCCGGAAAACAGGGTCTCGAACACCTGTTTGAGGCCGCGATAGATGGCCCGCACCGCAGGAATCCGACCCACCATCCGTTCACTGATGTCAACCAGCGAGCGCCCGATCAGGTTGGCGGCGAAAAAACCCAGAAGCGTCAGGCTGATCACCGCGACAATCAGCCCCCAGCCGGGGATGCCGAAATAGTCCGGGCGATAAGCAGCTGGCACCAGAGGGCGGACCAGACCGTCGACCCAGGTGATGAACCACCACACCAGATAGCAGGTGATGGCAAGCGGCCCCGTGACCACGAGGCCGGTGAGAAAATAATTGCGCAGGCGCCCGATCAGACCGGTATGCGGCTCTGGCGTCGGCTCTTCTTCGATCTCTGCAGGTTCAGGCACATTGTCGCGGGTCATGCGGGTTCCAGGTCCGTCGGCACTCCAGACTATCCTCTAGCAGGTTTCGGGCCGCTGGCGCAGCCTCGGTTCCTCCTGCCTCCTCATGGCGGCTATTCCACCGTCACCGATTTCGCCAGATTGCGCGGCTGGTCGACGTCGGTGCCCATCACCACGGCGGTATGGTAGGCCAGAAGCTGGACCGGCACCGCATAGACCATCGGCGTGAAGGCGGCCGCCATGTCGGGCAGGACGATGGTGACCAGCGAGTCCACGGTTGCCTCCGCCGCCCCTCTGGCATCCGTCATCAGGATGATGTTACCGCCGCGTGCCGCCACCTCCTGCATATTCGACACCGTCTTGTGAAAACCCGGTCATGGGGCGCGATCACCACCACCGGCATGGTCTCGTCGATCAGTGCAATCGGACCATGCTTGAGTTCGCCAGCGGCATAGCCCTCGGCATGGATATAGGAAATTTCCTTCAGTTTCAGGGCCCCTTCGAGCGCCAGGGGGAAGCTGGTGCCGCGCCCGAGATAGAGCACATCGCTGGATCGGGCGATGCCATGGGCCAGTTTCTCGATCTGCGGTTCCACCGCGAGCGCCACCGACATCAGCCGCGGCACCTCGATCAGACCCTGCACCAGTTTCGCTTCATCCTGCTCCGACAATTCGCCCCGGGCTTTGCCCGCGGCAATGGAAAGCGCCGCCAGCACCATGAGCTGGCAGGTGAAGGCCTTGGTCGAGGCCACCCCGATCTCGGGACCGGCAAGGGTTGCGAGCACCGTCTCGCTCTCGCGGGCGATGGTCGAGGTCGGCACGTTGACGACGGCCACGGTGTGAACGCCGGCCGCTTTGGCATAGCGCAGCGCTGCCAGCGTATCGGCGGTTTCCCCCGACTGTGAAATGAAGATGGCAAGGTCACCTTTGCGCAGCGGAGCCTCGCGGTAGCGGAATTCAGAGGCGACATCGACCTCGACCGGGAGACGGCCGAAGCGCTCCAGCCAGTATTTGGCGACATAGCCGGCATAGCTCGCGGTGCCGCAGGCGGTGATGGTGACGCGCCCGATATCCCGGAAATCGAACGGCAGCTCAAAAGGCAGCGCCACCCGGCCGGCCGCCATATCGATATAACGCGCCAGGGTATGGCTGACGACTTCGGGCTGCTCGTGGATTTCCTTGGCCATGAAGTGGCGGTAATTGGCCTTGTCGACCAGCGAGGACGATGCCGCGAGCCGGATCCGCTCCCGCTGCACCACCTGCCCGTTGCGATCGAACAGGGTGGCGCTCTCGCGCGTCAGCACCACCCAGTCGCCATCCTCAAGATAGCTCACGGTATCGGTGAACGGACCGAGCGCGATGGCGTCCGATCCGAGATACATCTCGCCGTCGCCATAGCCGATCGCCAGCGGCGGCCCATTGCGGGCGCCGATCATCAGGTTGTCGTCACCGGCAAAGATGAAACCGAGCGCAAAGGCCCCGCGCAGCCGCGCCAGCGTCGTCCGCACCGCCTCGACTGGGCCCGTGCCGCGCTGCAGCTGTCCGTCGACCAGATGAAGCACGATCTCGGTATCGGTCTCGCTGCTGAAGACCGTGCCCCCGGCCTCCAGTTCGGCGCGCAATTCACGAAAATTCTCAATGATGCCGTTATGGACCACGGCCACGCGTTCCGTGGCGTGGGGATGGGCGTTGTGCTCGGTCGGCTTGCCATGGGTGGCCCAGCGGGTGTGACCGATGCCGGTGACGCCGGAAAGCGGCTCTGCGACGAGGCGGGCCTCCAGATTGCGGAGTTTGCCCTCGGCGCGGCGCCGCGCCAGGTGATCGCCCTCAAGCGTGGCCACGCCCGCCGAGTCATAGCCGCGATATTCAAGCCGTTTGAGCGCCTCCACCAGCTGCATCGCAACCGGCTCGCGCCCGAGAATGCCGACAATCCCGCACATGCGGATCCATATCCCTCAAAAAACGTCCAGACTCACCTTGGGGGCGTCGCTCAGGCTGCAGCGGAGCCGACAAGGTCTTCAAGAAATCCCGCTGCCCGGTCAGCCATCGGGCCGGGTTTTCCGGTTCTTGATCAGACGAAAGCGCGACGCGCCACCTTCGCGGGTGGTCTGCGGCGAGCGCTCCAGCGCCATGGCGTCATCGGGGACATCGCGGGTGATCACCGAGCCCGAGCCGATATAGGCCCCGTTGCCGATCCTGAGCGGTGCCACCAGCGAGGAATTGGTGCCGATGAAGGCGCCCTCCCCGATTGTGGTCAGGTATTTGCCGTAGCCGTCGTAATTGCAGGTGATGGTGCCGGCACCGATATTGGAGCGCGCCCCGACCACAGCGTTGCCGATATAGGACAGATGGTTGACCTTGACACCGTCTTTCAGGGTGGCGGCTTTGGTTTCGACAAAATTGCCGATTTTCGCGCCCTCGCCGAGTACGGTGCCGGGCCGCATGCGGGCAAAGGGGCCGACCGAGGCATTGCGGCCGATCGAACTTTCGGTGATGTGGGAGAAGGAATAGATATGCGCTCCGTCGGCGATCGACACTTTGGGTCCGATCACCACGAAAGGCTCAATGGTAACGTCGCTGCCGAAACTCGTGTCGGCAGAGAGAAAAACCGTCTCGGGGGCGACAAGCGTCACTCCGGCATCAAGCGCGGCCTGGCGCAGCCGCCGCTGCATCACCTCTTCCGCTTCGGAGAGCTGTGTCCGGGTATTGATGCCGCGCACCTCATCCACACTGGTTTCGATCACCACCGCCCTCTCCCTGCGCTGACCCACGATATCGACCGCATCGGTCAGATAATATTCCCGCTTGGCATTGTCATTGCCGATGGCCTCGAGAATGGCCAGTGCCCGGCGCCCGTCCATGGCCATCACCCCGGCATTGCACAGTGTGATGGCGCGCTCCTCTGGACTGGCATCGGCCTCCTCGCGGATCGCCACCAGAGCGCCGTCCTCGATCACGAGGCGACCGTAACCCGTTGGATCCGCAGCACGAAAACCAAGTACGGCGAGGGTTGCGCCCTCGGCCAGAGCGGCGCGGAGCTGCTCAAAACTGCGCCCTGAGATCAGGGGCGTGTCCCCGAAGGCGATCACGAGGTCATCGACGCCGCGCCGGATCTCCTCTCTCGCCGCCAGCACCGCATGGGCGGTGCCGAGCCGTTCGTGCTGCACCACGGCAACACTGTCGGGGCGCAGCCCGGCGGCCTCCTCGGCCACCGCCTGGTGATCCGGGCCCACCACCACCGTCAGCGCCGCGTCCGGGCCGCCCGGTATGGCGGCCAGAACATGGGCCAAAAGAGTTTGACCAGCCACGGGATGCAGCACTTTGGGCAGACGGGAGCGCATGCGCGTGCCCTCGCCGGCGGCGAGCACGATGGTGAGGCTGGAACGGCCGGTCATGTCGATTCCTCTAAAACGCCAAAGGCGCCAGCAGATAGCATGTTGCGCTGGACATGGGAAAACTTTGGTTTCACAATGCGACCCCAGGTCTCGCTCTGCAACCTGACCCGGAGATTTAAGGAAACGTTAACCCCGGGATGCAACTCCCGCGGAGTGACGTCAACCCTGGATGGAAGGAACGTCGACAATGGGTTCTGCAGTCAAGCTTTCCGACACCACCATCTCCGCACTTCGTGACGCTGCCCATGTGCACAGCCGGTCGATGTCGGGGCAGGCGGAATACTGGATCAAACTGGGCCGGGCCGTTGAGCACGACCCCTCCTTTAACCTCTCCCGCATCGACCGGGCATTGCGTGGTATCGAACCGGTCGCGCTTGACGGCCTCAGCAGGCAGGAACTGGACCTTCTCTTCCTTGGCATGGCACAGGCCGGCCCGACACCCCAGGAGGAGGCATTCTGGCGCGATCGCCGCGAACGCGGCCTCGGGGTCGGTCTCGATGACGATGGCAATCTGATCTATGGCGCCAACGCTGTGAAGCCCGTGACGCCATGAGCACCCCTGCCTTGGTGGTGTTGGCCGGACCCAACGGGGCCGGCAAGTCGACCCTGTACCACACCGTCGTCGCCCCCCAGGTCAAGGCACCTTTCATCAACGCCGACATCATCCAGCGCGATGAACTGAAAGACCCGTCGATGGAAGCCTCCTACAAAGCGGCGGCAATCGCTCAAGGCCGCCGCGACGAGGCGCTGCGCCGCGCGTCCAGTTTCGTCACCGAGACCACGTTTTCGCACCCCTCGAAACTGCAGCTGATCCACGATGCCCGAGAAGCCGGCTTTTACGTCGTGCTTTATCATGTCGGTGTGGACCGGGTTGAATTGTCGGTTACCCGCGTCGCCCAGCGCGTCCATGAGGGCGAGCACAACGTCCCGGAAGACAAGATCCGGGAGCGTTTCGAGCGCAACCAGCCGCTGATCCGTAGCGCGGTGCTCTCCGCCGACATCGGCTTCGTATACGACAACTCCAGTTTCAACTGCGCCCCCGAACGGGTGATCCTGTTTCGAAACGGGGTCGTCATGGACCGCGCCCGGAGGATGCCCGCCTGGGCGGCAACGCTCTATGCCCCGGAATTGAGCACGAAAGTGGTCAAACACACCAGGCCGCGCCCTGTGCGGTGAAGCCTTTCCTGTGGTGCAATCTACCCGTCCTTGCCTGCCCCTTCATTCCCGGCCTATAGTGCACGAATGAAAAAGAAACCTTTCCGCCTCTCCCCCTGCCAGGTCCAGTTCCTGCTCGTGGTCGGGTTCATCGCCGTCGGTTATGCCATTTACCTGCGCTATCTCGCCATCGAGCTGACGCCCACGGCGCTGGCCTGCGATGCCGGCCTGCAAAGCGCGCTCTGCGCCGCGCGCAAGCTGTCGACCACGCTGTTCAACAATTCGGTGTTCGGCGCCGTTGCCCTGGTGATCGCCGTGCTCAATCTGATCAGGCCATCGATCGTGCTGCTGACCGGCGGGATCATCGCTGCCGGCCTTGGCATCGTGCTCTACAACATCATTCTCTCAGGACTGGCAATCGGCCTGCTTATTCTGGGTTTTGCCCGACCGGCGCCGGCCACAGCGTGACGCCAGCCCGACCTCTGGAGATGGTACCGCCCCCACCAGACGCCGCTCTCCCTGATGAACCTGTCCGCCGGCCCTGATTCCAGATCCGTCCGGCCCCGCCAGCCGTGCGCAGACAGGGAGCCGGAACCAGCAGGGATCGTCGCCAGGCCGAAGCAACCCCAGGTCTGCAACCATAACCCGCTCAGGACACCGGCAGATCGGCAGGGTTCTGCCCGACCCGCGCCCGCCACAGCGTGAAAGCGAGCAGGACGAAGACGGCGCAACTCCACAGCGACTGCCAGTTGGAGCGCCCCTCGTTGACCACGATAAAGGCTGACGACAGCACGAAAAGTGCCGCAAACAGTGCCTCGGCAATCGGCCGCACCCCGCCTGAGGGCCGGTTCGCCAACAGCATGGCGAAGGGCACCACCGCCATGGTCAGCGAAGCGAAGGGGAAGTCGCGGTAGCGCGGATCGAAGACCAGACCGAGCGCCATCTGGGCGGCAATCACCACAGTGACGGCAAGGGTGAGGCCGAGCAGGATGGCAAGAGCGGAATGGCTGCGGCTCTGGCGCGGCCCCATAAGATCGAGAAATGTCGGCAGGCTCTGACCGCTGACCAGCGCCCGCGACACCAGCAGTGGCGACAGCAGCCCCATCACGAACAAGGCGCCCCATTGCAGCCAGCCAAAGCGGCCGAGGCTCTCATAATACATTTTGTCGAAGGCGACCCCGAGCAGAATCCCGGCGCTGGTGGCGGCAATCCCGATCCCCAGCCATACCGAGGGCCGGGGTTTCAGCGACTTGCGACGCTGGCTGAGGCCTGCAACCAGGAACACCAGGGTACAGAAGCCCAACCCCAGTCCCAGATACCACTTCCATGCCGGGAAATTGCTGATCGGGACTCCAGCCGGATATTTCAGCTCGCGCTGGACCGAATCGAACAGGCCCCAATAGCCCCCCACCGTGCCTTCGATGCGGCGCTTCCAGGGCTGGTCATAGGCCTCTATCAGATTGACGCGGAAATTCTGTGCCCGGGCCAGGCTGAGGATTTCCGATACCACCCGGGCCTGGTTGGTGCGGGAGGGCAAGGCACCTTCCCGCATCCGCCCATGGCTCGGCCAGCCGGTCTCGCCGATAAGGATTTCCTTGCCCGGAAAGGCCACCGCCATGCGCTGGCGGATGGCATTGACATGGGCCGCAGCCAGTTTGGCGCGGACCGGAATATCCTCCCAATAGGGCAGAATATGAATGGTAACGAAATCGACCGCGTCAGAGATTTCGCGGTTCCTGAGCCAGAACTCCCACACATCGGCATAGGTGACCCGCACCTTCACCTGGGCCTTGACCTGGCGGATGATGGCAGCGAGATCGGAGGCCGTCATCTCCCCGCGCAGCAACACCTCATTGCCGACCACAAGGGCGGTGATGGTTTTCGGGAAATCCCTGGTGAGGCGCACGGCTGTGGCGATCTGGGCCCGGTTCTTGTCCCGGTTGCTGCCGATCCAGACCCCCTGGATCACCTTCAGGCCCACTTTTGTTGCGATTTCCGGCACCTGGTCGAGCCCGTTCTCGATCGAGTAGGTGCGGATACAGTCGGTGACCTCGTGGAGGCGGCGCAGATCCTGCTCAATCTGGGCGGCATCGACATGGGTCGACTCGACCAGAGGGGACTCCCTGCCGCGAAACGGCGCATAGGAAACGCATTGCAGCCTGTAGTCCGGATCAATCGGGGCTGGGACAAGCATAACCGGCGTGGCCAGCCACCACCACGTGGCAGCGATTGCACACAGCGATACCAGTAACAGTGCCAATGGCAAACGAAGCGAAATGGGACCAGCCCTCCCCGAAAACCCAGTCGATTACCCGCTTGGACGCCTTCTGCCAAGGGGGGAACCCGAGGGAACCCTGAAGGCAGGGCCAGAAGTGGTCTGCTGCCGTTTACGATCGTGAGGTCGTGAGCAGAACGTGAACCGACATTGCTGGACAAAGCCCGAAATTCAGGCCATGGGAATGCCGTCAACGGCTTACGCCCATTTAATTCGGATTGGACGCCATCGGGCACCCAATCTGATAACGTCAGCGGCTGATCAGCCAGAAATACTCGGGGAATCCATGCGGCAACGGATTATCAAATCGAAGAACGTGCTGCGCCATGTCGCGGCGGCGGCCGTTGTCATTCTGCTGGGCGCCACCGGCGCGATCGCCCAGAACGGCGGCGAAGCGGACGCGGGCAAAGCGGCGGTCAGCGACGCCAAAAAGCAAGGCGCCGGCACCGCCAGGGCGGACGAATATGTCAAGGCCGCGCAGGCGCTCAACGGTCCGGCCGGCAACCCGGAATGTGTCCTGGTCGGCAAGAAAGTGGTGTTTCTGGTCTGGCGCGAGGATCCCGCAACGGCGTTGCGCCAGCATGAACTCTATGATCGCTTTGGCTGCCCGGGGAACCATATTCCCCAGGTACTGCGCTGCCTGACCCGCTTTACCGACAAGATCGACGACAAGGTCCCGGACAGCCTGAAAAATCAGATCAGTGACTGCTGGATCAACCCGGCGGCTCAGCCCGAATCGGCAAACGTGACCCAGACCCCGCAGACGCCGCCCAATGGCATGGCGGCTTCGCAACCGCCAGCGACGCCCCCCGCTGCTCCACCCGCAGCGAAATAGCCGTCTGATGCTGGGGTTGATCCGGCGACTGTCCCCAAAGGCGGTTTCTGGGGTCAATTCCCATCCGGGGTATCATGGCCCTTGAGTTCAATTCCCGCTCCCGATGCGGGAGCAGCATGGTAAAAGACGGCAGATATCTCCGGATCATCATGTCCGTGCGACTGAAACGCCCTGTGACGGCCGCCCTTCAAATCCCAGGCCACGAAATCCCAGGCCACGCCATGCCAATGCCGTGTCTGCCAATCCGCTTCCGAGCCAACAGCCAATCTGCTGTGTGGCCGTCTCAACAGGTTTGATCGCGATGCGCGTCATCATTGCTGTTGTCCTGCTGGTGAGCCTGCTCCATGCCGGACTGTGGGGCCTCCTCCGAGGACAGCAGGAGGCAGCCGACGTCAAAGGCCTGCTGCCCAGCATTTCCTACACCTCCCGCACCTCCGAGCCCCGTTCCAAGTCGGACGTCGACACCGACATGCCGGTCGCCGAAAAGAAAGAAATGATCCGCGCCGACATGAAGGCGCTGTCGTCCGTCACCCGCCAGATCCGTCTCTATTCCTCGACCGGTGGCGACGAACTGGTGCCCGAGATTGCCAACGAGTTCGGCCTCAAGGTCATGCTCGGCGCCTGGGTCGACGGGGCCGAGGCAGTGGACAACGGCCTCCAGAAACTGCCCTCGGGCAAATACGTCTCAGAGCGTACCGAACTCGAGATCGCCAAGGTCATCGAACTCGCCAAACGCAACAGCAATGTGGTCGGCGTCGTGGTCGGCAACGAAACCCTGTTTCGCGGCGATCAGACCGTCGACGACCTGATTGAACTGATCAAGAGGGTCAAGAGCCAGGTCACTGTCCCGGTCACCACCGGCGAGATCTTCTCACAGTGGCAGATCAACCCCAGCAAGGACTACGTCAAATCCCTCCGCGAAAATTTCCGTAAAAAGGACGACCGCTACAAAAACCTCGCACTCCCCGAACTCGATAAAGCCATCCGCAACCTCTATACCGACGAGCGCCTGCGCCTCGCCAGCTCGGTCGATTTCATCGCCCCCCATATTCTGCCCTACCACAACAATCAGCCCGCAGCCGAGGCCGTCGACTACGCGATGAATGTCTACCAGGAACTGCGCAAAGAATACCCGGGCAAGCGCATCATGGTAGCGGAATTCGGCTGGCCCAGCGCCGGCTATAATTTCGGCGCCGCGTTCCCCGGCACGTTCGAACAGGCCACCGTGCTGCGCAATTTTGTCAGCCGTGCTGAGGCCATCGGCATGGAATACAACATCATCGAAGGCATCGACCGGGCATGGAAAGCCAGGCTTGAAGGTGGTGTCGGTCCCTATTGGGGGGTTCTCAATGCCGCACGCGAGGCAAAATTCCCCTGGACCGGACCCGTCGTCAGTCCCGGCTACTGGAAGATCGCAGGAATCGCACTTGTGGTTGGCCTGCTGCTGTCCCTGCCGATCCTGCGCATCACCCGGCCCACCGCCCCCCAGACCTTCCTGCTCGCCGCCGCCGCCAATGCGGTCGGAGCCTGGGCCGCGACCATTTTCGACTATTGGAACGGACATTATTTCGTATGGGGCTCGGCCTTCGCGCTGACGCTGGGCATGATCCTGCTGGTGCCGCTGACGCTGATTGCCATGGCCCGGATCGCCGAGATTGCCGCCGTCGCCTTCGGCCACAAGCCGCGGCGCCTCCTGACCCGGGCGGCGGCGCTCGCCACCACCGAACGCACCTATCTTCCCAAGGTCTCGATCCACGTCCCGGCCTATTTCGAGCCGGTGGACATGCTCAAACAAACGCTGGATGCGCTGGCGCGGCTCGACTATCCCAATTACGAATGTGTCATCATCATCAACAACACACCGGATCCGGCTTTCTGGCAGCCGATCCAGGACCACTGCCGCGCCCTTGGTGAACGCTTCAAATTTATCAACGCCGAGAAAGTCCAGGGTTTCAAGGCCGGCGCCCTGCGCATCGCCATGGAGCGGACCGCCGCCGACGCCGAGATCATCGGCATCATCGACGCCGATTATGTGGTCGATCCCGACTGGCTCAAGGATCTGGTGCCCGCCTTCGCCGACCCCCATGTCGGTCTGGTCCAGGCGCCCCAGGAGCACCGCGACGGCGACACCTCGATCATGCACTATATCATGAACGGCGAATATGCCGGCTTCTTCGATATCGGTATGGTCCAGCGCAACGAGATCGACGCCATCATCGTCCACGGCACGATGTGTCTGATCCGCCGCGCAGCGATGGATGACGCGGGCGGCTGGTCCAGCGACACCATCTGCGAGGACAGCGATCTCGGGCTTGCGATCCAGGAACTGGGCTGGACCACCCATTACACCAACCACCGCTATGGCCACGGCATGCTGCCCGACACCTTTGAGGCCTTCAGGAAACAGCGCCATCGCTGGGCCTATGGCGGCGTGCAGATCGTCAAGAAACACTGGCGCCGCTTCCTGCCCAATGCCAGCCGCCTCACATTCGAACAGAGGCGCGAATATTCCCTCGGCTGGCTCAACTGGCTTGGCGCCGAAAGTCTCGGCGTCGTGGTTGCGCTTTTGAACCTGATCTGGGTTCCGATTGTGGTTTTTGCCGGGATCGCGATTCCCGACCGCATTCTCACTTTGCCGATCATCGCCAGCTTTGTGGTGGCGCTGGTGCATTTTCTGTCGATGTACCGGCTGCGGGTGAGGGTGAATATCGGCCAGATGCTTGGCGCCATGATCGCGGCGATGTCGGTGCAGTGGACCGTGTCGCGCGCCGTGGCGCAGGGCTTCATCACCGAACACCTGGCCTTCGCCCGCACCTCAAAGGGCGGGCTGTCGCGCATGTCGATCGAGTTCCAGGCCTTCTGGGAAGCGGTGATCGGCACCCTTCTGCTCGCTGGTGCCGGCCTCCTGATCGCCAGGAATCCCCTGCATATCACAGAACTCTACATTTTCGCCGCGGTTCTGGTCCTGCAAAGCCTGCCCTTCCTGGCAGCAGTTGCGATTGCCATCCTGGAACTCAGCCGCATCAATTCCTTCGATTTCTGGCGCGAAAGTGCCATCCGTGCCGCAGAACTCATCGGCCTGCGCCCGGTCACCCTGCCGCTCCCGGGCATCCCGTACCGGCCGACCCGGAAAATCAGCCAGGAGGCCAGCTGAGCCGACACAGAACACAGACAGCAGAAAGGAAGGCATTGCTCCGAATCCACGCGCCATTGGCAGGACACTGGATGCACGATTCACAGCCTTGTTCCCCGATCGCTCGACGAGGGCGCCTCTTACGGATAACCGTCAGGCCACACTGGTGGCGACCGCTGGCACCTGATCGAGACGCTCCCGATTGGATGCGGATACAGGCGGTGACATCGTGGAGATGGCGCAGATCCTGCTCAAACTGGACCGCATTCACATGGGTCGAACCCACAACGACGGATCTCCTCCCCGCAAAGCCGCGCGCAGGAAGCGCATCACGCCGCAGCCAGCCCTGCAGTCCGGATCCATCGGGGCCGGGACAAGCATGACGGATGATCGGTGCCGCCAACCACACGCGGCAGTGACTGCACGAAGCGAGAGCAGCAACCGTGCCAGTTGCCCGTGGGAACAAGGCGAAGGGCGAACAGCGAAGCGGAACCGGCTCACCAAAAACCCGACTGATCCGCCGCCTGGGGTTCTGCCAGGGGGGGAACCCAACGCAAGCGCGAGGAACCGCCGGACTGGTCCTTCACGATCGTGAGGTTGTGAGCGGGACGTGAACAGACGTGACCTGACATTGCTGGACAACGCCCGAAATTCAGCCCATGGGATTTGGCGGAACGCCACTGCCCGGTGAGGTCCCGTCTGGGCGCTGCGGGAACGCGACCGCGAGATGACCGCAGATATTTTCCGGATCCCCATGTCCGTGCGACTGAAACCTTCTCCTGTGCTGGCCGCCCTTTCCATTCGGGGCGCCATACCGTGCCTGCCAGTCTGCTCGAGAGCCGGCAGCCGATCTGCCGCTCGCAGCGTCTCAACCCAACTGGTCTGATCGCGATGCGTGTCACCCTTGCCGTTGTCCTGCTGGTGAGCGTCCTCCATGCCGGACTGTGGGGCCTTCTTCAGCGACGACAGGAGGCTGCCGATGTCAAAGGTCGGCTGTCCAGCATCTCCTATACATCCCGCACATCCTTGCCCTATTATGGGGACTTCCACACCGACGTGCCGGTCGCCGGGAAGATCGAAATGATCCGCGCCGACATGAAGGCGCTGTCCGCGGTCACCCGCCAGATCCGTCTCTATTCCATGACCGGCGGCGACGAACTGGTGCCGGCGATCGCCAACGAGTTCGGCCTCAAGGTCATGCTCGGTGCCTGGGTTGATGATCGGGTCACCCAGGAAGGAACCGAAAGCTGCAAGACCTGGAAACTGCCCTCGGGCAATTGCGTCTCGGAGCGCACCGAACTCGAGATCCGGCGGGCGATTGAACTCGCCAACCGCAACAGCAATGTGGTCGGGGTCATGGTCGGCAACGAGATCCTGTTTCGTGCCGAGGCGTGCTGCGACCGGATCGAAGCCATCACAGGTGACCACCGGATCAGAGCCATCACGGTCGACGACCTGATCGAACTGATCAAAAGGGTCAGGGGCCAGGTCAACGTCCCGGTCTCCACCGGCGAGATCTTCTCACAGTGGCAGACCAGCCCCAATGCTTGGCAGATCGCCCACCGGCGCAGGCGTCTCAAGAGAGACGACCCCACCCGCGAGATCAGCGACGACGCCATCCGCACCAATTATGTCGAGGAGCGTCTGCGCCTGGTCGGCTCCGTCGACTTCATCGCCGCCCATATTCTGCCCTTCTGGAACATGGTTCCCGACGCCAGCGCCGTCGATTTCGCAATGAAAGTCTACAAGGAACTGCGCGATGCCCACCCCAGCAAGCGCATCGTGGTGGCGGAATTCTGCTGGCCCAGCGCCGGCTATAATTTCGGCGTGGCGCAGCCCGGCACACTCGAACAGGCCAGTGTGCTGCGCAATTTCATCAGTCGGGCCGACGCCATCGGCATGGAATACAACATCGTTGAGGGCGTTGACCGGCCATGGAAAGCCCAGATCGAAGGTGGTGTCGGTCCCTATTGGGGGGTGCTCAATGCCGCACGCGAAGCAAAATTCCCCTGGACCGGGCCGGTGGTCAGTCCCGGCTACTGGAAGATCGCAGGAATCGCGCTTCTGGTCGGCCTGCTCCTGTCCCTGCCGATCCTGCGCGTCTCCCGGCCCACCGCCCCCCAGGCCTTCCTGCTCGCCACCGCCGCCAATGCGGTCGGGGCCTGGGCCGCGAGCATTTTCACCTGGTGGAACGGGCATTATTTCGTCTTCGGCCCGGCTTTGGCGCTGATGCTGGGCATGATGCTGCTGCTGGTGCCAATGATGCTGATTGCCATGGCCCGGATCGCGGAGATCGCGGCGGTCGCCTTCGGCCACAAGCCGCACCGTCTCCGGACCCGCGCCACAGCGCCCGCCACCACCGAGCGCAGCACCCTGCCCAAGGTCTCGATCCACGTCCCGGCCTGTTGCGAGCCGGTCGATCTGCTCAAACAGACGCTTGATGCGCTGGCCCGGCTCAACTATCCCGATTTCGAATGCGTCGTCATCATCAACAACACACCGGATGCGGCTTTCCGGCAACCGATCCAGGACCACTGTCACACCCTTGGTGAACGTTTCAGGTTTATCAACGCCGGGAATGTGGAGGGCTTCAAGGCCGGCGCCTTGCGCATCGCCAGGGAACAAACCGCCGCCGACGCCGAAATCATCGGTGTCATCAACGCCGATCTTGTCGTCGATCCCGACTGGCTCAAGGACCTGGTGCCAGTCTTCGCCGACCCTCAGGTCGGTC
>Ga0123357_10006363_pt1 | contig 14387 bp, 8 predicted proteins | sample TergutEmb28metaG_FD_89873 | JGI IMG/M metagenome (GOLD analysis project Ga0123357, IMG submission 89873) | Embiratermes neotenicus P4 segment gut microbial communities from Petit-Saut dam, French Guiana - Emb289 P4 | ecosystem: Host-associated > Arthropoda: Insects > Digestive system > Gut ...
ATTATTATTATTATTATTATTATTATTATTATTATCTTTCTAAACGTACAGCTAAGTGAGTCATTTGGGGAAAGCATAAACATATGTTGATTCAACAAGACTCAGTATGGATTGGATGCTTAAACGCGGTATAGTCAGTATATCTGGAATTAGAATCATCTGGAACTTACTTGATACCGGCTAATTTTAGTCTGACTACGTAGCCATTATTCATATCAGTCAAAAGTCAACTTGATATGGTACTTTTGTTATGAAACTGGAAATTATTCACTTGTGTTAAACACGCCCTCTGACAATCACCGAGACGGTCGGGGCGTAAGATGACGTCTTGAGCAATACGCATAGCCTTTCATACACATACATCAGCCGTTCTCAAACTTCCCGACCTACGCCGCACCCACAATTGTAAAATACAATCGCCTTGCCACTCAGATAGTAGCAGTACGTACTTCGCATACCACTTTCGCCACCAAGTTCGCTAAATTAATCTGTGCGTTCGTGACATACCGGGAAGCTCTCTCCTCGGAGTTTGATAATCCCCAACTTAATAGTTCAGTTAATTTTATTTTTTACACTGAGACGAAGGCATTCAAAGAGAGTACTGATCGTTACTCAAGAATAAAGCTTTGGCCTTGACAGGGTGTAAGAGAAAGGGGAATATCTTATCACCGGGCGAAGCTTGCAGAGAAAACACACAACGCCTGTCAAAAACGTCATGTCTGTCGTTTTCCACTAGTCTCCACTTGTTTGGTGTGCTGCGTATAAGCCTAAGAGTTAAATTCACGTACACTTGTAACCATTTTGAACATAAAAAAATTCTACCTCGTCTAACAAAATCGATTCACCCTCCCAAGACCTGGCTGAACTTAATCGAAATGTACTTAAACTGGAATACAATGGTTATTGGTCATAAACATCTAACGGTCTGACTTCCCCGTGAGGAACCTCTACAAATGTCAAAGTCGTACTCCTGAATAACCAGCACTACCCCATCGATCAGACTTATTAAAAGGCACAGTTCTGCCAATGCCGTAAAATCGAGAGACTGCTGCAGGCAGCGGTTGCAGTGTCAGATGCAACAAAAGGAAGTGGTTCGATTACCGCAACAGAATGTAGCTATGTTCACAGTAATTACACAGATTATGAACAAGTGTGTTGTGAAAATTTTAATAACAAGGAACCTTCTCGATTTGCACATACTTCCATTCCTACTGATCTGGTACTGCTGTTATTATATGTAGAATACCTTTTTTGAAGACCTTCAGTCGGACACGGGGGACTTTCCCACACTCATCATATTTGCAACTGCCGACGTAGAATACGCAATACACAATGTGTAAAATAAGTTTATGATAATCTCCACAGGAAGGAGCATATGCCTACATCCAATGGTTAATTAACTACGGCCATCACACCGACATCAAACGAAACATTTGGCACGCTGCCCCTAATACTGTGTTCTGAACGAATTACTTTAAGATAAGTGGCGTACTTTGCGAAGAGAAACAGGTCTCGAAGCATCCCCCCTGACGTCACTTTTCTGAGATTGCTTTAAGTATAAATCATGTATAATCTTAGTAATTAACCAACTTAATGCACAAATTCTTGTTTTATAATAAACTTATTATAAAACAAGAATTTGTGCATTAAGTTGGTTAATTACTAAGATTATACTGAGATGCACGGTCAGCAAAACATCAAAATATAACTCATTGTCTTCTCCATACACCTCAGGCAACAAACTGAACGTTTTGGTGGCAATTTTCTTCCCTTTAGCAAGAAATCTGATGTTTACTCATTCACTTTTATTTAGCATGCACGATCACGGCAAGTTAAAGCACTGCTTACAAAAAAAAATGTAATATCCGACACTGCTGCTTCAACGCAACGGGGAGCAGTTTGGCATGCGACTGGGAGAAGGTTCAGCGGTAACTAGTAGAGAGACATTCCTATCGGCTCGCCTACCTTACGAAACGTCCATGTTAAAGGAGAAAATTGCTGGGGAGTAAGACCAATGCACCTAGGGCAAGGGGGGGGGGGGATCCAGCATATTCACTAAGCATGGTACTATGTAAAAGCCTAATATCAAGTGCAACACTTTGAACTAAGGCGCGTGTATCCTGACTCACGGCAAACTGGAAGAGCAGCGAACGCTATGATGAATGCTGTCACGCGAAACGGTCTGGGTCAAGAGTGAAAGAAATGTCCGACATATTAATGGCCCTATATAGATTTATTCGGGTATTAATTTCAAGGCCACAAACTGCGAACGCAGTCTCGTTATGTAAAAATCTCACCTTGTATTACCGTGCATCATTTCAAGATCATAAATTAGGATTCGATCCCACTTCATAAGTAAGCGCATCCGCCGTTTTATTGCTTATCGCATGAAGTTAAAAACAAGATAGGCAATGTACATATAACGTAGTATTTTGGCGCGTTCGCGTAGTGTTTATACCTCCTCGGTTATCCTAACAGCCTCATACCAACCACTTCACTCCAAGTGAGCGCTTTTATGGCGATTTAATGTCGCCGGCAACAATAAAACGTACTCAGGTCTTGATGTACAGCGCCCGACATTTTTGCCTAATTTTAACCACATTTGGACTTTCTCGACAGGTTTTCATGAAAGTCCACAATATAATATTTCAGGAAATCCGTCCAATGTGACCTGCGCTTGATATAAGCGGACAGACAGGCGGAAATGACGAAGCTCACGAGCGCTTTTCGCGACTATGCAAACGCACCCAGATGTACGCTGGGGTGGCCTCACACGGCACACTGCTTACACGAAACTTAATGGAAATCGGTTAAATGGTTAAGGAGAGCAGACAAATATCAGAACACAAGGCACCAGTCCTGAATGAATTTTATTCTTCACGTGCGTTACTTTTAAAACATTTATTACACAACACACTACACGTCTCCACCAGCTTCACTTCATCCTCAGAAGAAAGCAAGAACTTCTCATTACGATCGAAAACACCACCTGCTTATCAAAAGAACGCAGCTTGACGCTACATCGTACAAGTATGGTAGGCAGTACTTGCAGCGAAAGGACACCGTCGTCGTCCGTTCGGTAGCCGCAGTAACGGAGGCAAAGTGCAATTCCGTCCTAGACTGCAAGAAGTCGTCACATGCGCTTGTGGAACCGTGTCCTTTTGTGGCAGTGCGTCTCGGTGTGCAGAAGCGACATTCTGAATTCAAACATCTTTCACATAACAACAATCCACAAAGTGTGGCTAACAGCAGTGAGATCTTGTTCAGTCCTGTTTTATCACCTCACAGGCCTCCATAAAATGTTACTGGTGGTCACTAGTAGTCACTGGTAATCGCAGCCAACAGCTGACCTTTTTCAGGACATTTATACTACTACTACTACTACTACTACTACTACTACTACTACTACTACTACTCTCATTAGATTGACTTATAATCTCTTTTCTACGTTTTCGTTCATTGTTTACTTATGTAATTTTCTCATGTTCCTGTGCTGTCTCTGTAATTGGTCTTGTAGCTATAGTGCCAACACATTAATAACAGTGAAATTTATTATTATTATTATTATTATTATTATATGTCTGGCAGTTCTCATCTAATCTCTGTTCCTAAAACGTTCATCCGCAAAATGTTCGAGTAACTACAATGCAAAAATGTGCGCGAAAAGCATATAAGAAAACAATAACAACAATAATAATATAATGCTGGTACACAACATTTATTCCAACTACACAATAATAAAAGATAACAGTTTTTAAATATATGACACTCCTCCTACATGTTTCGACCTTTCTTTTCCCTTGTTTGGCTTTGATTGTAATTGTGGGGAAGGCTTAATTTTGGTTGTGGTTACTTTCATCTTTTTTTTTCTTTCCATACTCCTTTGCTGGGGTAGGGTATGTTATTTTAAACTGCACTGTATGTATAAATCCAAGAACGAACTAAATAAAGTAGAAAGGGAAGCAACAGCAGCCACTGCCAGAGGTAATTCCAATCATCCCAGTAACTAATAATTGACATCAGGGTCGTTGATTACATATTCTTCCGTGGTTAATGGCCGAGACACGTAAGAGTGTAATATACATAAAAACTATTGTCCTTTATTATTGTGCAGCTGCTGGAATAAATATTGTAAACTAGTTTCCTGCGCGGAACACGCATAATGTCAAATGCGGGTACGGTTAATGTGGAGCCGAATGAGCCCAGTCCATACGGTAATGAGTTACGGGCTGAACGACTGGGATCCCTTCGTCGCCATCGCGTCGAAACCGGCCCCGGCGCCTACTCTCACTAACCAATCCAGACGACAACGGAATGTCTTCCTCTTGGGACAGAGTGACCGGAAAGAACGAAACTCGTCTCCGTCCAGTGTCGAAGCTCGCATGCATAATGCTGTATCTCCACTCCCTCGTGCCGTATTCCGGCGTAGGGAACCTTTACACACGGACGCACATCTTTACGAATTGGTACATGATACTGGTACGCCGTGAGTTGAGGTCGGATCGCAATCTTGTGGGAGCTGTGTGCGTGGACAGCTTCCTAAACAGAATATGAGGATGTTAACAGCACAGGCGGTTGGAGGGCGCAAATATTCGTATGTCTGCAGCAGAGTCATCTCTCATTCTAACAACATGAGTTTGTGCTCGTACCTCAGTGCATCACTTTTACTCTCCAACCAATGCCTCTTCCGACATGAAATTCCACGAAATGCACGCCATTTCACGTCCTTAACGAAGGATAGCTCTACGGTTTCCTCTCTTCGATCGTGGTACAGCACAGTGCGAGTATTGTGGTAAGCAGAGTTTAGTTCGTTTAAGAATATACAGCGATTTAGAATGAACGGCGCTCTATATCTGCTTTCAACCAGCTAACATGACACCCTTCAGTTCCGCCTGCGGACAAATCGAAATATAGCGACTGAAATTGGTTCTCTGCGCAGTGCCGTAAGATTGCGATCGGACTCCACTGAAGTATAATGTGATGTGCCGCCACATGACGGGTTCACACGCACAGAGTTTCTTCCCAGAACAAAGCGAACTCCTATTCTTCAGGACACAGTACTTAACAGAGAACTCCACGAGACGCAATGAGAAAAATATAGCTACTGGTGGGTAATCTGGGAGACGACTGAACGCCAGGTTCTTCTTTTAGGCATGTGTAAAGATCAAAGACTGTTAAATACCCCCAACAGGTCTACTCATCAGACCTATGAGAGGGCAGACAAGCACAGACTATTTACCACGCCAAGTTTAAATCAAAGTCAATAAGCCAAAAACGTTTTGGCTTCTTTCAATGTCCTTGCAGTACTAAGGTACCTGGTTTGGCTGGCAGCCAATCCACCTTTGAAGTTGTTGACTTCTATTCAGTATACAAGCCTGCAAGTGGTCACGAAGTCACTTCCAAATGGAAGGTCATGGGTTCAGTTCTTGCCGGGAGAGTATCCTATGTAACTGAAGATTTCTCTTCATGTCCATCCATACTTTGGTATGTACTAAAGTAATACCCCCCGACAACGGTAACTGGCTTCTGCGGAAAATTTATTCCCAGGGATATTGAGCGACATGGCAAAGTTTACTACAAATCACGTCATAAATGCGAAAAAAGATTCAGCTCCACTTAATCTCGGTACTAGTTGATGGTGAGAAGTCAGAATCGTGAAGTTCGACTCCAGCACTGTTCAGTGCAAGCACCGCCATTAAATACGATTGTGTCTCAATTAAACGAGTTCTATGGCCATCATTGCGGCGGACTGTACTATAAATACGACTCCAGACTGTGACATCATCCTCTGCAGTGCCACCGTTTTTCAAGGGCAGTGAACACACGGCCAAGAGCTGTAATTCTCGAACATCCCACGCCAACTTCACGGCAAAATGTTTCACCTATTCACAGAGAACTAAGAAAAGTAATCACATTAACAGACATTTCACACGGCGGTGCCGGGATTGAAAAGCAACGTGTTTTAAAGCGAAATGGTATAGACACTAAACATTAAATGTCCAAGCAGATCTTACCGTTGAATTTTTCGTTTTAGTTACCGCCTTCTTTTACAGTATTTTTGCTTGCCCACAGAATTCACTTGGTGCAGTGCAAGTAAGTCTGCAGCCGAGAAAGGACAGTCGGCATACTGACTACGCTATGCGCTGGACAATCCGGGGTTCGAATAGCGGCAGGAGCAAGAAATATTTTCTCCGAAACGTCATACCGACTCTGGGGTTAACCCAGGATCCTACTCAATAGGTACCAAGGGGTTTTTCGCCTGAGGCAAAGCCGGAACCTGAATCCGATAGTAAAACTGAAAAGACTTTACAATTATCGACATCTAACATTCACAATCAGAAGGTACGAGGACACATGAGGTAATCACCCGTCTTGCATTGGTGTGGAGTTTTTAACACGACTCTTCCTTCAGCCTACGCATTGCGGAACGCAAAAACAAAGCCCAGAGCCCTGCGTTTCTTTCTCACTACACAACCGGTTACACTAGTGATTACCAACCTGTGGGCAGCGGACTCAAGGGGTCGTTGGGTATTTAAAGACATCAGCGGCGTTATTCCACGAACTCCGATAATTCACGTAACTTAGCAGAAACACTTAAACCACCAGCGAGAGCTAGGTTTTCTCTGTTATTATAGCTGTGATGAATAAAATGCGAGTTAATTTCCACAATACTTGGTTTAAAATATTTGTTGTCATTACGTACTTGCTCATTTAACGAAGCCTAAAAGTACAAGTATTAATAGGTGGGGGTGCGAGAACTCTTTTTTAATGTGGTACTCATACTTGAAATGAATTGCAAACACTAAGTTATACCATTACGCGCAGAAGGAAAGAGGGGGAAAACTGCAACTTGAACATAAAGCGTTTGACGGGGGAAAGGAGGAATTCAAAAAGGCTCAAGTACACAGCGGGTACAGCAGCGTAGATAGCCAGTCGTCGTCGTCGTCCCCTACCACTCAATAATCCTCCTATGATTTTTGGTACAGTTAATAGCGGGTCACATAAGAGGGATCCAGAATGCTTCCTTCTGTCAAAATAACGAAATCCACTCTCACAGAAACCACAACAAATTTTGGTAGTACGGACGTTCGGTTGCCCCCCCCCCCCGCGCCGCGGGGTCTGGGGGAGCTTTATTTACGCCATTAAGTGTACACTTAAGTGGCATGTTCGGCAGAATGAATCATAAACAACACCAGTACAATAAAAGATAACTTGCAATATTCATTCAAACGTGGCGCCAAACTGCCTGGTTTATGTATGCTATGAACAGAATTATGGTAATCAAGACGTGGTGCATTAAGCACTGCCCTTGTGACACACAAAATCGAATATGTTTTACTTCTTACTACAAACGTATAATCAAAATCTGACTTTCATAAAACGTATTAATTTTGAAGGCCTTCGATCACTCACACAGAGAGACCGAGAATAAGAGTATAGTATAAAAAAAACTCGTTTAAACTGCCTTTCGAAATCGATTTCAGAATACAGCACTACACTAGAAGATAAACTGAATATGTTACGGGCATATTCTAATATCAATCGATCGATAGATCAATCAATCAATCAACCGCATGTCTTTTTGAACAGTGCTTGGTTCGGAGCCACTGATCCTCCTCCAATATTCCATACGTTTGGAACTGCACAAACAACGTTGCTTTCGTTTGTCTCAAAACTCATGACGATCGCTAACACGCGTATTGTGCGTAAGGTTTACTGCGGGGTTCACAACAGTCCTCAAAGGATCTTCATGGTGAGAAGGATGAATCCGGTGCACACTCCCAACTCATCATATTTAATATCCATTTTAATATTATACTCTCACCTAGCCTACATCTTCCACGTATTATCTTCCTTTCAAGTTTCTCACCTAAAATTCTGTAATCATCTTCGTCTCTTCATTGCACTACTCAGCTAACCTTCTTTGGCAAGCCACGAGGGTAAAGAGGTATAGTTCCACCCATTCTTACCCTCCGTACTGCATGGAAGTGTCAGCTTCGTTCCCCGGTCGTTTAACCCTCTAAACTATACAGCAGATAAATTATTGGTGGAATGACTGGGGAACGCACTGGTCACTTCTGAACCAGCACGAATGTCATAGACGAGCCATCCATGTTCCTCGCTCACATACGAACAAACTCTGAAACTCAACATTCAATCAATTTCGCGACTGAACCACAACATCGTTTCTGGCAGGTAAATGTCATCCACCTGAAGTGAACACGCGCAGTGAAGCGCTCTGCCACATTTAACCTTCAACAGTAACAGCTGGTGGGAGAAGCCAACACGTGAACTTGACCCCTTTAATGAGCTGTGTGCGGGTTAACTGAATTTAATGTCATGCGTTGGCGCAGTTCAAAAACCGGACGACTATACGTAGATATTGTGAATACGTTACTTAATAACGTTACAGGCTAAAGGCGAAGCAATTGTACAGATATATGGTTAAATTAGGTATGCCTACTCGTGTTTTAATGATTTTGCTTCATTGAGAAGTTCTCGTCAGGATGAATGGATGAAACACGTTGTCACAAGTGTTATATTAATTATGCAGTTGTCTGATGGCACTTTTAGTAACAGTGCAATTTACAAACCCACAGCATGAAACGAATAGGGGCATGGCGATAGACGGAAGATATGACACTTTCACCGCGAATGAATGCAACATACTCTTATGTATTATCGTGATATCGGCCTTGTCGATATAGCTTTTGTTTCCAGACTTCCGGAGACCGTTTGCATTATTAGCGACAAAAATGGTCTCCGAAACGCTGGAAATACATTCCATACCGACATAATCGCTGTATTAAGATAATGCCGAAGACAAACTTTCTGAGGATGTGGGGGTATAAACAGCTTATCCAGTAGTGGCCAGGAGCGGGTTTTGGTACTAATGGTGTGGGCTCTTGGTTTTACGACCACAGAGAATTGTAATGTTCCTCCAAACGACAGCACGTACAGTAGAACTCCACTTATCGGGATTAATTGGGACGGCGGGCCGGATGAAAAAAAAATCCGGATAATTGTACTTTTCCTTGAAAATAGACTACATTGGCAGTTCGCGAATGACAGCATGTACCTGCGTCTAAACCTTTCGACCACGCCTGATTTGTAGTTCTAGAAGCCATAACACTGTACTGTACTTGATTCGATAAAGGGCAATTTCAAGGCACGTTAGTTTTATAGAATTCTCGACAAATTTACCCGAAGGGCCAAGCCGATCCGGGTAATTTGCGATACGGAAAACCAGCGTCCGGGTAAGTGGAGTTCTATTGTACTTGTTTCAGCAGACTGGCAGACATAACGAGAAACGAGAAATTATATATTGTACATATACCAACATATGAAACGAGGGAGAGGGGGGGGGAAAGAAGAAGACCAGACGGCTACGCGTTAAACTGCACGAGATTGTACAGGAGCCAGTTTCAAGGACGCAAAAAGATCATGTAGCCAGCAACACAACCTCACTTGCAGTTTCTTTCCGCAATGAGCCTTTGAAAGGGTCTGAGAAGGAACATTTCCAAGAGAACATTACGTCACCTGCATGCTTCCCAGCTGTCCATCCCAGACAAACGGCAGCAAAGGCATGTGATTACGAAGCATGATTTTTATGCTAATCCCAAATAAATCCGGTTTCATCCTACCAAATAATTTAAGTACAATTCGGGGTTTGTGTTGAATTAAGAAACGCTAATACCCCCTAAAGTGATTCAGCCTAGAGAAGACTTCAGCAATTTCCTTAGTCTCCGTATAATTCTCTAGCAGTAGCTCGCAACCACCACGATAAAACAGCCAATATACTGTATGCCAACATAAACCATGTACATACAGTAAAACTAGTTAAAATTATTCCAATACTTTAAAATACTTTATAACCACTGAGCAGCCAGTAGTTAGTGCACTTTGTCATATACGGTACCGATGATACACTTATATTCCATGCGTTGTTTTTATATGAATTACGACATTCAATGCCTAAGTACTGAAACAACTTAACTGGTTTTGTATTTTAAGTGTTTCTGTAAATATTAGGCAAGTACATACACCGATGATATACACTAGTACGGTACATAGTACGTGACATTGAGGATGACCTTGTGAGGGTACAACGCATAGGTCAAGGGTCCTCGTATAAAGCATGTGCAATAAAAGCTATTTGGCCTTAATTGGACTGTTTTGGCAGAAAACCCTATGTCTGAGAGGAGTGAAATATATAGTTACGGGTCATACCTAAATACAGCATTGAGAAACGAGAAATTTTGTACCTCACTGAACGGTAAATTTAGTTTTGCATGTGTGACAGTACATTGCATGCTCTCCGTGCACCCGTATCAAAGAGACAATAATAGCCGATCGTGATTCACGCAGAAGGCATTAATGTCTTTGTTACTAATACACTACTTACGTGGAAATCTCATCCATCAACAGGTGACTATTACCATCACAGAAAAAAAGCGAACTAAACAACCAAAATGGTTGATGGAGAAGTTGGGCCCTAACTTAAGTCCGAACGTGGCTGTGGTACTTGTGCTCTGTCATAATCTGGTATAAAATAAATGTGTACTTCGACACACCAAACGGAGAAATGAGGGTTTGGCTTCATAAAAAGGGAGTAAAAAGGTAAAGGTAAAACTGTCCCTGTCCCCACTGGAGAGTGGGTAGGCCCCAGAGCCGGTCTGGAAGTTCTGTAAAAGAGAAAAAATCCTTGCCTCTGCCGGGATTTGAATCCCGGATCGTCCAGCCCGAACTGTAGTCATGATACCAAATAAGCTATCGCGATATTTATTAAGGACACGACAGCCCATGACGTACGAATTAACTTAACAACCCGAAGCCCAGGATCGTCAAATATTCTACAGAGCGCAGGAAACGCTGCATTTCAAAATGCATCTGTGCTGTGCAGAACAAAATCAAATAGCATTTGGGCAAGAGTTAAGGACAAAGCAGCATAGAAAAACGGCTTGTACTTTAGAATCTGTGCAATACACACGTGAAGAAAAATTCAGAGTCATGGGTATAGACGACGTGTTTCATATTTCTGAATGCGTGAAAAGAAACGAACAAGAATAAAGACAACGCAAAGTACCCTTTCATGGTGCTGCTGAGAGCACATCTGGGGCCGAAATACCGCAGTCAGCATAGTCACCAGGCTACAGGGTGGGCGAAACAGGTATCATGGGTCAACTCTTGGCAGCAGCAAGAATTGTTCTTCCCTCTAAAACATCCCGACCGGCTGTGAAACCCACCCATTCTCCTATTCAACGCATTCCCAACACTATTTCCCCGGAGTAAAGTGGTCGGTGCGTGAAGCTGACTACTCACCTCCACCTAGCGCCGAAGTTAAGTACGTGTGGAAATATACCACCACCACCCCATATATTTTTCGAAGACCTACTCTAATATTACCTTGCGAATGAAAATATATTTGGCAGCCTTTTTTTTGGTTAACATTTTCACAACAGACATCCTTGCGATCCGTATCAGTATTATCCTATTGTCCAAACCTTGTACTTCACATCTTCACAAACTATTTCTTTTATATCCGTTTTAACATTAGACATATCCTGTAGTTTAAATATCACTGTGGAACGTTTCTGCTGGGTGCGCTTGATCGAATGACTAAAGTGACCGTGATCTCGAACACACCTCGAATGACATCACAGACCTTTTAAGCGGATAGGGCAGTCATTTTGTGATGTCACGGCTATTTAAACGAGATTTAAAAGAAGTCGTGTCTGACATTCAGTGCCCAGTTCATCTTTTAAGTTCACTGGCAATGTCAAATCGGCAGTAACTGGTGTTACAGCGCTTTGAAACAGCGGTGAGCTACTTCAGAAGTGGGTACAGCCGTGCTAGTGTTGCCGGAATGGGCTCTTAACAAGCCTATACCATATAAAAAAAAATACAACAGACTTCATCTTTCCTACTCAATCGGACTACCTTCCATGGTACACGTCTAAAACGAAATATGTTTCAAGCGTGAACGTGTCTACAGTATATCGGGAAATGTTCTGATACCCCCCCCCCCCCCCCACAAACACAAAAGTCCCAAAAAATATGAACGTAACACACACGCTGTCTCATACCTATTTGTGTCTGTTAATATATATATATATATATATATATATATATTGCTGTAAGGTTTCCTAAAGTGCGAGAGGATACACTCTTGTCAAAAATGTGAAAGAATCAAGCCCGACCGCGAATTAAATATGTAAAGCACATGTAAGTACACGGCAAAATAAGACGTAAGAGACTGAAGAAAGAAACACTATAAAAATATTATTACACAGCAAAATTCTCTTACTGATTGTAATACTAATTTGTACTTCGAAACATGTAGCCTACATATTACCTTGTGTAATAAAAACAGTTGTGCTGACGTACAAATTAGTATTACAGCACGTAGCCAAGCACTTCGTGATCTCTTCATTCAAATTCTCTTACTGAACCACTCCAAAAGAATGACCCTACTGCACACAAAACTAATTTCACACTCGTGGCCGTAACTTTTCTGGCCTTTTCAACACAGTGTTTGATCGCTGAATGCTCTGAAACAGCAAATCAGTCAAAGATACTGTCCAAATCATCAGGCCTTTGTGCAAGCCAGGTCCTACGTTATGCTTGATGTTGTTCATTTTACCCAACAGAGACACGCCGATCAAATAAGTGAAAGTTATTTGTAGGGGTGTCTTCTGTGCTTCTGTGGTGTTGCGTCGTGTCGACTGGTAAATAGCTACACATGTTTCAGAGGAGAGTAGTTCCTCCATGTTCAGGGTCAGACAGCCAAAAGAGAGTTACGATGGTAGCAGTATGTTCCTCCGAAACGTCGGCAACTATTTTCCAGTACACATGACGCAATGACCCAGAAGATCTGTATCTTCACTAACGCCACTGTGAGAACCTCAGTACTGGCACTGGTCGTTGTTTTGTCGCCAAGTCCGTAATGATGGGATTTGCTGACTACAATAGCGATGGAAAGAAATAATTAATAGCTCCTGAACAGGAACTGCAGCTGAAACTCAATACGCTTTATCCCACAAATGGGACGATATTTTACTCAACTGCAGCACCATCCTATCGTTTCGAGGGACACACAAACCATTGTCGACGACGTGCCGCGTACTGTGCGTCTCTGGTTCACACCAATCTATTTTAGACGGCATGTCAGAATATAATTTAGTACTTCACACAACAACAAATAATGTAGACACATCTGCAAATTTGTACACTTATGCATGCATGTCAGCTGCTGTCTAGACTAAATCCGTCAAGATCGTATATGTTACTGAGAATTGTGTAATATGACCTTGTGTTCCGAGGCCGCATATCCAGGGGAAGAAAAATAAAGCCGGAACATAAAAAATGTAACCACGTATTACATGCACAAACACAGAGGAAGGAAAAAGTCTAAATTAAATAAATAAAAACGTATTAAACAAATACAACTTATACACCTTTCCGCGAGCAGGCCATATGGCTTGTTGCGACTGAAAATTATGAAACTAATGATCGTGAATAATTTAGCAAGATTTCCACGGTGAATTGTATGGTACATCTCAGACCATTAACATCAACATGATATTCTGTAACCGTCTTGGCATACGAGCCTAAGCCATAAACACGTCATCAACATATGCTTACCACAGCAATGTTTCAGCTTCTCACTGCCATATGTTCGTTCTGCTGGTAACACTATTTTCAGCCTACAAGCAGTTCACACACAGATATCCAAATGCCTCATAACGTTTAAAGTTTAGAACACTGAACACGGCCCCTTCGAGCAGCGTAACGACTATATGATCTGGGTTTAATTTCCCTCTGTCCTTTAAAAGCATACGAAACGTTTACGTAACACCGTACACAGATTCCCTCAAGTAGTGTAAAGCTAGTCTAATACAGTCAGCGGTGCTGCTATCTCTTCCAAGCAAACATCAACACTGTAACTATGCATTCCACTATCGTTTGCTGTTGCTATCTGGTAGTGCTATAGTATTTGTATTATACAGAAGAGAACGGGGAAAAGCAAAGGGCACTGCTTGGACTATTTATGTAATGACTCCTAAACAATTCGATAATTTCCAGTGCTTTTTTCCATGTAATCAAATGAATAAATCTCATTTCACGGTACGATAACGCATTTTACATGTACTGCGGATGTTAACATTATAATTAATACACTTTCTCCAGACATAATGGGAGTCTGCCAAAGTAACTGCATTAGGAATTACTCCCGTATTCCTTCATGTCACATAATGTCCACATAGCCTATGTCAGCAGTCGTTCTCAACAGGTATGGCACCATCTTCTACCACGTATGCCGCAAGGCTTGATATTACGAGAAGAAAAACACACTCCCCCCCCCCCCCCCCCCCGCGCAACAAAAC
>Ga0123357_10006364_pt1 | contig 14387 bp, 10 predicted proteins | sample TergutEmb28metaG_FD_89873 | JGI IMG/M metagenome (GOLD analysis project Ga0123357, IMG submission 89873) | Embiratermes neotenicus P4 segment gut microbial communities from Petit-Saut dam, French Guiana - Emb289 P4 | ecosystem: Host-associated > Arthropoda: Insects > Digestive system > Gut ...
AAACAAATGGTGTTAAAAAAAAAAAACACTGACTTTTCTTCCATCTTCTCAAACTTTTCCGCATTTTTTTTCCTGGCACAGTATTTTTTTTCATCTTGTGGGCCATTGCCCATTTTTTTTTTTTTTTTTTTGGAGCAATGAAATCCACAACACCATGTTTATAAGCAAAAGATGACTAATAGTTTCCAGCAGAACAACTGAAATCACATCTGAGTAAATACCAGAAGTGTCCTATGCACCCTCTTAATTTTATGTGAAAGAGAAATTTTCGATAAGCTGGTTAGCAGAATGTAAAATATTCTATCTGAAGCCGTAACACAAAATTTTACAACACAGACATCAGATTTCTAATCAATCCTAGCATACGCAGTGAATATTCTTGGCAGAAGGATATTCACATCATACAGAAAACACTGCAGATACCAAAATACTGTTAGCCACTGCTGTGGTCTAACAGGTTATGAAAGCAAGTAGCCTAGCAGGTAGGTAACTACACAGAAACACATCGCCCTCCCTTCAACAAAGAAATGAAGGCAGTATATTCTTCCAGTTCATTAGTACCTACCAACCAAGCTATAATGTGTCATGAGATGCAACATGAACCTTCACCACCACAAAATTTACAATTATTGAAATTTATGCTGTACAGTAGGAGAGGAAAACTTTACACATTTTCAGCCCTTAACAAGCAATGTCTGAATGCACCTGAAGGACATAGCATACTGTCTCCTACCAGCAACAAGCTTCAGATACACCAGATGACAGATTACTGAGTATTTCAAACTGATAATTTTTTACTTTACAAATAAAAACCTCTCATCCATTTCCATGTGTGAAAGTTCACTATATCGCACCACACATCCAATTTTGGGTGTTATCTGCGTCGTCAGAAACCCGTAGCGATCTTTCCTATGCATAAATCTGCTACACCATAATTTTATATCCAGTAATAATTTTTTAATTACTGTTATGGTTGGTTTAGTGGAATGAAGTTTGGGCTCAGGATTTGATTTCTTTGCTCACCGAAATTATCAAAACCGTGCTCAAGAATGCTAAGTGTTGAAAACATCACGTCAACTTAAAAGTAGTTACTTTTTATCACAGAACACATTTTTCATTTATAGCTCTACCTTAGCTGGAAGGTCATCCTTTGTTTTCTTCTTGTCTTCATTCGAGCTGTCACTGGAATGGTTGTGCAGGGCATTGAGGGGAGGGGATGGGGCAGGTGAGTTACCCGATGTGGTGGACGTTGGGGTACCTCCTGTGTCGTTACTATTGTTGCTATCTGTTGTTGCAGAAGACGGGAGACCAACCTACAAGACAAGGCAAAACTCAACATCATGCTTTTAAAACAAACATCAACATAACCAGTACCAGTTTCTATAAATAAGGAAGCTGAGAGATAAAATTTTGCATTTTCATATGCTGTGCAATAAAAAACTCCACCTTCTTAAAATATGCCTTTCATCAGGGTTATGGAGTTTACAAGCAACACTTCATAATTTTATAGTGTTCCCTGTCTTAATAACAAAATTCATATATAACCATCACGAACAACTCCATCACTGCAATATAAGTGTATTTTCAGATTCTTTTTTCTTGACTTCCTCTCTAATAAACAAGTACTTATTTAATTCCTACGAATTACTACATGCCTGTTCTTGTGACCTTCTGGTGAGAATATTCTTTGCATCTGTCCATTAAGGGTGGGAGACAGTACTGAATAACACACATTCCTTGTTAAGAAAACCATGAAAAGAAATTGTAGATTTTATCAGCCCGGCAAATCATTTATTACCAGTGATATGAAACATGAAAAGAAATTTATGGTATAGGGTGAAACCATCATTTAAATTCTTTTAAGAGCAGTGGATTTCAAAATTAAACTGGACAACTGTAAATGTTAGTTCTTTAAGTGAGATTGACTTGTGAACACTGAAATTGAAGAGCAAATGAGGGATAACTTTAAAGTGGGGAGAAAAGAATAAAATGAAATAAAATAAATAAATAAATCTGGGTTCAAACATGTATCAGAATACAAATAAAATATACCTACCCCTGACAATTCTATTTCATCCAACCCAATGATGTCGTCATAAATATATTCATTCTCCTCAAAATCTGGTTCTTGTGACGATTCTATATAGTACTCTATGTCATCCCTAATCCTCCTTATCTGTAACAAAGCAAATAAAAAAATTCCAATTCCATGTAAACTTCTTCAAGCATATCTATACCACTAAATGTGTTATCTCTTCTCCCACCACTGCATTCATTTGTAAGGATGATGAGGAGGATGATGATGATGATGATGATGATGGTGATGATGACAAGGACGATGTAATGCATGAACTGCAAGTGTTGTATTAGAACCTTAAGAGTGTATATTTACTGAACAATACAACTTTCGGCCAGTGAATATAAATGACACTAGTTTATGAAGAAACACTTAACCTGTGTAAGTGTACGCAGATATGGCAGGACTGAACGATTTTGTCACAAACCACCACCATAAAAAGACTTATAATGCACATGCCACATTCCCAGTTTTGTGTACCTTAAATATGCCACTGTGTAAAGTGCTACAATCTGCAATATTTACTGTCAATTATGAATTTTCCTTTACTTATCACGTTTACATTTGAGATCTAACACAAAACACTATTAGGTTTTTTTTTTAATCTGCAGTATATACACAGTGCGTCTACTGAGTTTTAGGACTGACTGTGCAGAGCGAATACTACGCGCACAATCAGGCGGTCACCCACAGAAACATGGAGGAGCAAGTCTCGACACGTTGTGTGCTTAGTGTTGTCTGAGTGAGTTGAGCAGTATTTGTGATTTGTGGCGTGAAATAAAGCTGTGTGTGAAAGCCTCATCATGGATTTGAGTATGGAGCAAGGATTAGCGATAAAGTTCTGTTTTAAAGCTGGAAAAAGTGCAACAGAAACTCTCCAAATGGTAAATGCAGCTTATGGGGACCAAGCACTATCCCGTTCGAATGTTTTCTGATGGTATGGATGATTTCGCGATGGACAAGAAGACAATGAAGACGACCCCAGGAGTGGCCGGCCTACAGAGTGTCGCAATGACAACAATGTCAAGAAGATTTCTCAGTTGTTGCTTCATAACTCTCACCTTTCGCTAAGAATGCTAGCAGACGAGGTGAACATTGGCAAGGACACAGTGAGAAAGATTGTAGTTGAAGATTTGCGAAAACAGAAGATTTGTTCGCACTTTGTTCCACATTTTTTGACTCCAGAGCAGAAAGACCGGAGAATTACAGCTTGCCGAGATTTGATTGTCACAGCAGACAGTGATCCTGACTTCTTTAAGAAAACTGTAACTGGCGATGAGACGTGGTGTTTTGCCTACAATCCGACCACTAAACGTCAATCTGCTGCATGGGTAGGAGAAACCTTGACACGGCCGAAAAAACTACGATTTCAGAAGTCTCATGTGAAGACCATGCTGGTGATTTTCTTCGATTGGCAAGGCGTAATCCACAAAGAATTTGTTCTGGAGGGTGATACTATCAATGCAGTGTACTACAAAGGTGTAATGGAAAGGCTCCTAAACAGAATTCGATGTGTTAGACCAGGCATGTGTGAATCTGGTGACTGGTTCCTGTTGCACGACAACACCCCATCCCACAACACGACAATCATCAAGCAGTTTTTGGCCCAATGAAAAGTGACTGTGCTAGACCACCCTCCATATTCACCAGATTTAGCACCTGCTGATTACTTTTTGTTCCCTACAAAGGCATTCAGAAGCTGTATGACCATGCAAATCTGTGTGTACAGTTACAAGGGATCTATGTCAAAAACTAAACAATAAAAGTGTCATTTCTTTCACGCAAATACTTTTTATAATGCCAGTCCTAAAACTTGGTAGATGCACTGTGTATTTTACAACCCTTCATTTTCTTGGACATCAAATGGCAGAAATGTCAACAAATGACAGTAAACAGACATCTCATACCAAATTAATGATACATTAAAATTTATATACTAACAGTAAACATCCATTCACACTAGTATAGAAATTCTACCTCCCAGCCACCAATAAATGGCTAGTGAAATTAAAATCCCAACAGAAATTAAATATTATGGGCAAGACACACTACACCAAGTATTTACTGCATTACCAATCACGCCTCATTTAACACTCCCATTGAGTAAATTAAGAAGTAATTTCCTCACCTGACTAACTTCCACAGACATATTATCCAACATTCGCAGGAGAGTTTCCAGTTTACGAATGTGATACCTATGTTTCTCGACTTTGCTTTTCAGTTCTTCCACCCGGTCCTGCTTGTCTTTATCTAACCTCTTCTTCTTTCCAGCTAACAGAGACTCAATCTCACACTCAAACTGGTCCAGCTGAGGAAAAAAGAAGTTCATACTTTTATGAGTGTATTTATATACATCTTATATTAGTTCTTTTGTTGTATTTATTATGCATTCATAAAAAGTTTCTGAAAATATGAGGATTTCCATGTCACATCTCTAGAAAGTAGAATTACTTCATCTGAGTATCAAGAACACCTTGACTTCAGAACAACACATCTTTACACTTAAAATACAGCAAAGTATCACCTCACCTGGAGGTTGAGGCCATCAATGGAAGTTGTCAACCACCCTGCAGTTTCATCACGTTCCTTCTGTGCAGGATCCAGCTTTTGTGCAGCACCCAGTCCCTCTTTTGAGTATGCTTTGGTCTTAGTTTCCCGCTCCACAACCTTGAACCTCTCCATTTGCTATAAGCAAACCAAATAAAAGATTATTCAAGGATCCCGGAAACGACTATTATTGTAGAATATTTAGGTTAATAAAGCACAATTTATGAACCTGCATTATGCAGCAATGAAGCAACAGCAACATATGGCTAATGTCTTGAGAGCATCCAAATCTACATGTACAACACTGATATTCAACCGTGAAACCATTTCACATGACTCGGTTTTCTCATGTGTTTCAAGACAATGTGACAGTCTCTAAAAGAGAATGTAATCATACCCTAATCCCTGTTAATTAGCAATCATATTTTTTTCATGTTTTAGAATCTGAGTATGAAAAGAAGGGTCTGTATCATGCAGTAACTTCAGAGCTGACTGTTACAACAAATTGCAACAAACAGACTAAGAAAGTATAATGAGTAACACTTGAACTGTGTTCTGCAAGCAATACAAAATGTCTCCAACAGAAAATCATCTATTTAACCCTTCGGCACCAAATATTATACATATATAAACATACACACACACACCACATGGTGCAATGCTCAAAACACCAAACACCGTATCTTGCAATTCTTATGCAACCCTCTTAAGCATCCTTCCTTTTATTTTGGGCTTTTGCAGGTCACTATGGGCATTTAATTCCGGTCTCCAAGTGTTCAATTGTATTGTCAAAAGCTGATTTTGTCCTCAACAAATCCTTATATGGTAAATCTGGTTACAACACACAAAGTAAAACTCTTAATACTTCCTTATTTAGGGTGTTTCTCATAAAGAAAAGAGCAGAAGTTGTTTATTGTATATGATCTAACATGAAACTGCCTGGAATTCTTAATATGTGGATTATATTCCTGCTTCAGTCTACTTTCCATACGTATAAAATTCTATTCACATGAAGCAGTTAAGTGATAATATCACTGCCAGCCTGGCATTATGTATGAATATTATTCCAGATATTTCCAAGAGCATTAGTTTTTCCCAAACACAAGGTCCAAACACCGGATCTGTATCTGTCACCAAAAAAATTGTATTTTAAAGAATGAATCTTTTTATGTACACAAAGTAATAACACTGGTCAACAAAGATTTTGGCCCATGAGGAAAAATGTCTGTTTCTTATGTATTTTTGGACACTGAATTTGAATATGCTTCCAGAATTTCTCTATCACCCACACCTTTTGCTCCAGGTTAAAGGGCTGGAATCATATGCGCCAGAACATTAAGGTGTGTTTTTACCGTGGGCACCATGAAGAATTCAAGGATTTCTTCTCCCAGGAAGATAGTGTAATGTTTTGCAATGATGTCTGTTCCGTTACGGAAGTTCTTGGCCACAAATGTAACCTAGATCAGTGGCGCTTGTTCACTGTTTCGTCAAGAGTGAGCTTGAAGGTGGTTCTACTCCACAACAGAAATAAATTCCCCTCCGTTCCTTTGGCTCATGCAGCCAACATGAAAGCAAATTATGAAAGCATGAAGCTACTGTTGGGAAAGATTAAGTATGATGAATTTAAGTAGAAGTTACGTGGTGATCTCAAGGTTGCGGCACTGTTACTTGGAATGCAACTCGGGTACAAAAAATACTGCTGTTTCCTGTTTCAGTGGGACAGCCGGGACAAGAAGAATCACTATGTAAATAAACTGTGGCCTAAAGAAACATCACTGATGCCAGGGGAGAAAAATGTTGTCAGTCCTCCCCTTGTTCTTCCGGAGAAAATTTTTCTGCCCCCTTTGCACATAAAGCTGGGCCTTAGGAAAAACTGTGTGAGAGGTATGGATAAAACCGGCCGTGGATTTGAATATTTGAGTAATAAGTTCCCAAATGTAAGTGACGCAAAAATCAAGGAAGGTATATTTATAGGACCTCAGATCAGAGAAATGATGCACGACAAACAGTTCAATGAAGACCTGAATGAGACTGAAAGAAATACATGGTTGTCTTTTAAGAGGATTTGCAAAGACTTCTTAGGAAATCACAAAGCAGCGAACTATCAGGATGTTGTGCAGGACCTGTTGACTTCGTACAAAGCTATGGGTTGCAATATGAGTCTAAAAATCCACTTTTTGGAGTCCCACTTGGATTTTTTCCCAGAAAAACTCGGCGAAGTCTGTGATGAACATAGTGAAAGAATACACCACAACATTTTGGCTATGGAAAAGCAGTACCAAGGCAAGTGGACCTCAAGTATGTTGGCAGACTATTGCTGGACACTGAAGAGGGATGTACCTCTACATTTTAGAGGTAAGTTTCTGCCTGTTTCATTAGTACGTAAAGTACTATTTTGCACAAATAGAGTCCTCTGTATCTTTGAAACTATGCCTGATATATATATTCTGTATACATATCTGAATTCAGCATAAAAAGTACTGCTAAGTTCACCTATTGAAATCTGTGCCCCCCCCCCAAAAAAAAGTAAAATCTTGTTGTTCAGTGTAATTATTCAGTTTGTAGTGGTCTATGTCAGCCCACATCTTTTCATATTTTCTTCTACAATTTTTTTTACTCATCTTCACACTTCATAAAAACCAATTCCCTCCATTTTGAAATATGCCATGCAAATCTGACAAGGTCCATGCATTCATTTTCTTAACACTGCAGACCTATGGGTTAGATGCTACAGTCTTCTTCTACTATGCAAGTGGAAAAAGGTTGTATTAAGAATGCACAAGTTTTCCATTCTCAAATTCTTCTTGAAGTCTAGTCTGCTTAGAGATGAGCAAATCACCTCTATCTCTGTTGTGGGTTTTGCAGATGCACACTTGTGTTGTTACTTGCATCAAACTTTCCACACACACACACACATACACTTCAGAGAAGATAACTTCACTTCAAGATGACATGAATAACAGTGACGATACTGTTGAATTAATACCTTCCCAGCTTCTGATGGTAACATTTCTGACTATGACCCCTCTGACAGAGATGTGTCTGATACCGACTCATATGACAGGAACAACAGCCAGCTACATCCCACCAAAGGGTGTACAAGTGGGGTCAATCAATGAACCAGACAGACATGGGTGCCTCAGACTACAACACAGATAGATGTTCTGACAGTGATGACACTACTCCTACATACACCTCCAGGTGCTTCAGCATGGTGACAACATACTGGTATAACAAACACCAGTATTCATCAGTTCACTGGTAATAAAACTAACACATGACAAAATATGGCACCCCATACATATAAAGACTCAACTCCCAACACTGTTTTCATACTGTTTTTTACAGCAATTATCCTGCTGGTGGAGACCAATCCGTACTATGAACAGTACCTGAAGACAAACTTCTCCAGTATCTAACATTACTGAATCTGAAACATTTATTATTTTCCTGGCAATTATTATTCAAATGGGACACTATGGATGAGACAGCCAGAAAGACTACTGGTTGTGACTGAACTTCCTTACACCATTTGACAGCAAAACAATTACATGTGACAGGTTCCTACATATTCCTTGATAGTTCCACTGTCAAGGACAATGCTACTGATAATAATAACCCAAAATATCACTGACTACGGAAACTAAGAAACATTTATGACATGCTCGAAATATTATGCCCCTTCAAAATATCTGACTGTGGATTCAGGCTAAATTTCAAACAGTACATCCCCAAACAGTGCATAAATTTTGGTATAAATAGTTAAAAACTATGCAGTATAAGTAAATGTATGAATAACACGGACATCTACTTCGGTACAGTAGAGTAGGTGTGACTGCAAACAGGACAGTGCCTCATGCAAATGTTAGACATGGACATAAACAATACAAGGACAAGTTCTTCCATTGCCTGACTTATTGAACAACCTGTCAAAGGGGAAAATCAACTGCTGGGAGGCAGTACCGGGGTGCTGATAAGTCCTTAGCCCGACCAGGAAAGAAAGAAGCTACATTCCCCACATTTTATGGAACTTGGAGGTTCATTACCACATTCACAACAGTCCACCACCTGTCCCTACCCAAGCCAAATCAGACCATTCCTCGGCCCATCACACTTCTGACAGGCGCAGCTTGTGTCCTTCCTGGTAGGGCTAAGGACTTATCAGCACCCCAGTATAATCTAACAGAAAGGAAATGACACAGGACTTACTGCCACAGAACTACTGACTGAAAAGAGACAATAAATTGACTAGGACTAAAGGTAACTTGACAGCAATGGTCCAAAGTGATAAAATGAATATATACTGAAAAATATGCACCACCCACAACATACGATAACTTCGATGACAAACATGAAAATGCTGCAAAGGCAAACATCATACGGAACCAAAACAAACCTACGGGTTATGCTAACATAGGGACAGGATGATGAACAACTGCAATTCTGCGAATGCACCTAAAATCAAGATTCATTCTGCCAAGTCTCCTAAACCATGCTACTAAGTACAGCACACGCAGACCAGCATGTGGTCACTTAGGACAAAAAAGTTATGAGTACACCTGTTGCCTGGGATTTTTTTCCACTCCAGTCCTTAAATGCTGGCCTGTGTGCTCTGTATGGACCTTCAATTCCTCACATGCCACTGGCCCCAGTGCACCATACTGACATAATGTACTTAAACTACATTCTGGGTAGTAGTAGAAACATCAACCCTAACATCACCGAAGCTGTAACCATAAATGTTTCCCTTCCTCTCTCAACTTTGAACAGAAAAGAGGTTTACTACCTCTTCAACTTACAATGCTGAACATGCATAAAAATTCAGACATTTAGAACTAAAACACAATATTCAGCATTCATGAAAAAAGCATAATATCAAGCAGACAAAATACACTCATGGCTGGCCTAGTGGACATAACAGACAGACACTACTATATCTGATGTTGGTTCTAAAGAGGTTAACTTCATCATGCAATTAATTATTAAGTTTCCTATAAGCATTTCCTAGAATACTAATTGCAAGCTGTTTCTGTCCAAATGTTCCATGTTTCCAATTCAGACATTCATACTGTACCCACCAAGTGACTGATTTATGAAATTTAGATGGTATGAGTACAAATATAAAGTCAATGGACACATCCCCATCTTGGTACTATTTATCATCCTGTGATCAATAGCACAAGAATGATAAAAGGGCAACAATGTGAAGTGGAAGCAATGCTATTGACACTGAACATTATGTCTGAGAGATTTTGAATTCCTATTATTAGGATGATGCAATCTCAGAGAACATGCAAAATTTCACTGACACTATACTGGAACTAAATTTCAGAATCCAAGGGTTCATCACTGTCACCCCACCAGCTTGCCACTGGACCCTCTCTTGAACCAGCCATATCTAGTTCACAGTTAATAACTGCTAGGAAAACCTCAACTCTCATACATGAAGGCTAATAAGACAAAGAATGATGAGTAGTGTACAGCTTTCTGCTACATGATGCTGTAGTATCTCTATCTTCACAGTCAGCCTAGTTAGTTTCAAAGCCATGGCTCCTAATTAATTCTAAGTAGGTGTTATTGTTGTGCATGTTAAGTGCAATCCACAATTTGAAAATAGTTGATTTCAACGAACAACACATATGTATTAAGTATTGCTTCAAATGCAGGAACACGGCTGTGGAAACAGAGACAAAACCTGGGTAAATGTTATAACCAAGGAACCAACCTGCAGTCCTCTCAATAAAAAGCCTGTCTTCTCCATGTCTGAACACAGTGAGTAAGGCAGGCTGAACATCAAGCACATGTTAATGTTTTCAACAATCAGGTCAAGGTTCATTAGGAATATCTTGCAAGCCACATGGTTAACCAGCACTACTAATGGAAGGTTCTGCAACATCTGGGGGAGCAGGTCCATCCAAAATGCCCGGAACAGCCAAATCACGACTCATTGATTAACCATGACAACGTGCCAGTAAATGCAGCCCTGAGAGTGCACCAATTTTTTTGCCACTAAACACCCCCTTTTTTTCACCTACTTTGGTTCCAAGGGATTCCTTCTTACTTCCATGCATGAAACTGAAGCTGAGGGCATCATTTCCACAATCTCTGAAATCCAGCAACAATAGCTGACTATCCTACACATTATTCCAAAAGTAACTTCCTGTAGTGGAAAAATGCTGGACCCATTGTACCCTCTGTTCAACAAAAATCAAGTGGCCTGATATTTCTAATGTCCCTCTCAGGCAGTGATGTGACATACAGATGCCATCATAATTTGGATCATTTTACTTTCTCCATATTTGTGCAATCGTGGCATTTCTCTGTCTTCCATTCATTACAATCAATCACAGCACATATATATATATATATATATACCAAAGACACCAACATATTCGTTTAATTTGAAGTTAAAACACAAATTAAATGTCATTAATTTTCTGAGGCGTGTAGCTTGCTAACTCTGCTTCCATGGATGGATGTTGCGAAAGGGTGGCTGTTTGCCGCACCCAGAGGTGGCCAAGCGTGTTAACGCATGATGGCAAAACTCTTCGGAAACAAACTACATTGGTTCAATTCCCAGTGTCGGCATATATTTTTATAAATATCTTTTATACTCACAAACACTCAATTAAATTATGCAGTAACACATCCATTATTTAATTATATGTTTCAAAAGTTATCTTTGCTCCATTGGCAGGGTTAGAAATGCGAGTGACAGAGATATTTCTGTTATTTTTCCACACTTATTTTGTCTTTGTTTACCAACAATCTGATTTAGAGGGTTCGTATTCGAATGGGACTAAAACTAGGCATGTGAATCTCGTTGTTGCTTGTGGACCGTAGAGGGTCATGAGATATGACATTGGGCTGCATGATTTGAAACATTTAGGGAAAGGAACTGTTGAGTGTATGATGCGTGTGTTGGGGAGGTCTGGACTGAGAGTGGTTTCATTCTTTACTTGTTTCAGGGGTGGGGTGTGGGCAGTAGAGTACTGTTGGAACAGGTGCAGCACAATTTTAGCTTTCGAAGCAAGTTCATAGTTCTTTTTCCATGTGGCCTTCTAGTAGACAATAACACATTTTCAATAATGTGCGTTTTTAAAAGTCTTACTGGCTACACTGATTGTGGTGGTTATGTCATGAAGAACGATTCGGCCTGCATTCATATAAAGGTTAATAACCATACTGTCTCCGACAGGTCAGTTTTCATCCATGGATAATCCCCTACTCTCCGTTTTCACCCACGACCAGCAGCGGGTATAATACCCTTTTTGGGCCACAGCTCAAAAATTGTGAATTACCATAATGCAGCTGTGGAAGACATTTGATTCGGGTGTAAGAAAACTGAAAGAAACTCAACTTAATTTAATGAGAAATCCTTTAGTAAAAGTGTTCTAGAATCATACAACAAGTTTTATCAAGCAATGTAGGCTTCTTTAAATAACATTCTTAAATAAATATTCTTACAACAAACCATTAAATAGGGGTAAGGCACAGTCCATCCATCATTTTGATCATACAGAAAAATACAGTTTAAAATAACTAACATTAGCTCTTCATTACCTTTGATTTTATTATTATTAAAAAATGCGCATTTTGGTTTTCATAACCACCACAATCAGTGTAATCAGTTTAAAATGCACATTTCTGAAAATGTGTTACTGTCTACTAGTAGGCCACATGGAAGAAGAATTATGAATTTGTTTCGAAAGCTAAAATTGAGATGCACCTGTTCCAACAGTACTTCACTCCCCACAGCCCACCCCTGAAACAAGGCGAGAGTGAAACCACCCTCAGTGCAGACCTCCCCAACACATGCATCATACGCTCAACAGTTCCTTTCCGTAAATGTTTCAAATTGTGCAGCCCAATGTCAGATCTCGTGACCCGCCACGGTCCACAAGCAACAACGAGATTCAAATGCCTAGCTGTAGTCCCATTTGAACACTAACCCTCTAAATCAGAATGCTGGTAAACAAAGACAAAATAATTGTGGAAAAATAACAGAAATATCTGCGTCACTCGCATTTCTAACCCTGCCAATGGAGCAAAGATAACTTTTGAAACATATAATTAAATAATGAATGTGTTACTACATAATGTAATTGAGTGTTTGTGAGTATAAAACATATTCAAAAAGAAAAAATTATATGCTGACACTGGGAATCGAACCATTGTATTTGTTTCCGAAGAGTATTGCCATCATGTGTTAATGCGCTCGGCTACCTCTGGGTGTGGCAAACAGCCACCCTTTCGCAACATCCATCCATGGAAGCAGAGTTAGCAAGCCACACGCCTCAGAAAATTAATGACATTTAATTTGTGTTTTAACTTCAAATTAAGCGAATGTATTGGTGTCTTTGGTTAATATATATGTGGCGTGATTGATTGTAATGAATGGAAGACAGAGAAACTGCACAAATATGGAAAACGTAAAGGACTCGAATTATGATGGCAAATGTACATCACACCACTGCGTGAGCAGGACGTACGAAATATCAGGCCACTTAATTTTTTTGTTGAACAGAGTATACAAACTCACAATGGTCATATTTCAAAGGTGACAAACATGCCCCATAACAATGATACACATTTATAATTAACACTGCTGGAAACTCCTGAATATGCCCGCATAGAAACTACATCAGATGTGGGCCAGGTAGCTCAGTCAGTATAGCGACTATGGGCTGGACGGTCTGGGATTGAATCCCGGTGGGCACGAGATTTTACGCTCATCCAGACTGGCCCTGGGGCCCACCCAGACTCCTGCAAAATGCGTACCAGGTCTTTCCCAGGGGTAAAGTGCGGCCGGAGTGTGCTGCTGACCACTCACACCCTTCTAGTGCCGTGGTCATGGAAGAGTAGAGCTATACCTCTATCCACCCTCTGGGCCACACCGGGCCTGTAATGGTATCACTTTACCTTTTACCTTTTAGAAACTACATCAGATATGCAGTACATGAATAACAGGTGGAAAATATGTGGGGTGCTGCATAAAAACTATGTACAGTGAAACTTGGATTTTACATTCTTTGAATCAATGTTGGCCCTGATCTATGCACATTTTTATTGGTCCTGCCAAAACTTCCATAACAGAACGGTTATGTTTTTCTCAAATACAGGGTGATTCAAGAGGAATCTGCACTACTTTGGGAAATGATAGTATGAGTGATTCTAAGCAAAAAAGTTCATACGAACATGGGTCCGATTTTGAACGGTTACAGAGTTATGGGCATTTTTTAATTTCCGTACACGCCCTCATGTAAACCGCACTTACGGAACCAGCTGGCAGCTGGTGGCTTACTGTTTGCATTGCAAGCATTACTTTTGCCAGCTGACTCGCCCACCCAGCTACAGACAGTCCAGTTTCCGTATCTCGACACTTGGGGAATAAGGGGAAGTTGGGGTGGGTATTCACCTGGCTACAAGCTGATAGTAATGCTGCGGCAGGGTACAGTAGTCATTGTGTGAGGTGTACAGTAGTTGACTGGTTTAATTGCGAGTGGCGCGTTACGGAACGGTTCGTCAAAATGCCATGTACATTCACACATGAAGAGTATGCAGACGTGGTTTACGTGTACGGGTACTGTAATGGCACTGTAATGGCAATGCAAATGCAGCAGTTGACAAGTACCGGAGAAGATATCCGTTGCGTAGAACACCAAACCGGGCTGTTTTTACCAACGTGTTTTGTGCATTACGTGAGTGTGGGACACTTCCTAGTGTACATGTGTCATCAGAACGCAGATCGATACAAACAGCT
>Ga0123357_10006365_pt1 | contig 14384 bp, 14 predicted proteins | sample TergutEmb28metaG_FD_89873 | JGI IMG/M metagenome (GOLD analysis project Ga0123357, IMG submission 89873) | Embiratermes neotenicus P4 segment gut microbial communities from Petit-Saut dam, French Guiana - Emb289 P4 | ecosystem: Host-associated > Arthropoda: Insects > Digestive system > Gut ...
AAGTATATTCTGATACCTCTTTAAAGGCTTCAGAAATTGTAATCCGGCTAAAAAGCGTAAAAATCAAAGGTGATTTATTAAGAGATATGACATATGTAGGCTCCCTTCCAGAAATGATTACATCATAAAAAACCAAGAGCAATTGCCTTAATAACAGTCATATGGTAAGTTTTAATAATTAAGAGTTTAGTAAATAACTGCAAGGAGGCGTTTATCATGGATTATGATAAAAAGAAAAAGCCGGGCGTATGGTTACTTATTGTAGGTATTCTGATGTGTGTGGCAGGTATTTATATGTGGGTAGAGCCTCTGGCAGTTATAGTGGCTTTGGCGCTTTATCTTGGGATTATATTTATAGTGAGTGGTATCGGTTATATTGCAACATTTTTTGCAGGCTGGTCTTCCGGCTGGCTGCTGGCAAATGGTCTGATTGACCTGATTCTTGGTATTGTGCTTATAACGCATCTTAGGCTAACAATAGTAACTTTGCCTATAATATTGGCTTTATGGATTATATTTGTTGGAGTTTTACGGGTTGCGGCTGCATTTAAGCTCAAAGCAGTGGGTTTCCCTAAATGGGGCTGGTCCTTTGTTTTCGGATTTTTAAGCATACTTTTTGGTATGTTTATTATTGCTAACCCTTTAGTGGGAGTTCTTTCAATTACTGTGGTACTGGGCACTTTTATGCTCATTTACGGAGTTTTTGTAATAATGGAATATTTTGCAGGGTTTACAGAGTGATATTTAGTGGTTGGAAAAGGAAGCCGGTTTGACTGATAAGAAATTTAGTTCAGGCTTTATTGCTATAGCGGGGAAACCTAATGTAGGTAAATCTACGCTGCTTAATTCAATAATCGGTGAAAAACTTGTAATTACATCAGATAAACCGCAAACCACGAGAAACCGTATTCAGGGGATATACAACCTTCCTGATGCCCAGATAATTTTTGTTGATACGCCAGGAGTCCACTCCGCTACCTCAAGGCTTAATAAAACACTTGTAGAAACGGCTTTTGATGCCATTAAAGGGGTTGATATCATCTTTTTGCTTGTGGACTCCGTTAAATCTCCGGCATCACAAAAAGAGTTTATCCTTGATGTCCTGAAAGAGCTGAAAATTCCCGTGATCCTTGTAATCAACAAGGTTGACCTTATAGAGAAAAAGGCTTTACTTGAGCAGATGGAGAGTTATTCGGGAATTTATCCTTTTAAAGAGGTAGTTCCTGTTTCAGCTGTTACAGCAGATGGAGTAGATAGTCTTGTGAAGCTTGCCCTTGACTATCTGCCGGAAGGGCCTGCCTATTTCCCTGATGATATCCTTACAGATTTGCCGGAGCGGTTTGTTGTGGCTGAGATGATCCGTGAAAAGGTGTTCCGATTAACCAGAGATGAAATACCATATTCCACCGCGGTTATGATAGAGAGTTTCAAAGAGCGGGAAGACGGACTTATCTCTATTAATGCTGTGATAATCCTTGAAAGGGCCTCCCAAAAAGGGATTGTAATAGGGAAAGGCGGAGAGATGCTTAAGAGGATAGGGAGTGCTGCAAGGAAGGATATTGAGGAATTTCTTGCCGCAAAGGTCTTTTTAAAGCTGTTTGTAAAGGTTACACCCAATTGGAGTGACAATCCGCAGAGATTAAGGGAGTATGGTTACTGATGAGACCTGTAGTTGCTATTGTTGGGCGGCCTAATGTAGGGAAGTCAACTCTATTTAACCGCCTTATGGGTACAAGAAAAGCTATTGTTGACGATATCCCAGGGGTTACCAGAGACCGTAACTATGGGAATGTTGACCGTTTCGATCTCCAATTTACCCTTATTGATACAGGTGGGTTTGAACCTGCAAGCCAGGATATGCTTTTGCAGCAGATGCGGCAGCAATCTCAGTTGGCTATGGAAGAGGCTGATATTATTATCTTCCTTATGGATGGCCGCGATGGTCTTACTGTTGCAGACCGTGAAGTCGCGAATATGATAAGGAGAGTTGATAAACCGGTTTTTTTTGTTGTTAATAAAGTTGACGGAGATAAGCTTGAGAACCTCTCCAGTGAGTTTTATGCTCTTGGCGTAGAGAGGATATTTACCATTTCAGCAGCTCATAACCGCGGTGTGGGAGAGCTGATGGATGAGGTAATAGCTGCTTTTCCATTAAATGCCTCTTCTGAGAAAGATGAAGACGTTACAAAAATTGCTGTTGTTGGCCGGCCGAATGTAGGGAAATCAACCCTTGTTAATAAGCTCCTTGGTTTTGAAAGAAGCGTTGCGAATCCTGTGGCAGGTACTACAAGAGATTCTATTGATACCTATTTCAACTGTAACAGGAAGCGGTACATGCTTATAGATACAGCGGGAATACGGCGTAAAGGGAGAGTAAGCCTCAAAATAGAAACATATAGTGTTGTTGATGCCCTCAGAAGTCTTGAGAGGGCTGATGTGGCGCTGATTGTTATTGACGCGGAACAGGGGATTACAGAGCAGGACACAAAAATAGCGGGATATGCTTATGAGGCAGGCCGTTCATGCCTCTTTGTGGTAAATAAATGGGATTCTATTGAAAAAAATAACGCAACTGTAGGAAAGTTTGTTGAAGAGATAAGGATGCAGTTTAAGTATCTCTCTTTTGCCCCTATTGTTTTTATATCCGCTAAAACCGGGCAGCGTACAGGTAATATAATGGTTGAAGTTGAAAAGCTTATGGAACAGTATGCAAAGCGTATTTCAACTTCAGATCTGAACAGGGTTTTTAAAGAGGCTGTGGACTCTCACCATGCGCCGCTTTCCAGCGGGAGAAGGGTTAAGTTCTACTATGCAACTCAGGTAGGGACAAAACCGCCATCATTTGTTATATTTACAAACCAGCCTGAAGGGATCCATTTTTCATATGAGCGTTATCTTACAAACAAGATACGGGAGGCTTTTGGTTTTACAGGAACGCCGATTAGGCTTATGTTCAGGGGGCGGGATAGAAGGGGGAAATGACTTCGGCTTTTGGTCATATGCTGCGTAAAATAGTGTGGAGTGTGAAGAGTGGAGTGTGGAGTTAAGCCTTCGTACTGCGCTTTTTTCGGGGTGCCCGGTGTGCGCCCCCTACAATGGCATGGCCTATGGCTTAAAGCCCTTTGCCATTAGGCGAAATGGTTTATTGCCTAATTATATGATTTACAAAAAAATATTAAATAACAATTAATCTATCAGCTTAGGTATTACCTCAGCTAACAGGAATAATCGCACAAAAAATAATTGCCTAATTATGCAAATTAAAGAGAATTAGGCAATAATTTAATGTAGGGGCGCACTGTGTGCGCCCGATAATACGGACGGTTAATAACCATCTCGCCCTACGGGCACCCCTCGCAAGTCGGGGAATAACGCGAGGTCGGTAACGCAGCAAATAGCCAAAAGCCGAGGTTATATAGAAGGAGGTTACAAGTTGGAAGAGAAGTATTCGCCTAAAAACATCGAAAATAAATGGCAAACGAAATGGGATAAAGAGAAGAGTTTTAAAGTGTCAGAAGACCCTTCTCTTAAGAAATACTATCTGCTTGAGATGTTTCCTTATCCTTCAGGCCGGATACATATGGGGCATGTGCGTAACTACTCCATCGGAGATGTAATAGGCCGTTTTAAAAGAATGCAGGGCTTTAATGTTCTTCACCCAATGGGGTGGGACGCTTTTGGTATGCCTGCGGAAAACGCCGCTATACAGCATAAAACTCACCCTGCTAAATGGACAAAAGAGAATATTGACTATATGAGGGGACAGCTTAAAAGAATGGGGTTCTCCTATGATTGGGACCGTGAGCTGGCTACTTGCGATGTTTCTTACTATAAGTGGGAACAGCGGATTTTTATTGAGATGTATAAAAAAGGGCTTGCCTATAAAAAGAGCTCTTTTGTGAACTGGTGCCCTTCCTGCGAGACCGTTCTTGCCAATGAGCAGGTTGAAGAGGGCTGCTGCTGGCGCTGCGATTCTGTTGTCGAGCAAAAAGAGCTTGAACAGTGGTTTTTTAAGATAACAGAATACGCTGATGAACTGTTGGAGTATACAGAAAAGCTTCCCGGCTGGCCTGAGCGGGTTATGGTAATGCAGCGTAACTGGATTGGTAAAAGTTACGGCTGTGAAATTGATTTTCCACTCGAAAAGGGCAATGGGGCAATAAAAGTTTTTACAACCCGTCAGGATACGGTTTTTGGCGCGACTTTCATGTCTCTTGCCGCTGAGCACCCCCTTGCCACGACTCTTGTAACAGATGAGAACTGTAAAAATGTTGATGAGTTTATAAAAAAAGTAAAGAGTACTGATAAAGCCAGAAGAACTGCTGACGATTTTGAAAAAGAGGGTGTTTTTACAGGATCGTATGCAATAAACCCTGCGACCGGGCTTAAAATTCCTGTTTATCTGGCAAACTTTGTTCTTATGGATTACGGCACAGGAGCTGTAATGGCAGTTCCTACCCATGACCAGAGGGATTTTGAGTTCGCAAAGAAATATAATCTTTCCCTTACTGTTGTTATACAACCTGAAGGAAAAGCTCTTGATTCCGCCTTTATGAAAGAAGCTTATACGGAGCCTGGAGTTCTTGTTAATTCAGGAGAGTTTGACGGATTAGAGAGCACTCTTGCCAAAGAGAAGATAGCGGACTGGCTTCAGAAAAACGGCAAAGGTAAGAAAACCATAAATTACAGGCTTCGTGACTGGGGTATATCGCGGCAGCGTTATTGGGGCGATCCTATTCCCATAATTTATTGCGAGAAGTGCGGAGCTGTGCCTGTGCCTGAAAAGGACCTTCCTGTTCTTCTTCCTATGGATGTTGAGTTTACAGGCGAAGGTGGCAGCCCTCTTGCCAAGGTTGAAAGTTTTGTGAATGTGACCTGCCCGCTCTGTAACTCTCCCGCAAGGCGCGAGACAGACACTATGGATACTTTTGTAGAGTCTTCATGGTATTTTATGAGGTACTGCTCTCCGGATTATACGGACGCTCCCCTTGATAAAAAGCGTGTTCAGTATTGGATGTCGGTTGATCAGTATATAGGCGGGATTGAACATGCGGTAATGCACCTTTTATATGCCCGTTTTTTCACAAAGGTACTCAGGGACCTTGGTTATGTTGATGTTGACGAACCTTTTACAAATCTCCTTACCCAGGGAATGGTTATAAAAGACGGCTCAAAAATGAGCAAGTCAAAGGGGAATGTTGTTGACCCTAACTTCCTTATTGATAAATACGGGGCTGATACAGCCCGCCTTTTCTCTCTGTTTGCCGCTCCCCCTGAAAAAGACCTTGATTGGAATGACCAGGGAGTAGAAGGGAGTTCTCGTTTTCTTAACCGTTTCTGGAAGCTGGTTTACGAATCTTTGCGATTTATGAAAACAGGTGAGAAACTTGATACATCTGCTATTACAGAAGAGGGGAAAATTCTCAGAAGGCAGGTGCATAAAACCATAAAGAAAGTTACCGAGGATATTGACAGTAGATTTCATTTTAACACCGCCATAGCCGCAATAATGGAACTTATGAACTCTGTGCAGTTATTTGCAGCTAAAAACAGGCCGGAAAATAGAGCAGTTTTGAAAGAGGCTCTGGAATCCATTCTTCTTATGCTCTACCCGTTTGTTCCTCATTTCAGTGAAGAGTTATGGGAAGAGCTGGGGCATGGCGGCGGTATTGAAAAGGCCGGTTGGCCTAAGTGGGATTCTTCCGCTACCGTAGATGAAGAGCTGATTGTAGTTGTTCAGGTGAACGGGAAACTGAGGGGAAAAGTAGTTGTTGCAGCGGACGCGGGTGAGGAAGATGTAAAGAACGCTGCTTTCGGCGATGAGAAAATTCAAGGGGCAGTAGATGGTAAGACTCCAAAGAAAGTCATTTATGTTCCCGGAAAACTCCTTAATATAGTTGTCTGAAACAGAGGCTAAAGATGAAAAAATGTTTTCTTGTACTTTTACTCTTTATGTTGGCCGGCTGCGGATACAAGCTGGGCGGAGTTGTTAATAACCCTGTTGACGGCAAAACAGTTGCGGTTGACATGTTTGCTAACAGAACCTACCAGGCAAATGTAGAGGCCTTTTTAAGGCAGAGCCTTGTAAGCGAGCTTGCCAGAAGAAATGCTGATATTGTTAATGATGGTAAAGCTGATATGAAGCTATCCGGAGAGATAGAGAATATTACTATTGATGCTGTTGCCTATTCTGCCCAGGATACGGCAGCCATGTACCGTGTTACCATGACTGTCCGGGCTGAGCTTTCAGATCAAAACTCACATAAAAGTACATGGAAAGGGAGAGAAACTCTCACTCAGGAATATCCCGCTATGGCGGATTTATCCCTTCAGCGCAACGCGAAAGACGCTGCTCTTGAAGCATTGTGTAAATCTATGGCGGAAGCCCTGGTGTTAAAGCTTAACGCTTTGTTCTAGTATGAGGCCATTATGAAGCCTGATGAACTTGAAAAATCCATAAAACAGGGGAGCTTTGGCTCCCTTTATTTTCTTTACGGAGATGAAGAGTATCTTGTCGAGCGAGGTGTTCAGCAGCTATTGGATGTCGCCGTTTCCGAAGAGTTCAAGGATTTCAACTTCTCAATTTTTTATGGTAATGAATGCAAGGGAGAGGAGATTGTTGACAGCGCTGTTACCCTGCCAATGTTCGCGGATAGACGGGTTGTGCTTGTAAAACGTGCTGATGAACTTTCCGCTCCAGCTCTGGAGCACCTTCTCCCATATATTGAAAATCCTTCCCCTGACAGTTGCCTTATTTTCCAGGCCGGTAAAATCGATCAGCGCCGTAAATTCTTCAGCGAACTTAAAAAAAGAGACCTTCTCGTAGAGTATAAAAGGCTTAATGACGGGCAGCTGGCAGGATTTATAAGGAGAGAAGCCGAGTCTCGGAAAAAACGGATTGATTCTGCAGCTGCAGAACTCCTTGTTTATTATGTGGGGAATAATCTCAGAGAGCTGGTAACTCAACTGGATAAACTCGTGACCTTTGTTGGTGCAAGAGAGCGGGTAACTGTCGAAGATGTGCAACAGATGGTTTCCGATACAAAGGTTGATTCAGTTTTTGAGTTTGCCAACGCTCTTGGGTATCGTGACAGTGATAAAGCTATTCGGCGGCTTCAGACGGTTTTACGGGAGAAAGACGCTTTGTTTCCCCTTATCGGAGCTCTTGCAAGGCATTTTAGGCAACTGGCTATGGTCAGGGAAGCCATGGATAAAGGGGCTTCAAAGGACGTTATCAGTAAACAAGTAAAGATAAATCCGTATTTTCTTAGCGGCGTAATGGAACAAGCCGGGAAATTCAGGCAGGAAGAGTTTGTCGAGGTATTTTCAAAACTCTATGAAGTTGATTTTGCCATGAAAAGCGGGGGGAAGCCTCAGTTACTCCTTGAAATGCTGGTTCTTTCGATATGCAAACAGATAGTTTAAGAGGTGTCATGTAAAGCTACCTAACAGTATAATTTTATACGATTAGACAATAATTTTTCGCCTAGTAATTCCTATTAGTTGCAGTTATATATGAGCCTACTAGTAATTTATAATTTTACAATTTTACAAACTTTGTACAATTAGGCAATTGAGGAAGGGTTAAATATACTATCTATGGAATGTTCCCTAAATTATATGCTCTCATCTGATAAGTTTTGCATCTTAAACATATAAATATGACTTTCTTCAATTCCGATTGATATTAAAATTTGTTTGAGGGCATTTTCCTCTTCAGGCCAATAATAACTTACTCGCCAAAGAGTTGAATCATCTACAACACCGCGTATTTTTTTGTAATAAGGTAAATCTATTTCATTCATAGAATGCCCAAGTACGATTATTTCAGAAATGCTTGATAGATTGTCAAAAAAATCAATATTATCTTCAATAATTTCGTCTGTGGGTTTTTTGAGTGTGGAATATAATAATTTTGCTGAATCTATTGCATATGTAAGACCGCCTGCAAAAGCCTCAGGATCATCTTGATCTAACTCTACATCTTGATTATGCCCAAAAATAAGAGTATCAGGCGATTTTTTTATACATTTATGTATATGCAAAACATTAAAATCAGGAATTTTATACATTTTATTTAGAGTATCAGTATAATTAAATGATAAATATAAGTCGTTTTTGCTAATAGTTAACAATTTGATTTTAGGCAGTTGAAGATAATAATCTTTTTCCGCTTTACTAATCCAATTATAAAGAGCATCACTAATTTCCTTCGTTATGCTTTCAAGTTGCTCATTAATATCATCATGAACTTCATAGTATTTTCCTAAATCCTCGTTATCACTAAGAGGGGAAATATTATCATTATCTTGAAAAAATACTTCCCAATCGAACGTACCTAAATCATATTCAAAATTCTCCCACAGATAGTTTTTATTAGTTTCAAAGTTAAAGTAGTTTCCAAAGAAACTTTCTAACTCAACATTATTTTTGGCAATATATTCGTTGAAATCTGAATAACTTGTTTTCATTTTATGATACAAATCAAAACCATTACCAATAATATATAATTTTTTATCATTCATTCGTTACCCTATTTTATTCGATTTTCTTACATTGCAAGATTTACAATTCAATATGTTATTATGGAGAGAACAATTGGAATTAATCCGGTAAAAGAGAAAAAGCCTTTTCAGATGTAAAAACATAATCTGTGAAAAGGCTTTAAACGTTAATTTAAGTTGTATCAAATAATGATGTACAATGTGTTGGCTGTTACTGTCCTGTTATATGTCATTTATATTCAATCATTAATTCTATGCAGTATTTTTGGTTCATTGTTTGTTTCATATTTTACTAATTTATCATTCGTAAAATAGAATAATATATCGAGAATATGCTCATGTGTTGTTAATGGTTTCCAATGGTGAACCGAGAACTCATAATCATTTTCTGTATAATATTGAGTAGATTCTTGGAATTCATAGATTACAAATTCAGGATTCTCAGCCGATTTAACTGCTTCAGGCCATACCTGTTTAAATTCAGATAAGTTCATTCCTATTCTAGTTTGTTCAAATCTATTGGAGTACTTTTGTTGTATTTTTGGAAGGTCATGTTGGCTAATTGCTCCATCAGGTACACACCCCAAAACACAAAATGCTAAAAAACAAAAAAACGCCAAATAATAGATTTGCCTTTTCATAATGGGCTCTTTTCCTTAGATTTGTTGCAAATCCTTTAATATCTGGGCTCATATTCTCTTTAATAAAAAATAAAAAGCAAGAAAAAACTAAATAAACCTAAGATAATTAAGGGCTCAGAGGGTACTATTGTGATAATATTTCTTTAAGCTTAAGTGAAACCAACCAATCTCACAGGAGAGGAGATAAGAAAACTCCTTCTAGGGGTGGTTTGTATCCTTCCTGTTTAAAAAAACAGAAAAGGAGATAGTTATGAAAAACTCAAACTGTGATACGTTATGTGTAAAATTACTTTCTGTGTAGGGAGGTCGACAATGTTCAATTTCTTTAAGAACAAAAAAGGAAATCTATTAATTACTTTTGGGGTCAATGTTATCGTTTCTTTTATTCTTGTATGTATTTATCTTGGTTTACGTTATTGGGCTATGTTTCAATATCAATTATCGCTAAAAAATATAAAGCATTGTATTGATGAATCATATAAAAATGTTATTGATCCAAATCTTTTGAATGTGTATTGGTGGGTCTTCTTGATATGTCTCTTGTATATAATAGCAACAGATTGCTTTAACATATTTAAAAAGAGAAACTTTTTGACATTGGTATTGCGAGGAGTTGCTTCAAGTGGCGGGTCTATTATTTCGTTCTATGGTGGTATATTAGCTATTACTCCACTACTTTGGTTCATATATGGTTGTAAGTGTGAAAGTATAAGAAGTGCCCTCATCAGCACTGTTGTGGGTTTTATCCTTATATTTTGTGTATCTGCGATTAGTTCAGTAGTCAATGAAAATCAGAATGTTTTTAGCAAATAAGTAAAGATTTGATTGCTTTTGATAAAGCAGCTCCATAAAAAAAGAGCCTTAAGGCTCTTTTTTTATGATGATATGTGGAACCTTTTATTTACAATTTTGTAAACGCATTATTCTCTGCGGATAGTATACTTTCTTCCCTTATTTTTCCCTTCAACTTGCAGTAAACCTATTTCTACAAATTTTGCGAAATATTTTTTTACGCTAATATCTGATTTGTTGGTTAGTAGTTGAGCGCGATAGTTGGTTATTTCACCGTTTTTGTCGAGGTGACCTGCAATTTGTTCTAAAAACTCCAATTCGGTTTTTGAGAGTTTATCGGTATTTATATCGGTAAATATATCGGTAATTTTCCGATTTGGTAATTCTTCCAATGCCTGCAAGATAGCATTCAGCATAAATTCAATAAAAATTTCCGAATTGGCTATTCTCTCTGCTGTTTGCAAAGCATCGTAGTATTTTTGTTGATTTTCGTAAACTACTGTTTCTACGGGCAGCCATGCAAAAAGTTCGTTCCATTTGGAAAGGATCAAGGTTTGCCAGAGTCGCCCGATTCGTCCATTACCGTCCATAAATGGGTGAATAAACTCAATTTCAAAATGAACGATAGAACTTTTTATTAGTGGGTGCAGGTCTGTTTTCTTTGCCCAAGCGAATAAATCAGTTATTAATTGTGGCACAAATCGATAGGTTGCACCTGCGTGAATAAGTTGTGTACCTGCGTAAACGCCAACTCCTTGCGACCGAAAATGTCCTGCATCGTTAACCAAGGTGGAGGTCATGAATTTGTGGGCTTTAAGGAAATCATTGACTTTGTAAGGGGTGTATTCAAACAAATATTCGTAAGCCTGATACGCGTTTTTGACTTCTTGAATTTCGTGGGGTAATCCCAAGGCTCTTTTCCCCTCGATAATATCGGTTACTTGCCCCAACGACAGCGTATTATTTTCGATAGCCAAAGAGGATTGAATGGAACGCAAACGATTGATTTTTCGCAAACGCAAATTACGGCTGTATTCGCCAGAACCACGTATTTCGCCAAGTTTTTCAGAAATACGTGCGACCAAATCAATGATTTTCGGGCTAATTGTATATGTAGGAATGTTCATTTTTTGAGTTTTGATAAAGTTAAAACTTCAATAATTTGTTACATAATATTATAATTTTGCGTTGAAAGGTAGGAGTTTATGATGACTATCAAAAATTACAAAAAAGTCTTGTCGGAGTTATGCCGCCAAAGAAATGTAAAATCGCTGTATATCTTCGGATCGGTGCTAACCGATAGGTTTAATACCGATAGCGACGTGGATTTTATCGTGTCTTTTAATCCGATGCCGATAGATGACTATGCCGATAATTATTTTGACCTGAAATTTGCTCTGCAGGATATTTTACAAAGACCTGTTGATTTGCTTGAAGAACAAGCGATAAAGAACCCTTATTTTCTCAAGAACATTCTCCAAAATAGGCAGTTAATTTATGGTCAGACAATATAGTTTTAATCATTTGCCTATATTCTTGTAAATGCATTGTTTTCTGCCTATAAAAATACAAAAAATATGCAGTATTTCAAGATAGCAAATGTATTTACTGCATATTTTGTCGTGTAAATTATGCAGTATTGTTTTTAGTTGTTTTGCTATACTGTCCTCTGGTTTGCTTTTAGTCTACAAACATACGCAACTTTTCATTTTTTTGTAAAAGTATAAAAACTATTAGAAAAGACTATTTACAAGCTTTGTAAGTCTTGGGGCGATTTTGGCGGATATTTGACGATTTGAATATAATATTGAAATTTTTTACAAAGATACGACTTCTTTTCTAAATAGAGATATAGTGCATTTAACCTCTATTATCAATAGATGATTGTTGTAGATAAGGTGGTTTAAACAGGGACAAAGGGTAATATTGGAGGTAATCTCTGAGTTATATAAGTCTAAAATGCTTGTATAGTGCCGCTTCATAGACTCAGCCCATAAAAAAAGAGCCTTAAGTTTCGGCTCTTTTTTTAAGATGATATGTATAAAACTATTAAGAGAGGCTATTTACAAGCTTTGTAAGTCTTGAGACGTTTCTTGCCGCGTTTGCTTTATGAATAATCCCTTTGGAAGCGGATTTATCAATGACAGGGATAGCTGCCGCAAGGGCTTCTCTTGCCGCGTTAGCATCTTTATTTTCTGCCGCTTCTCTTACACGCTTTACAAAAGTACGAAGAGTAGAACGTTGGTGCTTGTTTCTCTCAGTTCTTTTTTTAGTCTGTCTGATTCTCTTTATTGCCGATTTGTGATGAGCCAAAACTAATTCCCCCATTAAATCTGTGTCTATACTGAGTTTAAAAATTAGAGATTTTGAAAGTCCTTTTTATAACACCGGGTTATATTAAGTGTCAATTAAAAAAATAGTTTTGCAATAGCTGTTTGCTATATAAACGTAGTTGACTGGAAGCGGTAAAATTGCTTAATATTCACAAGTTTTGAAGGTATCCTGATTCCTATGAGAAAAGATAAAAAAGTACATATTCAAACCTTTGGCTGCCAGATGAACGTCAGCGATTCTGAGAGAATGCTTCAACTGCTGTCTGGAATAGGCTATCACCATGTAGATAACTGGAAAGAGGCAGATCTTCTTATTCTTAATACATGCAGTGTAAGGTCTAAAGCGGAAGAGAAGATATACAGTATACTTTCTACAATAAAGGGGAAGCTTAAGAGAAATTCAGGTTTGATTATAGGGGTTGGAGGTTGTGTTGCGCAGCAGGAGGGCGAAAAGCTTCTGAAAATGGCGCCTCATCTTAACTTTGTATGCGGGACTCATAATATTCATCTTTTGCCTCAAATGGTAAAGGAGGCTGAGGCTGGTAAAAGAGTTTCCGATACCGCTTTTATTGATAATGAGATGCGTTTTGACCTTTTTCCTAAGGAGTATCAGGCGACAGGAGTTTCCCATCTTGTTACAATTATGCAGGGTTGCGACAATTACTGCTCATACTGCATTGTTCCTTATGTAAGAGGGCGGGAGGCCAGCCGGCAAGCTGAAGATATCCTTGCTGAAATAAAGAGTGTTGCGAGTAAAGGAGTTCGGGAAGTAATTCTTTTAGGGCAGAATGTTAATTCATATAATTTGGGGGCAGGAAGTGCAAATTTTCCGGCTCTTCTGACTAAGGTGGCTGAAATAGACAATATAGAGCGTATAAGGTTTGTAACGTCACACCCTAAAGATATATCTTCTGAGCTTGTTAATTCCTTTTCTACTGTTAAAAAGCTCTGCAGTCATATTCATCTCCCTGTACAGGCAGGAAGCAACAGAGTTTTAGCGATGATGAACCGCGGGTATAGCAGAGAAGAGTATCTTTTGAAAATAGAGCAGCTAAAAAAAGCTCGTCCAGGGATATCTGTAACAAGCGATATTATTGTGGGGTTTCCAGGTGAGACGGAGGAGGATTTTAAGGAAACCCTTGCTCTTGTGGAAGAGGTTGGTTATTCTGATTCATATTGTTTTGTTTACTCCCCAAGACCTGAAACAAAAGCTGCTGAAATGCCTGATCCTGTTCCTAAAGATGAGAAGCAAGAACGTCTTGAGCGCCTGTTGGAACTGCAAAGGGGACTGTCTAAAACTCACAACATGAGTCTGGAGGGGAGTGTACAGAAGGTTCTTGTGGAAGGTTCAGGCGGCAAAACAGGACAGATTTCAGGCAGAACATCGGGGAACAGGATTGTAAATTTTCCTGGCTCTGCTGAACTTGTTGGGAATTTTGTTGATGTTAAAATTATAAGAGGCTACCAGAATTCGCTCCTTGGTGAACTGGTCAGTTAAGAGGTTATAAGATGACTGAATGTAAAAGTCAAAGACGGTTACTAAACCTTGCAGGGTTTTCTGTAGATGCTACTCAGCCCCTGGCTCTTTTTAAAGAGGTAGAGACTGAAACAACTTTTCCTTTATGGCTTAATCTTGACGATGTTATAGCTGTTACTGTTGAGATGATAGCAAACCGTCTGCCAGGGAGGGGAGAGAAGAGGGATATTCTTGATTATCTTCTTGAAGCGAAAAATATGATGGTTTCAGATATTACTATTGATGGAGTGGCTGAAACAGGCTATTCATCAAGAATTATTTTTGACGGAATCAGCGGTTCTTTTTCGATTAATGTGGAGATTGTAACGGCTCTTTTAGCTGCTGTCAGGTTCAAAATGCCTGTCAATGTCGCGGAAAGCGCTTTAGCGAGTTCTGCTCTCATTGACCAACGGGAATTTGCTACTTTTGCTGATAATGATCCTGCTACGCTTAAGGATATACTGGATAAACTGAACCCGGAGGATATGGGGAAATATCCTATGTAAGCGTGACGCAGGCTTTTGGCCATATACTTCTTTTAGTGTGGAGTGTGAAGAGTGGAGTGTGGAGTTAAATTCCCCTCCCATAGAGGGGTGCC
>Ga0123357_10006366_pt1 | contig 14384 bp, 10 predicted proteins | sample TergutEmb28metaG_FD_89873 | JGI IMG/M metagenome (GOLD analysis project Ga0123357, IMG submission 89873) | Embiratermes neotenicus P4 segment gut microbial communities from Petit-Saut dam, French Guiana - Emb289 P4 | ecosystem: Host-associated > Arthropoda: Insects > Digestive system > Gut ...
CGCTTCGAGCGTGCGCAGCAGACGGCCAAACTGCTTGTCCACTCCGCTGATATGCGAGTAGTACCCATGCTGCGCATTGCGCAACGCCTCCGCCGAACCGAGGACTCCGTTGCCATGGTTGCGGAACTTGACGTTGGGCCGCAGGGCCAGCGTCTCCGGGTTGTAGAGCTTCATGTCCTCGGCAGGCGCGTCGCCGTAGGGAGGATGCGGAGGGTTCCACGAGACCATCAGCATCCACGGCTTGGAATCGGGCTTCTGCTGTTGCAGAAACTGCACGGCCTGATCGGTCATCAGATCGCAGTTGTATCCGTGCGGCTGAACCTTCTGGCCGGTCTCGGGATCGAAGGTAAACGCCTGGTCGAAGTGGGCGTTGGTGCGCGCCCACACGTGCCAGTCCTCGAAGCCCTGGCGCAAAGGACCAGCGGGAAGGAACCTTCCGTCGGAGCTGGAAAGATGCCACTTGCCGACGTATCCCGTATGGTATCCATTGTTGTGGAAGAGGTTGCCCAGCGATCGCGGGTCAGCCGCCAACTGGATGCCATTATCGATCATCCCTGTCTGATACGGCCATCTTCCGGTCATAAGGATGGACCGGTACGGCGCGCACAGCGGATAGTTCGAGATGCAGTTCTTGAAGGACATGTTCCTTCTTCGGAACTCCGCCAGGTTGGGAGCGAGCACGTCGCTGTGCGGCTCTCCCGGCAGCGACTGGAAGCGGTGCTCGTCACTGAAGACGAACAGCACATTGGGCTTCCTGGAGGGCTTCGGCGCTGCGTTTAAAGTTGACGCGGCTCCCATGGCGACCGTTGCGGCGATACCTTGTCTTACGAATTCCCTGCGATCCATTTAGCTTCTTCTTTCTGCAACCGTAGTTGATGGTTAAATACGCTGATGAAATTGCCTCATTGAACGAACGTGGTGATACTCTCAGGCGGCAGCGTATAGGAGAACGCGCCCTTCGCAACCGCTACGGCGGGCATCTGCGCCAGACCGCCCTGCGCTGTAGTCTGCCAAGGTCTCATGGAGACGATGTCCGCATTCTTAATCGTGAAGGTCTGCGTGACAGGCGTCGAGCCCGCGTTGATGACCACGATGACGTGGCGCGCCGCTCCGGCCTCGCTGCCTGAGTACGCTGAGACGTAGACGTTTTTGCCGGGATTTTCGGTAGCCTCGTAGCGGTAGAAGCCGGGCCGTATGAACCTTGCGTACTGTCCCAGCGCGTAGCCGTAGAAGGTCGGATTGTCGTGCGGGTCGAGCAGGCCGAAGTTGACGGTGGTCTGGTTCTTCCCGTAGGTCCAGTCGAGCGACCACCACCAGACGTATGCGTTGAACTGACCCGTCACCAGAGAGTTATGAATCTCCTGAGCTGCGGCAAGGCCGTCCTCGATGAACTGCTCCTGCGGCTTGCCCTCGCGCTTGATGTAGTGCTCGGTCATCCACAGATCCTTGCCCATCTCCACGGGCTTGGAGTAGTAGGGCATACGGCCCTTCACGCCGTACAGGTGTTCGCCGACGATGCCGATCATGTCTCTGGTCTTGGGGTCGTCGAGCGACGGGTTCGACAGGCTGAAGTCGAAGTTGTACGACTCGGGCATGATGATCTTCGCCGTCAGCATGGAACCGTATTTTGCAAGCCAGGTATGCAACTGATCAGGCGTCCAACTGACCGACTCGTACTTCACCTTGGGCCCCGACCAGTCCGGCTCGTTGGCTATCGAAATGGCATCGAGCTTCGCTCCGCCCATGGCCATGAACTTGACGAAGTTCTCCAGAAAGATGGCGTAGTCCTTATAGTGCTCGGGCCGCAGATATCCGCCGCAAAGCTCGCGCGGATTGCACGGAGGATTGCCGTCGTAAAAAGGCTGCTTTGCTGAACCGGCCTTCATCACAGGCGGCGGCGTGTAGGGCGAAGCGAAGACGGTTATGCTCGGATTGGCGTCCTTGGCCAGCAGAACATTGTTCCGCTCCATGTACCACTTCTGCGTGACCCATCCGTTCGTGGGCGAACCCTTGGGATCGACATGCGCGCGTATGATGCTGAGTCCCAACCCCTGCTGCTGGCTGAACAGCGCATTGGCCTGCCTGGGCGAGAGCTTCAGAAAAGCAGTGGCCCCGCCAAATCCGCGGATGACCTGATGCTTCGCTCCGTAGTCAACCGTTACCGAGGCGCTATCGGTTTCAGCGCTTCCATAACTACCGGCAAAGACCAGCACCATCGATGCCAGAACTGTGACGAACCTCGAATGCATGATCTTACTTACTCCTTCATTCACGGTATAAACGGTTGCGGAGCGGTTCCCCGGCGATAGGGGGCGTACCAGTTATGCTTTGCAGGCCACTTAGTCTGCATGGGATTGCCCTGCACTCCCGTCGGCAGGCTGTCCTGATTGCGGATCGTCCACATCATCAGCTCTTCCATCAGTCGCGCCTGCTCTTTGGCGACGGACGGCTCACCGTAGAGGTTCTTCAGCTCGCAGGGGTCCGACGGCAGGTGATACAACTGCCCGTAGCCCATCATGTCGAAGATGAGCTTCCAGTCGCCCATGCGCACCATCTTCTGCGAGCCGCTCTGCGTAACCTTGTTCAGCTCGTCGAAGAAAGGCTCGATGCCCTGTGGCCTCTTTTCGCTGACGCTGTACGGAACCTTGTCCGCTTCGGTGTAATAGAGCCCGCCGACTCCCACATCGACATACATGCTGCGGAACTCATCTTCGGAAAACTCCCGGCCTTCGAGCAGCGGCCACAGGCTCCGGCCCTGCACACCGCGAGGAATCTCCGCGCCCATAACCTCGCACAGCGTAGGCATCATGTCGGCCAGTGAGACATGTGCCTTTGCAGCCGCTGGGGAGGGCTTTACGTGCCATCCGGCCCATACCATGGGAATCCGGGTCAGGCATTCTGGAAGGCCAATCCCCTTGCGGGCCAGGCCGTAGTCCATCAGGAACTCGCCGTGGTCGGCGGTGAAGATAACGATGGTGTTCTTCACCAGATCGCTCTGCCGCAGATAGTCCATGAGGCGCGCAAGCTGGTCGTCAATCATGCGCAGCGATCCGAGGTAGTTCGACTTGTAACGCCGCCAGTTGGCTTCGAGCGGAGAGACATCCTGTTCGAGCCCATAGAGCCACTGCGCGCGATAACCCAGCTTATCCAGAGCCTCCGGGCCAGCGCACCGCGCCGGAACCTGCTCGGGCGGAAACATGTCCCAATAAGGCTTCGGCACCTGCTCGGGATCGTGCGGCTCGGGGATTCCAACCTGCAAGATAAACGGCTGGTCGCCCATCTTCTTCATGAACTCGATGGAGTCATTCACGATGCGATAAGGAAGCTGCGCCTCCACGGGAAACGGCGTCGGCTCCAGCGAGAGGTTGTAGTCCAGCTTGCGCAGCCACTCGTCGTAGTCCCTGTGCATCTGCGGCTCGTTGGGGCCGTGCGGACCACCGCCGTGATTGTAGTTTCGCCAGTGGTCCAGAGTTTTCGGGTCGAGATAGGTATGGTTCTTCCCGATAAGCGCCGTCTTATAGCCCTGGTCCTTAGCCACCTGGTAGAGGTCTTTCTCAAAGAAGGCGGCCTCGGGCATGTGGTTGGTGCGCACGCGATGCGCCTCGGGCCAGCGTCCGGTCAGCATGGTGACGCGGCTGGGCATACACAGCGGAGTGGAGCAGTAGGCACGGTCGAACGCGATGCCGGAAGCGGCCAGCGCGTCCTGCGCCGGACTTGTATCGAGCGGATACCCGGAGCGCTTCGTCAGCCCGACCCGGTGCTGATCGGAGACGATAAAGATAATGTTCGGCTTCTCCGTCCGGACTCCCGCTTGCGCCTCAGCACCAACAGAAGTCGAGGCCGCAACCGCGGTCATGGATGCCAGCTTCAGAAAATCTCTTCGTTCCATCGTCCCTTCCCTTGTTGTCTACTTCGTGGAACCCGGCGCTTCCAGCGTGAGGTCCTTCTGCGGCCTCGGATGGTCCAGATCGAGCGGATCGTCAAGCTCCGCCTGAAGCTGCTTCAGCCGCTTCATCAGATCGGCCTTGACATCGGCATACGCGGGATCGTCCGAGAGATCGTGCATCTCCCACGGATCTTTTTCGATGTCGAAGACCTGCATCTTCTTCACCTGCGGATAGACGATCAGCTTATGCTTCTTAGTGCGAACCATGCGCTGAAAGTCTCTGTAGTAGCTGAACACGGCATCGTAGACCGGAGTTGTGTCGCCGCGCAGCATCGGCGCCAGGCTCTTGAACTCGACCGTCGAAGGAATCGGCAGACCCGCCAGCTCGCAGGTAGTCGCGTATAAACAGTGCTGATAGACCAACTCATCCACCTGGCTGCCCGGCTTGATTCCGGGGCCTGTGATCAGCAACGGTATGCGCAGGCTGTGATCGTACATGTTCTGCTTGCCCATCAATCCGTGCTCGCCCACGGCCAGACCGTGGTCGGCGGTCAGGATGACGTAGGTGTTGGAAGCCTTGCCCGTCCGCTCCAGAGCATCGAGAATGCGCCCTATCTGCACATCCAGATACGTGATGTGCGCGTAGTATTCGCGGCGATGCAGTTGCACGGCCTCTCTGGTGCGCGGAAACGGAGCCAGCAGTTCGTCGCGAACCTTGTGGTCTCCCTGATTGAAGGGATGCTCGGGCAGGAAGTTCGGCGGAACCTCGATCTTATCCTGCGGATACATATCCACGTACTCTTTAGGAGCCTGGCGAGGATCGTGCGGCGAGTTCCATCCCACATACATAAAGAAGGGCGTATCGCGTTTGGCTACCTTCTGCTCCAGATGCTCGACTACCTGGTCCGCGTACATCTCCGCGGAGTGCTGGATGCGGTCGGGCTTCTTATCGCGCCACAGACCGAGATGTAACCATTGTCCCTTCTGCGAGGTGTCCCACGGCTCCCACGTATTGCCCGGACTGGGGCGGTTATAGGCATCGCCAAAGGCCTTGCCGTCTAATCCCGTGGACGGAAACCACGCCGGCCCAACCGTGCCCATCTCCTTGAAGCTGCGCGCCAGCAGCACGTCGCCGTTGTTCATGTGCCACTTGCCGCAGATGTAGGTGTCGTATCCAGCGGCCCCGAAGGTCTGGCCCCAGGTGTTGACATCGTTCGCACCGGCCTGCACATGGAACGCGGTCAGGCCCGTGTTCAACTTCATGCGGCTGGGCATGCACACGGCAGCCACCCACGAGCCCTGCTGAAAGCTATGCGTAAACGCGCATCCCGTCCTGACCATGCGGTCGAGGTTCGGCGTGCGGACCTCTTTGTTGTTGAGCGAATGGATGGTGCGAAACATAAGATCGTCGCAGATCATGAACAGAAAGTTCGGCTGTGACGACGCGGCTCCAGATGCGGCTCCATTGGCTGCGAGCGCCTTGGGCACAGTGCCTGCGGCAACCGTAGTTGCGGCTACGCCCGACGAAACCAATCCGATAAACTTGCGGCGATCCATGCGTTCTGATTCTCCTTGATTTGAAAAATTACGAGGGTCTCAGGAAACGAGATATCCAAGACCCTCGCAAAGCGCTGAGTATTGCAGTCCTACAAGCCCGATACAACAGCGACAGCGAAGGGCGCCAGGGTTACATGCGCGCTCTTCAAAGTTTCCTTCCGGGGCTCCTGCTCTCCGGAGGCCTGATCGACAACCTGAACCTTAAGCGGAGCCTTGAAGACTCCGGCCAGATCAACCGTCTGCGGCTGGTCTGTAGTGTTGATGAGCATCACCCTGCGGCCCGCGGGCGTGATGTACGCCTGAGCAAATACGTTCTCCGTAGAAGACTCCGTGGCAACAACTTTGTCCCCCGGCCCGAAGTTATGCGTAATCAGCCACAGCGCCCAGTAGTGCGAATTGGGCTTCATGCTGTCGTTATTCATCATCGAGATCGACGGACACTGCGTCGGATATCCGTCCATCTGCGACATGCTGATCAGCGGAACACCCATCTTCGTTGCCACGATGTAGGTGGCCGCCCAGTTGGCTCCGGTGGCGTTCCAGTAGAGCGGGTGGTACTCCTTGTACTCGTGCTCGGCCTTGCAGTTGTGCTCCTTCGGCACCAGAGCGTCGAAGGTGCCGCCCTCGTCCATGATGACCTGGGTATGCGGAGAGAGCTGGTCGCGGATCTTCATCACCTCGGCGAACCTGCTCTCCATGCCTTTGGCCGAAGCGCCGCCGGTCTCGGCCTTCGGCATGGCCGTGAAATATGCCTCATGCCATTTAGACGGATCGTTGCCCGAGTTGACATAGTTGTGGAAGCTGAACCACTTGATCAGCGGCACCGCCTCGGGATCGTGGTTCTTGGGGTCGAGGAAGTAGCGCGCCCACGGAATCTCGGTCATGGCCGGTTCGGGCCCGTAGAACTCCACGCTGGGATCGATCTTGTGGATCGCCTTCACTACGGCGTCGTAGAGCTTCGTGTACTGCTGGACGTTAATCTTGTTCTCCAGCCAGGTCTCGTTCATCACGCCCCAGGTATCGATCTTGTAGTGATGGCCGCTCTTGTGCTCCTTGCCCAGCTCGTCGGTGAACCCGCCCTGCGTGTACCACTGGTAGATGCGCGCCTGATAGTCGGCAAACTGCTTGCCGTCAGGATCCTTCAGCAGAGTTCCCTTGGTGTCGTCGTTGGTGTAGTTATAGAAGGACACGTTGGGGTCGGTGGGAACCTCCATCGAAGGAACGTTGAACATCCAGCGCGGCACGGTGCCGATATTGACGTGATGACGGCCCGTGGTGTGAGCGTAGAAGTCCTCCATCAGGTCGTCGAGGTACTTGAAGTCCCAGAAGGTCTCCTTATCGGTCGGCTCCTTCAGCTCGGGAACCGCCTGTATGGGAATCGAGTACCACGCCTGCAAGCGGGTGTCGTTGGTCTTCAGGTCTTCCAGCGCCTTGAACTCCGGATCGTGCATCGGATGGGTGCGCAGCGTGTTCCTGTGAGCAAGAATCTGGGTCGTCGGAACGGTGCTGGAGACGCGCGTGACGTCCGCCCACTTCACGCTTACCTTGGCGTTTCCGTCCGCCGCTTGAGCTGAGACAAAGACCGAAGCCGCAAAGACGGCTGCCAGAACGCTGATGCCAACACGAATCTTCTTACCGGTTACTTTCATTCAATTCCTCCCGCTGTTCGTAAACGAGTTGTCCCGCTGGACAGCGATTCAAACTCTAGCTAAAGCCCGCATGACCAGCTTCGGCACCGGGCGTGATTTCCTGTTTTTGAATGCTTTCAAAAACATCGGGTAAAAGCACCTTACTCCACCGCAAATCCGCTTGTCAAGGACTGAATCAGACAATCACATGAAAAGTTTTCACGAAGCACATCCAGGTACGCCAAGCCTAATGGTATGACGTACCTGGATGGAAATGTTAGCGTGCGATGCCTAGTGCGTCATCGAAAACACCAGCAGCAGCAGTCCCGAAAGGAAGCAGACAAACATGGCGGCGGTCATCCACTGCGTGCCGCGCGAAGCTCCCCTGGTCTCCTTCCAGATGAAGATGCCCCAGATGGCTGCAATCATGGTTCCGCCCTGCCCCAGGCCGTAGGCGATTGCAGGGCTGGCCACCTTCGACGCCACGATGTTCGCCGTAAAGCCAATGCCGTTAATGACGCCGCCCAGTATGCCGACCAGATGCCACGGGATGCCGCGGCTGAAGAACTCCGAGTAGGTCGCCGTGGGGCCCTTCACCGGACGCCGCATCATGTAGCTATTGAAGACGAAGCTCGACAGCAGCGCGCCCACCGTATTCACCAGCACCGCCGCATAAGGTCCAAAGCGGCCTGGAGTCAAGCTGACGAAATCGGGCGACACCGACCGCAGCGTCAGGTAATAGAAGAGTCCCATGAGGACGCCGCCGACGAGTGCAAGGGTGATGCCCTTGGCCACCACGCCCTGCTCTGTGCTCTTGTCTTTCTGGATGTTGCGGTACACCAGGCTGTTGATGATGATCGCCAGCGCAACCAAAGCCACGCCACCGAAGATCAACGCCGGATTGCCGCGCGGGTCAAAGAAGTAGTTGATCAGCACGCCCTCCACCAGCGCCGTGCCAATGGCGATCGGTTGAGCGATGGCTATGCCTGCGATGTCGACCGCGGACATGAAGAGGATGTTGGCGAGGTTCCAGACCACGCCGCCCGCCAGCGCCCATCCGTAGGTGCCCATCGAGCCTTGGCGCAGATCCTCAATCAGGCCGCGTCCGGTCGATCCCATCGATCCGAACGTCAGGCCTACGATCAGCGGCAGCAGAACGTAGCCGATGTTTGTGTCCCAGTAGAACAGCGAAAATGGATATGAGGGGCGCTTCAGCTTCAGCGTGTTCGCCCACGATCCCCAGCAGATCATGGTGAGCACGCACAGGGCGATGGCCAATGGATACGACTGAACAAGCATCATAACGGACGGTTCCGCCTTCCTTGCGATCAATAGAATCAGAATCGTCCCGCCACAAAAGCCGCTTACTCCCGGGTGGAAGGCGGCAGGCCTTCGCTTCGGGAGCAGCGGTGAAAGGTTTCAAGGACGAACCGGATGAAGTGTAGGACGCCTCTGCAAGACTTGTCAAGGAAGCCTGCCGATTTTTCCTCCGATAGCCGGCCTCTCCGGGAACATTTCTCAGGCCGCGCGCGGCTCTCTCCCCGCCCGGCCAATCCATAAAGACCGGCGGGAGAATGTGATGAACCGGTAACAAACGGAAACTGGTGTTATGCTGTGATAGCATCCGCCAGTGAGATATGCGCAGACCTGGTTGATCGGGCACGGTGGCTGCATGTGGCACGATATTTGAATCTGGAAGAAGGCACGCGCATGGCAAACATGAAACAGATCGCCGAGCTTGCAGGAGTCTCGCTGGGTACGGTGTCCCACGTACTGAACGGCACCGTAAGGGTGCGGGAGCCACTGCGCAAGCGGGTTTTGGATGCCGTGCAGGCGACCGGCTACCGCCCCAGCCAGTTGGCGCGAGGACTGCGCAAGGACAAAACGAACATCCTGGCGATGATTATTCCCGATATTTTGAATCCTTTTTTCCCGGGCGTGGTGCGCGGAGCCGAGGATCTTGCATCGGCCAACGACTATCGCCTGGTGCTGTGCAATACGGATAACGACCCGGAGAAGGAGCTCGCGCACGTGAAGGCGCTCGAAGCCTATCTTCCCTCCGGGCTGATCGTGATTCCGTCAGACATGAGCGAGCTGGCCTACGAGGCGGACTCCTTCATTCGAGCAGGAGCTGCCGTGGTCTGCGTAGACCGGCGTCCGCGTAACTGGGACGGCGACAGCGTCACGATTAACAACGTCGCCGGAGCCATGGACGCCACGTCGTATCTGATTGGACTGGGACATCGCCATATCGCGGCCATCACCGGGCCGCTGCACCTGACCAGTTCGCAGGACCGCTTGAACGGATTCAAGCGGGCGCTGCGGCAGGCGGGACTGGATTCGCCTCCCGGATACCTGCACGAGACCACCTTCGACCGCAGCGGCGGTTATGCCAAGACAAAAATTCTGATGCGCCTGGTGCCGCGTCCGACGGCGATCATGGCATGTAACGACATGATCGCGCTGGGCGCGCTGATGGCCATCCGCGACGAAGGACTGCGCTGTCCGCAGGATGTCTCGCTGATCGGCTTCGACGGACTCGATCTGACCGAGGTCACTACGCCGCAGTTGAGTTCGGTGTACCAGTCACCCTACCAGGTCGGTGCCGAGGCCGTGCAACTGGCGCTGGACCGGCTCAAGCGCCCCAAAGGCCCCATGCGCCGCGTGGTGCTGAAGACGGAGCTGAGGATCCGCGAGTCGGTAGCGCCTCCGTCGCAAAACGGACAGACGGCTCCGCCAATAATCCAGCAGATGGCATGACCGCTGTGCCCTGTACTCCGGAGACAGGCATGAAACTCTTCTCATTTGCATGAGAGTTCATCGGCTCCTCGGCTGAGGATTACCCTGCGGTCACCGCCTCCACAAACAAGGCTTGACAGCGCTAACTAAGTTGGAATACAGTTGCACGAGGAAATGAAACGTTTCAACATCAAGTTGGAAATTCAGCGCCAAATCGCCGGATTCTGTGCTTCCTGTGTGGACTTTTCATCTGCCGAGCGCTCGCATGAGAGCCGCCGACATATCGAATCTATGGATGGAATATGAGGAAACCGATTGTTGTTGTGGGTAGCGTGAATCTGGACCTGGTCAGCAAGGGAAAGAAGATCCCGGCCCCGGGAGAGACGGTGCGTGGTGAGTCGTTTCAAACCTTCAACGGCGGAAAGGGCGCGAACCAGGCGGTTGCGGCGGCCCGGCTCGGCTACCCGGTCAGCATGATTGCGAAGGTCGGCGGAGACGACTTCGGCGCGCGCCTGCGCGGCGCTCTCGAAGCCGAGAAGATCGATGTCGCTCATGTGGGAACGGCTGCCTCGCTGTCGTCCGGAGTGGCCATGATCTCCGTGGACGAGAAGGGGCAGAACAGCATCACCGTGGTGCCGGGCGCAAACGACGCTCTTATGCCCGCCGATCTGGATGCCTGCCGCGAGACGCTGCGCGCCGCAGGTATGATCCTGGCGCAGCTGGAGATTCCCCTGGAGACGGTGGAGCGGCTCTCGCAGCTTGCCGCTGAGTTCGGCGTACCCATGATGCTCGATCCCGCTCCGGCGAGGCCGATTCCGCAGCAGATTCTTAAGCGCGTCACCTACCTGACGCCCAACGAGACCGAGACCCTCACGCTGTGCGGAATCACGAAGTCCGAACTGGATCTCACGACTGCCGCCGAGTGCGCAAAGCAGCTCCAGGCGCAGGGCGTGGCCAATGTCGTGATTAAGATGGGCAGCCGCGGAGCCTATGTAACCGACGCCAGCGGAGCGGCTACGTTCGTTCCGACCATCAAGGTTGCGGTAGTGGATTCAACGGCAGCGGGAGACGCCTTCAACGGCGCGTTCGCATCCGCTCTGCTGAGCGGCAAGGATCTGCTGCAAGCGGTGCGCTATGCGGCGGCGGCGGGAGCCGTATCGGTGACGCGCGCGGGCGCGCAGCCTGCCATGCCGGCGGCCGCCGAAGTGGAAGCTCTGCTTGCCCAAAACGGGCAGGCACTGAAGGAACCAGAGATGGTAAAAATTGGAGGGTAAGAGTAGAGCTTATGCTGAAGACATTAGGTATTCTGCACACGCCAGAGCTTCTGCATGTTCTGGCATCGATGGGCCACGGCGATGTAATCGCCATCGTGGACCGCAACTATCCGGCGGTCTCGAACGCGCAGCGGCTGGTGCGGCTCGACGGGGCAGACCTGCCCGCTGCCGTCACGGCCTGTCTGCAACTGATGCCGATAGACACGTTCGTTGAGAACCCTGTCCAGCGCATGATGCAGGTGCACGCCCCCAGTGAGGTTCCCGAGGTACAGCAAGAGTGTCAAGCCATCCTCGACAAGGCGGAAGGCAAGCACATTCCCATGGAAGCCGTCGAGCGGCTCGCGTTCTACGAGCAGGCCCGCAAGGCCTTCGCCATCGTCTACACCACCGAATCGCGGCCTTATGGATGTCTTCTCTTCAAGAAGGGCGTCGTCTTCGATTAGGGCATTGTCCCAGGAGCTGTACCCTTTGGGCTTGTCATTCCGATTGGCTTGTCATCCCGATTGACTTGTCATCCCGATTGACTTGTCATTCCGAACGGAGTGAGGGATCTGCTTTTTCCCTGCCGCCACAAACATTTACGGTGCGGAAGAAGAAAGCAGGTTCCTCGTTTCACTCGGAATGACAATTCGTGAGTGGAATGACAATTCGTGAGGACATACCAATCCGGATATCACTTTAGCCTTCGCGCCATAGCCAGGCCGCTCCACGCACGCCGCTGGCGTCTCCGTATTTCGCCTTCCGGATCGGAGTATCCATCTCCCGGCCAAAGACGTAGGGCTTGATCTTCTTCCACAGCAGATCATCTTTGTAGAGATGATCTGCATTCGACAGTCCTCCACCGATCACAATGACATCCGGATCCATGAGGTTAATCATCTGGGCAAGGCTTCTTGCCAGCCGATCTTCAAAACGACGCACCGTAGCAACGGCATCGGCATCCCCGGCCTCAAAACCGGCCAGAATCTCCTTCGAGGTCTTCGTTTTTCCCGTCACTTGCTCGTGGTCCCTCTCCACGCCGCTGCCTGATATCCATTGTTCGATGCACCCGCGCATGCCGCATTTACAAGCCGGTTCGGGAAACTCGCCGACCTGCAGCCATGGCAATGGATTATGTCCCCACTCACCGGCTACGTCGTTCGGGCCAGGGTGAATTTTTTTATCGATTGCAACTCCACCGCCACACCCAGTCCCCAAAATCACCCCAAAAACTACTCTCTTCCCCTCCCCCGCGCCGTCGGTTGCCTCCGAGACCGCCATGCAGTTGGCGTCGTTTGCAATAAGCACCTCTTCGCGTTTCAACGCCGTGCGCAGGTCGACCTTCAGATACTTGCCGTTCAGCCCCTTTACATTGGGGGCATTCTTGACCTGTTCCGTTAATTTGGAGATGGTGCCGGGAATACCGACACCAACCGTGCCAGTCCGGCCCGTCTTGGCCTCTATGCGATCGACAAGCCATGCAATGGCAGCTATCGTTTCCTCGTAAACATCTGGCGTATCGACGCGAAGCCTCTTTATGTTGATAACGCCAGTCTTCTCATTCTCCTCGTTCTTCAGAGTCAACTCCGTTTTGTTGGCCCGAGTCAACTTCTCTCCACCAGGATCAACCGGCAGTGGCAGTTCCTCACCGCTGGGATCAAGCGCCAGCGCCGCGATCTTCGTTCCACCCAGATCAATCCCTATGTACATTTCAGGAACATTGCCGTTCTTCGTCACGAACTTTCTCCTTATCCAGCGGCCTACTGGACCTTCCCTTGGGGCCGAAGTTTTCCTAACTCACAGGCGCAGGCAATGGCATTGATCGCCGCCAGCTTCAGATTGTCTGCCGCCATCCACAACCACACACCGGAGGCGCCCGCGCTCTTCACGCGAACCATAATCTCGTCCCTGCCTGCGGCGCTTAGATTGCTGGGCGGCTCTGCATCGGATGCTACTACATCGATGTGCTCCCCGGCGAGAGCTTTTTCCACCTGCTCGGCGCGGGCTGGCTCTCCCAGCTCGACAAACGCCGAGATCACATAGCCATGAAAGACCGGAGCCTGCACCATCTGAAGCATCAGAGGCGGCTCGCCGCCGATCAGCGCCGCGAACTGCTCGTGAATGCGCTGCTCGATGGCATCCAGCTTGATCCTGGCCTCTTCTCCAAGCACGGGCAGAAGATTGAACGCAGCCTGCGCATCATAAAGCTCGCGCGGAAGGCTCTGGAAAGACAGCAGATTCACGGTCTGCTGATGCAGCTCGTCCATGGCCGCGCGTCCGTGCTCTGACGCCGGAGTCATCACCGTAGCGGCAATTCCGGCCAGCGGAAACTTTGCCTTCAGCCTGGCCACCGCCAGCGCCAGCATCAGCGATGCCGGATGCGCCGAGACTACGGCGCTGGTCTTCAGATCAGGATCGCGGCCCGGCTGCGCGTTGCCAGCGATCCACGGCGCGCGCACCAGAACATCCTTCTCGTGATCCAGCGCCGAGGTCAGATCGACGATGCTGGCTCCCGAGTGACGTGCCTGCTTCCAGACCTTCTTCGTCGTCTCCGGACTGCCTGCGAAGAAGACGTAGTCCATGCGGTCGAACGAGGTCTCGTCAATCGGCTGGATCACGGCGGCCTCGTCGCCCGCAGCGGCGATCTGTCCGGCGGCCTCTTCGTCGTCGAGCAGCACGAACTCCGACGCTGCCAGCGCCGACTCGTTCAAGGCGTCGATCAGCTCTTTACCCAGCAGCGACGACGCTCCCACGACTCCGATCCGGGCTGTATGAACTCTCTTCTCTGCCGTCATCATTCACTTATCTCCGCACCGCTATGCTGGTATCTGACGGGCTCTGCGCGACTTCCAGGAGTACGCCAGCCGGGCAATCACCCCGGAGACCAGATATCCCAGCGCCAGCGCCAGCAGCACCTGCTCCGACCACAGAACGATCAGCACGCCAAAGAAGACCAGCACGATAATCAGCCGGAAGGGATGCCGCTCGCCCACCTTAAGTTCCTTGCCACTCCAGAAGCGCCACGTGCTCACCATAAGAAAGCCCACGAACAGGATCAGGCACAGCCACAGAATGGCCATCCTGGCGTCATCGATGGGCGAGCCCTGCTCGAAGTGAACTACAGCCGCGATCACTCCGGCACCGGCGGGAATGGGCATTCCCACAAAATACTTCCTGCCCGGACGCCCCGGATTGCGCGGCTGCGGATTGACGCTGATGTTGAATCGCGCCAGACGGCTGGCTCCGCAGATCAGGAAGAGGAAGCAGGCAAAGATTCCCAGGTGTACGATTCTGCCGCGGATCATCGGATGATCTAGAGGA
>Ga0123357_10006367_pt1 | contig 14384 bp, 8 predicted proteins | sample TergutEmb28metaG_FD_89873 | JGI IMG/M metagenome (GOLD analysis project Ga0123357, IMG submission 89873) | Embiratermes neotenicus P4 segment gut microbial communities from Petit-Saut dam, French Guiana - Emb289 P4 | ecosystem: Host-associated > Arthropoda: Insects > Digestive system > Gut ...
ACAAATGCCAAACAGCAATACACACACACACACACACACACACACACACACACACACACACACACACACACACACCTTATATTGAATTTCACACAAATCAAATAACTGAGGTAAAAATTATGGATAGCAATTCAATTATGCCCGCACGTAAAGTACAGCTATCAGTCTGCCCATTTCCATCTTTAACACCTAAATAGTTACTTAAAATTCCGTCTACAATGAAATAAGTAACACTGAATTCTTTCGTCACACATCCATAACTATTACGTCATGTGACATTTTATGTTCCTGTCCCCCATCTATGACCCTAGCCTTTAAAATCACAGTTTTACTTCATGTGTTGCTTATGGAGACACTTCTCTTAAAAGGAAAAGTACAGAAAGGAGACATTTGGCAACAAAGTGCTGATGAAAACAGACAGTAGCAGGAGGCTGGAGAAAATTATATAATGACAGAACTTCAAAATTTGTAACATCTCCAACCAGCAGACTCACAGAATTAAGGACAATGAGAATGGCAAGGCAGATAACAGATTCAGACAAAACTGTGATCAGTAAAACTGCATCAACCTTACAACCCTCAATCTTACTTTCTGCAGACACAAACAATTTCAGTACATACAATTTTAAAGCAAAGCTAATAACTGTGGGCCAGGATAGCTCAGTCGGTACAGCGACTAGCTATAAGTTGGACGGTCCGGGGCGACATTTTCAGCGCCCGTGCAGACCCGCCCAAGGGTCCATCCAGCCTCCTATACAATGGGTAAGGGGTCTCTTTCCCGGGTTAAAACGGTCGGTGTGTGGCGTTGACCGCCCACCCCATCTAGCGCGGAGGTTAAAGAAGGATAGCGCTATACGTCTACTCCTCCTCTGGGCCTTCATGGCCTGTTGTAGGGTGAAAATTTCCTTTAAAGCTAATAACTAATGTGTCAAATAAGAAACACTCTACCAGCACAGTTCAAGTATCCATAATAATGTAATAATGACATCCAGGGTACCTTAATAAAGTGACCTACTGATGAAGCAAAAGCAGGGTCCAAAGGCTTCATTTTTAGTGTTTAAATACAGGCAGATAGATGCGCTGATGCTAAACGAGCATTTTTTCATTTGGGGCATCAGTTACAGACATAACAGGACGCTGCATCCCAGCAAGAAGCTAGTAAAACTGCTCAGTATTACACTCATCTTGTATTTAGTTGAATGTCAGTCATATCGGAAAACGTTCAAAGCAAAACTTGTAGATCTTGATGAGATCGATATACAATTTTCTACAATAGGCCGTTTTTGAGTTACTCGAAAAAGGTCAGTTTGGGTTGCATGGACTGCACATAAAACCAAATTCACATTCCACAAGAGTGTAGAATATAAACATTGTTTTCTCGATGTTCGTGAACCCGGATGTTCGGTACTTCGAACTTTTGTGACCACTCATCTTAATACGAATCACCCATTGTTTCAACCAATTGTGATTGGTTCCTGCGAATCGAGATCAGGTTTCTCGGAATACGAAAAATTCTTTTACGTGTTCCTCCTTAGAAGAAAGGTTGGGCAACTTTTCTGAGGCATACTGCTTGTATTGTACTATTAATATATGTTCATGTCTCCTGTGCTTCTTGAGGGTGCATTTATATTTTTATTGCAGAATTTCATATGATCCTTGAACCAGACAGGCGTTTTACATGTCACTGAAAATGGATTTCGATGTTCGTGCAGCGTATATGACTCACACATCACCAACATCAAAATTCCACTGTACAAATCTGACAGCGGAAGCTGCCGCTGAGACAGAGATGGCAGCACACGTACACACGGCCTCGCGTCACGCCAGCGCATGCATCAGCTCTCCTCCACAGATCGACCTCCTCGTCAGTTCGAGGAGTATGACCTGTGGATTTGCGGTTCAGTCGCTCGGCATCGCGCTGCGAGGATGTTTGGGGTTATGTGCGTTTTAGTATGACTGCTACACGCTTCCTCGTGACTGTGACAGTGGTTGTGACATCCATCTGTGCGACTGGCGACATGGTTCTGACCATCTTACAATGGGTGGCACTATAGCAACAGCTGCTGCCGGCAACACGTTACTTCTGCTGCTTTTGTGTGGAATGTTCATTCACGCTACCAATATGGCGGCAGCATCTACAACAGCATCGCCGGCGGTGGACGTTTCCATCTGCATGCGTCCAGGCTGCAACTGCACCAGTACAGCCCCACACTGGCTCATAGTGACGTGTGCCTTCAGTAGCAAACAGGCAAGTGGTCGGTTGTCCGTGTGAGGTCAGATTTTGAAATAAATGCGAACAGACTAGCTTTAGCAAACCACATGGCTGGTTTTTTGGGGGCCAGAATAACGTGGATAGTGACAGGGATAGCACAGCCAATCGCTGAAATCTCACCGCGAAGGCCCATGCTCGGTACCAGGACAGCCCGTGTGTGCATGTGGGATTTGTGATGGGCAAAGTGACCACGGGACCGATTTTCTCACAGTACTTAGCACTTTCTTCCACAGTATTTATTCCACCAGTGCTCCATATTCACTCACCTATCACTGATGTAATACAAGCTCAAAAATTGCCAGTGGCCACTGACACACACACACGAGCAGTAGTTATGACCGTACGTGTTACCAAGTAGCGCCACAGAGCAGTCCTTCTTGGGAAGCTAGTACTTCCGCAGCCAGTCAAGAAAGTCACCGCATTTTATGGAACACGAAGGTTCAGTATCGTGCTCACAAAAGCCTGCAACTTGTTCCTACCCTGAGCCAGACTAATCCAGTCCATGCCCTATCATCCCATTATTTAAAATTCATTTTAACATTATCCTGCCATATATACCGGGGTAAAGTGATTGCTTCAGATTTCTCAACAAAATTCTGTATGTACTTCTCATCTCCACCACATGACTGTTATCCTCAATTTCATCACCCAAATAATGTTTGGTGGAGTACAAACTATGAAGCTCCTTATTATGCAATTTCATTCAATCTCCTCCTTACTTCCTCCCCCTTGTTGCTAATGTGCTTCCCCTAATGTAGAGACCAGGCAAAATTATGGTTCTGTACGTACTTAACCTGCTGAATACCAGTACCTGCGCATCTGTCCGTCCGTCGTGCTAAAACATACACATCTGGATCGTCAGGCTCTATATGCCCATCTAAACAATGGCCGTAGCCTATTGCCTACAAACGCCTTCGCTCGTATCTTCAACTATAGCATCACTATTTTATCTAACCTATATCAAGGGTTACCTCTCGCCGCTATTCCATGCGCGTGTCGGCGGCCGCTAGAGATGGTTTTGGTTTAAGCCACTGCTCTTATACCGGTGGTAAGCGTAGTTATCTGGGAATTATCATTTCTTTCATAAGCCAATTTTAAAAATATTAACTACTTTAATAAAACTGGTTTAAATCTATGTAAATAAAAAGAAAAACGAAGCATATTTCCAGAATATTATTTTACTCTTCTAGTATTAATACGAATTGACCTCTAATGTCCAACTTCGACTCACGACCGAATATCCTAACATGTTTAAACATGTCTAACAGAGCGTCGCACTAGATGAACTGAATGCCATGGTTACTCTCCTTAGCTCCCGAATTGCATCTTTAGAGGGAACACTTGGTCATAAACCGTTACAAACTAACTACATTCAACATCTGGCTGCAAGACTGTGAGGGTGGAAGGGGCAGCAGGAAACATGAAATCAGTAAATATTTTGGGCCAGAGACACATCCAGTATGTTATGCAAACAGATAATTGGCGCCATGGCCACATATAACGTAACGTTTGGGCACCACATTATGATCAAGATCGTTAACAGTTGATTCGGCCTCTCTGACCCTGCTGTATTCCTTGTATTTATTTTGTAAAAGTAGCGAGATCATAAATCCATGTCGGTCTTTATAACGTGCGGACGCAAACTTGAGGTAGTAATAGTCACGTTTCACAACTGATTTCTTTCCGAACGCCAGTAAAACCCACCGTGTGGGCGTCAATCTTTTTTTCACTAGTCCCTATACAGTATTACAAATGAAACTGCACATGATAATAGCTGAACGTAGACGCTTTTACAAGGAGCGACCAGAATTTAAAAATTCGTAGAGCCATCCACTATTTCTCTCGTCCATGTGTTTACTGTTTAAAACTGACAGCAGTTCAGATGGCCTAACAGCAAAGTAAGTCCGCTGCAGCGACTGTGGAAGGCGGCTGGCGTTGCCGAATTCCAGTTATTCGTACAGTGCCTGAAGGGACTGAGGACACTGATTCTTGATTTCAAACTTTCGCCGTGTTGTGAATATTACATTCTTTCATTTGGGCGATTCCCCGGCGTCTGAATTTCGTGTACCAAAGTTTCGGAACACATTTTCACAGGTCGTTTAAACAAGAAGAAAACAACAACCACTAACACCTGTTTGTGTATCCGACACCTCCCAAATAGCGGCAGCACTGGTACGCAATTTACGTCAAAGTCGCGTTACGACTGACGGGCGGTCGGTCAGTCTTGCGGCGCCCTCCGACGAAGGTACGCGTTTCTCTGGCGTTAAAAGTCGCCGCCTCTGTCGAATGTACATTATTTGCATATACATATATACACGTTTCGTCTTAGACTGTGTACAAATTTTCAGTACTTACAACTACAGTATTTACAATAGTTTATACAATATACACACGGCCTACAGCTGGTGGTCCTGTACATCATTTAGCTTTAATTGTACCGCCAGCTTAGTCGCTGGAACGGTCAAGATCAGTCTGCAGTACACGTATATTCATAGGTACAGCTGTTCCCCAGGCAGTACACACACTGTCACTGTCAGTTAACACACACACTGTACTGTACGTACAAACGGTCAAGATCAGTCCCAATTACACGTACATTCATACCCGCGCAGTACACACACTCAGTGTAAGCTACAGAAACCAGTCAGTTACTGCTGGATACCAACGGTGAGGTGCCATGGCTCAGGCGGTTTGTCGCCGATCCCAGGTCAGTCTGTGTGAGATATACTGTGGACAAAGAGGCATCGGAACAGGTTTTTCTTCAGGACTTTGGGTTTCCCCTGTCAATATTATTCCACCAAAGCTCCATGCTCATCTTCATCTACACGCTGATCTTACCAGTATGATATACGGGCGAGGTCTGGGAACCTTCCAAAAGGCGTACTCTTTCGTAAAGCGGGGCAGAGGGGATACTAAAGTACTTCACTGTTTGGTGTACTAAATGATCGCTGTTTGTTAAGACCCAGACTTGGCCACGGGTTGTACAGGCCGCGGAGCAAGAAACTTCTCTCTTCTCCAGAATTCCCAAACCGTCTCTTTGGCCTCACCCAGTACCGGGATTCTTTTTCCGGAGGGTAAAGTGGCAGAAGCGTGAAGCTAACCACTCACCTCCATGCTAACCCGAGGTTAAGAACACATGGAGCTATACTTCATGCCACCATGGCAAGCACAGTGACAGCTCTACTTGTACCATATGACAGTTCTAATGAAATATGTTCAGAAGCACATTGTGCATAGTCGATCAAAAAACTGGGCAGCAAAGTATAGCTGCTAGCTTCCGCTACGCTCGGGTCAGTGCCTGCACTAAGCGGACGGACTGGCATCAGTGGGATGAGACGAACTTTTAGCGATACTCTCGGTTGCTGAGATTACACAGCGTCCCTCAAGGTGACAAGTGAATGAGTACGGAGTATTGGTGGAATGACACTGACAGGGGGAGAACAGAGCACTGTCCCAGTACCACTTTGTGCACCATAAACATGACAGGCCCTGGCCTGGGATCGAGTCCGCCTTTCGCCTCCAGGCTTCCAGCTTTGTCACACCACATCCTGCGCCTATTTCAAAATCCAAGTTACATTTTGACTGAGGTCTGCGCTCAGTACTAGGTCTACGATATGCATTTTTACATCATAATAGGAACAGCCTTCTGAATTCTAATCCTGTAACAGCTGTAATTACTCACTGTAATCCATATGAGGGGTGGGGTGGGGTGCAGACAGTTTCTCCTCCTTCAAGAATTTACGTTAAGTCCCTCTACTGCCCCGGCACACACTCAGTAATTTAATTATCTGTAGTTCAGTTAGTTGTAACAGGCACATTGACTCGCCGGGATAGCTCAGTCGGTGTAGCAACTCGCTACGGGATGTACGATCCGGGGATCGAAACCCGGTGGGGGGCGAGATTTTCCGCATCCGTCCAGACAGGACTGGAACATCCCGAGCCTCCCATACAATGGGCACCGAGTCATTCCCGGGGGTAAAGCGGCCGGGGCGTGGCGTTGACCTCCCATCGCCGTCTAGCGCCGAGGTTAAAGAAAGAGTACAGCTATACCTCTACTCCCGTTCATGGCCTGTTCTAGGGTGAACTTTACTATTAGGTACATTCACTGTCGAACTGACAGCGTAAGAATCAATTTCACATCCGCTACAACAACTTATGTTGATGCAGTCATCTGTTTTTACAGCAGCGGTTGTGATATACATAGAGATAGTTAGGCACCGCCAACTCATCTCCACACTTCCTGTGCTGCCTCAGATTCAAACACGCTTGCCACTCTGTAACCTGACGTCACAAAACTCCACATCAAAGACATTTGTGGCCGTGCTGTCCCAAATAGAGCAGCCTCCTTATCAATGGAATTGCGTACTTTCGCACACACAGAATTACGGCATAAAATTAACATTCTGAAGACGGAAAAAAATGAAAGTACTTTCCTATCCAGTGTTCCTCTATTTCTGAAAAAAGCACTGTTTTCTTGGAGGGTTCCCAGGCTTGGCCCGGTTATCTTTGGTAACAGTAGCATGAAGAGGAAGATGGCTGTGGAGCGTTGGTGGAATGACATTGACGGGGAAAACTGCAGTACTCACGGAAAAGCCTGTCCAGTGCCACTGTCCTTCACAAATTTCATATGGATCGACCTGGAAGATATGTGGTGGACAAAGTGGAAAGATCCAGTCCGTACCGCGCAGTAAACACTCCTCGTTTCGAGTATAAAAACGTCAGTTAATGCTTTATAGGGAAATAATCGCTGTTTGTTTTCAGAGCCACAAAAAACATAAATACTATGTGTTAGCAGAACGTAGGGTTGGTGAATGTTAAACTGGTGGTGCATATAGTGACCACTGGGTTTTATAAGGTTAAGAGTGAGTAACACGTCGTATCAAGTGCAGTGGCGCCAGCCATTCGTTACAATTTCGCTCTGTCGAATGAAATCTAAATTATCCGACTTAAAGTTGAACAGAATTTGAGAACTTCTTAATCGTAATGGCCCTATGAATTCAGTATACAACTGCTGACGTCTGGTAGTTTTGCACAGTGACACAGTTGCGAACAGCTGCATAGTTTGTCAGTGTAGCAGAGGTTCAGGATTTCTGTGTTGTTACTCTTGAGCAGCAAAGTTACTAATTCCCGACGTTTCGAACGAACATACTTCCTTCATCTTCAAGTGGCAAGGAGTCCTAGGTGATACGTTCCCTCAAAACTTTGGGATTCGATACCCCTGCCACTTAGCATAACAACCCTCAAGCTGAACCTGCAGTAACCCCGCCACTCACCATAACATAGCCATGTAAGCCTCAGATCTCGCTGTACAGTTAAAAAGGTGAAAGTTAAATCTGTCCTGTCAACGCTACGAAGGAACGTAATGGCTGTGAAGGTACACAGCTCCACTCACTTTTAAACTCGGCAGTAGACGGATACGAGTGGTCAACTTCACTTCCCAGCCGCTTTATCCCCGGGAAGGACCCGGTACACATTTAACAGAAGTTCTAGAGCAAGACTGGACGTTCTGGAGATGAGAAAAATATTTCACCTCATAATTTTGCGTATGATGGAAGGTTAGATTGCTGATCTGCCGCGGTACACAGACCACCCCTCGGTATGAGGAAAGGGAGACGTATTTACATTTTTTGTTTGTTTCGCACTGCTGAGAGGGCATTCATCTGTGCAGTGGTGTCCGCACTGTACTTGAGGAAGGACCCTTGTCTCCTGTTTCTCCCAATCGTTACAGTTACAGCATTTGTCTCAACTGTCAGAGTTCCCTTTCAGAATTCCAGATTTCGCGTCGACAAATTTTAGTCAACCTCTGAACCCAGCTGTCTTTTGTAACTTTACTGTCTAAGTCTTTTGTGCCCGGGGGAAACATTATTATTATTATTATTATTATTATTATTATTGTAACACTAATTTGGGTGGACATTAAAAATGTGTTTCGACCGGAGCAGGTCATGGCCAGGTTTTTTCTGTAATGAAATGAGGCTCGGTTTAATGTGCTGCTGTTCAAAATTTGATGAAATTTTAACAAACCAGAATTACGAAATGTTTCTTAAAGTTGGTCAGCCAACGACAGAAGACCCTCTTCCCTTGCCCGATCAATCGGAGAAGTCGAAGACATTTGCCAATAATGTCACCCTGGATAACGAGGCAGGTTGAATGACAAAGCTATTCAAAATTTTGACACGAGGGAAAATGAAGTGCAGAGAAACTGGTCCAAATTATAAACCAGAGAGTTGTCGGAGTGATAAAACAGTAATGGCAGTGTTCAGAGAATGCGGGCACCTACGCCGGTATTCACCACGTCTAATGTGTGCGTGTGAATCGCCAAGTGCGTGCTGCTGAGTGCAGTGTTGTGTCAGCGCTAGCCGAAATACCCCGTTAAGACCCACTGAAATGTTTTTAAGCATCAGCAGCAGACCTTGTCCGTGCACCTGGCTTATCAACTGTCAGCCTTCGAAGCAAGCTGAAAGGCAGGTATAATCTGCTGTACCGCTGGAGGTTGCGGTAGGACCAGCAGCGGACGGAGGTTGCATCCAACGCGAAAAATTCCGATGTAAGCCAATGTCAAGCTGTCAAGAACCGCGAAGTTCAGATACCAGATTGTAACCACACAGCCACACCAATAGCCAATAACATCCGGCTTCTTTCGGACGCCAGTCGGTAACTGTCCTACGATATATTGATACAAGACGGCCGGAGGTCATAGCTGGATAGTAGGACCCCGACTGAGAGTTCACCGTACAGCTGATCCCCACACACGGAGTATTTTGCGTTCTCGGTGTTAATCAAGCACGTAAACAACGTTTCAGAGTGTAAGTCGTTTATTGGTGCAACATCCAGCTGCATCTCGACAGAACTGAACTGTCCGCCGACACCGCGCAAAACTGCCTACCGTGACGGGAAAAATTACCTGACTTCAGGTCAAGCTTGTTATCCGTTATCCTTTCTTTTAATTATGATTCTCTGCAGAAAGCTGAGGGAGGGGCCCTCGCAGTGGAAATTTGAAGCGCAAACTGATAGTGGAACTGAGACTACGTCAGATTCACAATACAAAATGCACATGGTCAGCTTCTGATAAACCGGACGGTCCATTCCTACACAGTAGTTATCACAAAGAATGATAGCAGTCATTCTGATTTTCATGCGGGGATGGCGGTCCTTAGATTCGAACCCAGACTGACTGCTACAAGATCATTAGGACAGTTAGAAAGAACAAGAGGCGAAAGAATGATATTTGTACATAATGTGTCCATCTCTACCGTTCTGACCACAGGAGGGAGGGCGAACTGACAAGTGGCCACGGGATGAAGGTTTTGTTTCTCCTGCTCAGACCCGTTCTGTTAAAATGGCCGTCCGTCCCAGCGTTTTCAGAATCTGTAATGAGTTCGGTGTAGGTAATGTCTTCTAACTCAGTCGACCACCAGGAAATTCATTTTCAAACAAGTACGACGAGAAGAGCATATGAGAAGCGTCAGAAAATAAAACAAATCAGTGGCGCGCCACTTCCTCCTCAAGCTGCAAGCAAGTGCAGCTGGGTGTCAGTTCAAACAAGGGGAGGATGGCATGAGGAGCCGCTCTGCACCCAGCTACAGACCCTATGTAACAGGTTGATGATGCAGCGTTGCCAAATCGATTACTTCTGAAACGATCAATAATGTGAAAATGCCTTCCAGGGATTAGAACTCGCAACGCTCACGCTGTTCATTTGGAAATACGACAATGAAATTACGTAGATGCGTGGAATTGAGTCATTTTAAAACGCTGCCAGTACCTCAGCTAGTCAAGAAAGCACTCGCATTTTATAAATCCCGAGGGATCCTCTACCTTGTTCACAGAAGCCCGCCAGTTTTCCCTATCCTGAGCCAGATTATTCCAGTGCACGTGTCCATCTGGCTCAGGATAGGATATAGCCATCGTCCACTGGCAACACAAAGTCTCTTTACATTTTCACATTTGGATATGTGGCACGTATGGGGGAGAAGAGAAATACAAACAAGATTTATGTGGGAAGCCCGAAGGAAAGAGACCATCTGGAGACCTAGGCGTAGATTGGGGTAATATTAAAATGGATCTTAAATCAGATGTGGGGGTGCTGACGGGATTAAACTGGCATAAGGTAGGTACAAGTGGCAGTCTGTCGTGAGAATGGTAATGAATCTCCGTGTTCCATAAAATGACTAGCTGAGGAACTATTGTTAGCTTTTGAAGAATGACTCTGCCCATGGGACCTTTTCAGCCAGTCAGCATTTCTAAGCACTGTTATATGCTGACGGCTATCCTGACAGAGGTCTTACGAGGCTCGCACGATAGGCTTAATAATGCAGCTGGACAGGTGTGCAAGTGGCAGCGGCCTCGTTTCAAGCAGATGATGAAAAGGCTCGGCGAGGCTGGCAGTCAGGAGGACATGCACGTGCGGTCGGTCCTTGGTGCGCCTTTCTACCGTGCGCTATTTTGACTCGCCTCACATTACGATAGAACCCATAACAATTAAATCTGCGCCATCCCAACCACCTCCCTACAATCTCACCCTCCCTTATTCTTCTCCTCGAATTTTCAAGGGTGAATTTCCCACATTTTCTCATATAAACTATCTCTTCCACCTCACCCACAATCAACGGCAGCCTCGCGCCGTCCAGACCGGCCCTGGGGCCCACCCAGCTCCCTATACAATGGGTAAAGGGTCATTCCCGCGGGTAAAGCGGCCGGGGCCCCCCCTTTCCCCCCCCCCCCCACCAATCCCGAGGGTTGAAAAAAGAGGTAAACCCCCCTCCCCCCCCCCCCCCCCCTCTGTGCCTTCACGGCAGTTTATAGGGTGAACTTTACCTTCAAAAGTAATAACAGGGCACGAAAGCCCAGAGGGGGAGTAGTTGCATAGCCCTACTCTTCCATCAACCTCGGCGCTAGGGTGGGGTGGTCAACGCCACGCCCCGGCCACTTTACCCCCGGGATAGACCCGGTACCCATTGTACAGAAGGCTGGGTAGGCCCCACGGCCGGTCTGGATGGGTGCGGAAAATTTCGACCCCACTGGGATTCGATCCCCGGACTGTCCAGTCCATAGCGAGTCGCTATACCGACTAAGCTATCCCGGCCCAGTGGACTTTACCTTCACTGCTTAAAAGAACGACGGTCCTCTTTCTGTAATGACCTCAGTTTGCACTGCTGTCCACTGTGGTCACAATGCAACTTATGTGTCATGTACAACAATTTGCTCTTATCTGGCGCTTTTGGACGCTGCATTATTCAGGTGGCACAAAAGTCACTTGACACTGTGGTTTCTGTTGTGGTTGGTGAGTGGGCTAGCCCGCGGTGTCCACAACACCATTAATGGCACTTACTGACACAGTAGATGCAATTACGAACAAGTTGCGTGATTGTACATAATTTTAGGGTAGGGTAGGTCACAAGTAGGTCAAGTTTAGGTTTATTTGTTACGTCACGTTATCCGTGACGTCACTTCCTTGTCCAACTGTCCGCAGTTATCATATGTACGGCCTTTCTGTTGTTCATCGAGTGCGTCACCCTCTGTAATACGCATACATACGTAAATAAATAAAATACATAAAGGGATTGTTTACGTCCATTTAAACCTAATTTTAACAAACAAATTTCATGTTACAGGACCAACCCAGACAGCAGTCAACATTTTAACTCAAATCAGGTGCACACTGAAACAGCAATACATTAATCTGTTGCGCCAAACACGTAAAAGCAACGAGATGTCATTATTTGCTAAAGCAAAACAGTAACCACTGATCCCTCTGGCATGAGTGTGTCCTGGTGATGGTCAGAAAATTTTTGGCCGAAGAATGCCGTCCCTGTAAGTTGAACACAGGCATAGAGTTGTGCAAACCAAAATCTGTCAAGATAAATTGCTTGGTTATGTTTCGTAGAGTGGTTTAAGTGGTTGTGACGGTAAACTGAAGAAAGATGGTACAGAGTAGGTAAAACGCCAGCATGCCTGGAGGTAATGAGAAGAGCCGCAGATAGTATGTTACGGTAACAGAGATCTGAACCAGAATGTATCTTAGGGTAATAGCGGTCTGGACCGGAAGGTATCTTCGGACAACAGGGGCCTACATCATAACCTCTCGAATACGATGCGCTCTGTAACCAAAATATATCACTGTGTTAACTAAAATAAACTTGTGTTGTTCAGATGTCTCTCACTCACGTGTCTGTTTCCATTTGTCATGAAATGCTGAACCCTGTCATGCTTTTCAATTGGTGCTGCGCGAAATTACTTGGGAATTATCTATCGCTCTTTCGTGACTCAGTTTTAAATGTATTACTAATGACAATACTAAAGTTACTGTCAGTACATGTAAATGAAAAGGACAGCATACAGGCCTGTGATGTGTTTATAAAGTTAGTCAGAAAGTACAAACTGCATGTTTCAGATACTTGCAGTACCTGGTGGTACACGTGAGTGGTTTGTTCGTAAGGAAGAGAGGACTGAACAACGCTGATCTGCTGTAGTCACAGTGACTCGCGTATGTCTGAAGTCACTTTGTTCCGCCTTCGCGTAAAAAAAAAAATAAATAAATAAAAAAAGCTGAGGCACCAACCGAAGTCCTCGGCATCAACCGGCCTCTGACCAGGCGAAAGTGGCCCAGAAGCGTTTCATTCTCAAAAAATTACCAGTCTGAAGATTCCATTGTTCCGGGATATGACTAAACGTCGGGAACTGCTCGCCCCACACGGCGTCACATCCCAAGAAAACTGAATCTTCACAACACCGCTGTGAGCACCTCCGATCTCACAACTGTCGATCTCGCACTTGACTGGTGGCTTCCTGGCGGCTGATAATGACTTTAATTGTAAGACCGTCACAGTGTCTTCGCCAGAGGTCAGAGTTCAGGGCTGAAGAATGTAAGAAAATTGTATACGTGTTGCACAGTGACGTGAACCACGGCAATTGTGCAGCAACACATTGGAAGGGAAAGATGGTTAAGGGAAAGGGATGTCTGGAAAGTTGTAAAAACCGACAGACAGGCTGGACACATGTTCAGCCGTACAGAAATGCGCTGCTCATGTAAGGCAGTTCGTGTTTTGTAACAACCAGACTACTCCGATACAGCTGTTACTTTGTAGTGCTGTTGTGTAATGAAGTAATGGTCAAGGATCACAGCCTAATAACTGATACCAGCTGGTATCCTTCCTGATTTGCTGAAGCAGCGATCAAATAGTGATGGGATCCTCTCTTGGTTCAGATTAAACAATGTGTTCTCGAATTCATTACCATTTCTTCGAACTTTCGTGACAGGTTCCGACGAGTTGGGATGAGACCTCGCGTAAGGCAGCGAGTCGGCCTCTCTCAGAAACCTGCTGTTCGTCAGATAATACCAATTGCGGGTTCTGTGCTGGACAAAGCAGGCAAAAGATACGTTGTGATGTACCGACTGTGGTTTAGTTTATCGCCCGAAAAATTTTCAACGATTTAAGCCCTTTTTACACACTAAATGCTCCGTTCTGTTAACATTAGTACGTAATTCGATGTAACGCTGCCGGTGAGCAAACACTGCAGTGAATTTCGCGATGTATAAACTTGACGAATCGGGTATATATATATAAATAAAAGCAGTACCATTACAGGCCTGGAGTGGCCCAGAGGGTTCCAGGAAGTTAAGGTTCCCAGATTTCATGACAACGGCACAGGATAGTGGTAAGGTTGTCAGCCTTAAGCACCGGCCGCCTTTACCCCCAGGAAATGCTCCTGGTACTCATTTCTGTTAGAGGTTGAGTCGACCCCAGGGCTATAGTGCAATCGGAAGGATTTTACGTAAATGAAAAATTTTATTCACACCAGCTGGGATCGAACCAGCGACCTTCCGATTTGTAGCATAGTATCTTAACCACTGTGCCAAACAATTTGAACTAGCCGCAACATGTAGTCACAGTATATACAAACTACCATATATATACAGTAAAACCTGTCAAGTTGACCACCTTCATAAGGTGACCACCTGCTGATGTTGACCACATATCGGTAGAACCGGCAAAGTCCTATGTAGTGTGCATATATGACCACCTCCATAACTTTTCCACCTTTATATGTTGGATACCTGTCTATGTTTCCCACGCGAAATGGAACCGGGGTACTGTTTATACCTGCCTAT
>Ga0123357_10006369_pt1 | contig 14381 bp, 11 predicted proteins | sample TergutEmb28metaG_FD_89873 | JGI IMG/M metagenome (GOLD analysis project Ga0123357, IMG submission 89873) | Embiratermes neotenicus P4 segment gut microbial communities from Petit-Saut dam, French Guiana - Emb289 P4 | ecosystem: Host-associated > Arthropoda: Insects > Digestive system > Gut ...
AAAAAGTGAAAAAAAAAAAAAAAAAAAAAAAAAAAAACCCTTATATTTTTAAAATATAAAATATAGGGAAAAAGAGAGGTGGGGGGGAGAAGAAAAAAAAAAAAAAAAATGTGTGTTTTTTTGTGGGGGGGGGGGGGGGGACCGTGCCAAATCAGCTTGTGGAATGTAACAGCTTCATTTCCATACAAGACGTGACTTGCTTCCCTGTACCTGTGTGCAGCTGATATAACTCAATTTCCACATCTTGGTGACTTAAACCCTCTTTATCCATGCACCCAAGTCATCCGTCACATAGCTAAACACAACTAATTTGATCAATTGCACCAATGTAAGACACTTTGTATTCAAAAGCTGTTTAATATAGAGATTGGGTGAAATCAAACAACATACAATCCAACAGGTTGGCTCCAACGTTTCAAAGAAACTTGCAGCTTCCATGAGAAGTCATTATTACAAGAACCATAAATATCAAAATATCTTTAATGTTGTCCCCTTTTCGTTCTGGAGCCAAGGCACGAACATACAGGACATATTTCTGCAAAATTGTTTTCAAAGACACTTGAATTGTAAAAACAATCAAACAATTTAACCAAAATGTGAAAGAGGCTCTAATAAAAGAGAATTACTGTATTTACCTCAATGCAAGACAACTCTTAGACAACCCCCAAAAAAACACATCTGCCAAGGGAAAATGTATTTATCCAAATCTAAGACAAACTCTTACGAATAAAACATCTGATGAGAAACAATATTTTACTATTAATAATAATCAAAACATGTCACATTCTATCCACCTTCACCAATCAGTGTCCCTGTCTCTGTCTTCACAGTCAGTGCCTTCATCTTCCTTGCAGTCACTCCTAACATCCCCAACCTCTGCACTGCCATTCCACAACATATCATCATCAATCTCATCCATGGCATTGGATATACAGCACTTGTTAAAACCCTTCACAGTCACTTTTTGTTAGATGTGCTGCCATGCTGTTATGATCCACACTGACTAAATACTACATTCATATTTCTTGGTTTATAAACTTACTTGAACTCATAAAGATTCACAATTTTCTCCACAGACAGTGTTACTGGTTTAAAGAATTTAAGTACATGTGTTCTGTATTTTGTGTCATGTCTGTAGTCTGATCACGCTGCGTTCATGGTTCCTTGTATGGTTTTTAAACTGCGGATTCGTCCAGGTTCTGTTTTTGAGCCTTGTAGTTAATTTGTAATTTTTCAATAGCCATTTTCCTGTTACTACCGTTGTACTGTGGGACGGGTAGCATAGTCGGTATAACAACTGGCTACTGGTTGGATGGTCCAGGGATCAAATCCCGGTGAGGGCAAGATTTTCCACACCTGTCCAGACCAGTCCTGGGGCCCACCCAGCCTCCTGTACAATGGGTACCAAGTCTCTCCCGGGCTAAAGAGTGGCCGGAGCGTCACGCTGACCCTTTACCCCCTTCTAGTGCTGTGGTCAAGAAAGAGCAGAGCTATACCTCTGCTCCCCCTAGGGGCCATATAGCCTGTACAGAGCCTCAGTGCCTGTACAAGGGTGCAATTTACCTTTACTTTCACCGTTGTACTAGATTTGTTCTCAGGTACATATCGTAACAAGTTCCTGTTTCTGTGGTGCTCATTGACTGAGAATAGCTCAATATAAGGGTTCCACCAGGTTAGATGCTTCTTTGCCAGCTTCCAAAACATCATGGGTCTTTAAAACATTGGATTATGGACAAGTCTCAATGATGTCCATTAATTTCAGAGGTACTCTGTTCTCTCTTGCGGATTTCTTGACACTTGAACATGGGACCAATAGGTTGTCCCAAAACATCAGTAAAGAATTACCACTCAGCGCTGCGTAACATCTCAGAAAAGTGGAGATTTCACATGACGATTTGGTGATGCAGTCCTTTCGTTGGCTCTGAATGGTCCGGTTTGGCACTTCACACGCGTATTTCAGACATCATGTACTTAAGTGCCAAAATTAAGGGAAAAGTCTCATCTTGCATTCAAGTAAATACGGTATGTGAATTGTAATACAACAATTACACGTATTTCTAACATACAGACTTCAGTTTGAATTATACCTGCAGGAAGAGTTCGTGCAACAACTGACTCCACACTCCATCCACTAGGGCCAATGTCATTGGTAGCCTGTATTCTAAATCGGTAGGCAGTGAATGGCTTGAGACTGGCCACTGTGTAAGACATGACCTGAGGATCAACTCGCTCTGGGACTGTCTGCCAGGGACCAGAATTTTCTGCATACTGAACAGTGTAATACCTGGATGAAATAATACATTTATGTAATTCTGGAAGTTTAAAGTTTAGGTACTGTATATTCTCGAATCTAATCCGCACCCTTTTCACAGTTTCAGAGGGCTAAAAAATCAGATTTATAATTTATTATTCGTCAGACTCACCGTCATCTATGTGAATGTATGAAGCATTTAAATGGCCACAGTGCTAATCAGCTGTGGTGCATTTGTACCGCTGGCAGTTAAATGGCCACTTCACACATGGCGCATTAGTCGGATAACGGTTAAAGCACTCGTAATATCCAATATTATTCAATCAGTCTGCCTTGTAGACAAAGCGCGGTTGAACGAAAGGTGCGGATTAGAACCGCGAACTAACATTTTTTGTTTAAGAAATCAGCAAAATCTAGTGCGGATTAGATTTGGGTGTGGATTAAATTCAAGAATATATGGTACATAAAATTTAGCCTTTAAATGACCTACATTTGCATATACGAACACACAAAAAAAAAAATTCCCCTAGCAATTCATTTTATATATCTAGCCAACAAGCAAATTTACTGCATTTTTAAAGACACGCTGCATAATCTCCGTTTTATTTTCCACCAAATGATGTTTATTTCGGGTCACATAGCTCAGTCGGTATAGCGACTGACTACGGGCTGGAAGGTCCGGGATTGAATTCCGATGGGGATGAGATTTTCTGCCCATCCAGACCAGCCCTGGGGCCCACCCAGCCTCCTGTAAAATGGGTACCGGGTCTTTTCCCCGGGGTAAAGTGCGGCCGGGGTGTGCTGCTGACCACTCACCCCCTTCTAGTACCGCAGTCATGGAAGAGTAGAGCTATACCTCTACCCACCCTCTGGGCCACAATGGGCCTGTAATGGGATCACTTTACCTTTACGTTTATTTCACAATTTTATCTCTTTGTGTTCAAATAATACTTGCATTTTTGATAAACCACACACAAAAATTTAAATATCAACCTGGTCATTTAAAAGTTAAAAATCAAGTCTGTTCACCTCACCGAACACAGTTCATACGTAAGCATAGAGAAGAAAACCAACTAGATGCTATTGAGTGCTTTATTGCACTTATAATCTGCTTAACATGTTTCGGGCACTTATATTCCCATCATCAGGAGCTTGAGACTATACTTGTGTTATTGCCGCATATGGTACGTAATGCCTTGGTTGCTCGTCGTCGGCTGTTAGGAGCAGAGCAGCAGGCTGTGTGTCCGGGATGAGGGAAATTGTGTGAATGACTGTATCCTGGATGCATAGCCTGCTACTCTGTTCCTAACAGCCAACGGCAAGCAACCAAGGCATTCCACACCATATGTGGCAATAACACAAGTATAGTCTCGAGCTCCTGATGATGGGCATATAAGTGCCCAAAACCTGTTGAGCAGATTATAAGTGCAATAAAGCATTCAGTAGCATCTAGTTGGTTTTCTTCTCTACGCTTATACTACGATGCACTGACAAACACACATCAAATTCACAGTTCATATGTACTATGAAAATAATCCAATTATTGCTACTCACAGCAATTACTACTATCTACTGTCAGAAGCATACAAAACATATAAACACACAGTGTCAGCGAAATGCCAAAGGAGGATAAGTAAATATCAGCATTAAAGAAAGAGATGTACATATGGTTACCACTGTATTTTTAAATTGATCAACCTGAAATTATTTTGTCCCTCTCCACCTCAACATGATGCAGAATGACAGTTCATGACCAAAAAGATATTTCTTTTGAATATCACAGGAATACAAGCAAAACATGACACCGTGGTGTAGACGTTACCTGTGTCAATGATCAGAATCAAGCTTGTGTAAAAATTTGAGATATCTGATGTTTATTGGACCATCCATCACTGTGATAACTGAAGAATAAAAAACCAACTAGATGCCACTTATTATTTTATTGTACTTCTTATAGGCTCTACATGTTTCAGGTATAAATACGCCCACCATCAGGAGCTTGTGACTATGATATTGATTACCACATTGGTCGTTTTGGTCTTCGTTTGCTGTAGGTTGGAAGTTAGGTGCGGTTAGGCTGGAGTAGTGTCTGGGCTGCAGGCTAAAGCACAGCAGCCAGGACACTACTCCATCCTAACCGCACCTAACTCCCAACATGCAGCAAACCAAGAACAAAACCACCAATGTGGTAAACTACAACATAGTCGCAAGCTCCTGATGATGGGCACAGTAATGCCAGAAACATGTTGAGCCTATAAGAAGTACAATAAAATAATAAGTGGCATCTAGTTGGTTTATTATTCAATTTAAGATATGTCTATTCATTCAATTTAATATTTGTTTGTAGAGCGCTGTTCACAGCCTTTCCAAAATTTATAAATTATTTAAATTTGTCTCCTGGAATACAATTTGGTAGACCAGTAACAACCTTTTGGATCTACCGGCTCCTTCATTCTTCTATTCTGAAGAGAGAAACAGTGGGTTGCTTGAAAATGTATCTAACAGATTACATTATATTACACTTCAGAAATCACACAATTAATTGCTGCCATGTATCACATACTCAATGTATTAACCCCTTTACAAGCAATATCCCAGTATAATCATGAAATACATACCACCCCCAACAGCATGGAATACATTTCAATTAAAATTTATCCCCATTGTTTTTTCCACTGAAGTAAATTTTTACCTGACCTCAATACTATATGATCCATTAATAGCACTAACCTTTAAGAATACCAGATAACAGCTTACTACCCAGGAAAAGATGGAAAGAGGAAGTAGAAAAATGGAGAGAGTTGGTGGCAGATAGGAAAAAATGGAAGGACATTGTTCGACGGGCCAAAGCCCACAGTGGGCTGTAGTGCCAATGGAAGAAGAAGAAGAAAACAGCTTACTGAAAATTTAAGTGATGGTGATACTTCTTGCTTTTGAAAACAAAACCTGCTCACATAAGCTTCATATTTATATGCAACATGCAGAAAGCTGTCAGAAATATATATACTGAAGTGACATGTCTGAGAAGAGCATGAGGTCAACACACAAACATCCAGAACACAGAGACTATCATATTAATCAACCACGTACCTTAGAGGAGAAAATCCGTCACGACCAGGCGTCCAACTAAAAGTAATCTGTTCACTTTGAACTTGGCTTGGACTGATCTGTGGAACAGATGGAGGCTGTGGTCGCTCACGATTATTTGTAGTGAATACAAGTGCATTCGCTGTCTTTCCCCACCCCAAGCGAGTCTGTGCCGTTACAGAGAACATGTAGTACTGTTCTGATGTCAATTCTGTCGCTCTGCAATGAAAGGTACAAGTTAACTTAACCGTTCAACTATGGGGGACATTTAACATAAACCTTACTGTATGTACAAAGCACACTTGAACATTTCCAGCAAAGATGCACATTTTACTATAACTGCTCTAAATGTGTAGAGCTGTGGAATTTAAAAACAAAAAAATGGACACAAAAGTCAGAAAACTATTTAGAACATGAATATTTCACAGTGGACATTAAATGTATTCTGTGAAGTGACTGTATGTGAAGGAATAGATACAGTTGAACTCCATTATAAAATCATGAAAGGGACTGAATATTCTGTGACATTTTAAACAAGTGTTGTTACAAACGAGGAGTACAATGTTACGGTTAACAGCGAGGAATTAATTGGCGCCACAGACTATCTGACTCCACAGGCACGGTGTCATATAAACTGATGTTGTTACAACCAGTTCGACTGTATTTATCACCAACTAATTGCACTAGTTAACACGTATGAAGTTATTACTCCTACTGGTTATTTACCATTTATCATTGATGACAGTATATTTTAAGTCCGGGGATCGAATCCCAGTGGGGGGCGAGATTTTCCGCACCCATCCAGACCAGCCCTGTGGTCCATACCTCCTATACAATGGGTACCAGGTCTCTTTCTTAGGGGGTAAATCGACCGAGGTGTGGCGTTGACCACCCACCTGATCTAGCACCAAGGTTAAGGAAAGAGTAGAACTATACATCTACTCCCCCTCTGGGCCTTTGTGGCCTGTTCTAGGGTGAACTTTACTCATGTACATTAATAGTACATACAAGAATACAAAGGCACGAGCTGCACTAGGGCATGGGCCATGCAGCAAGTTAAAAGAGACCGAGCCTCACTCGGGCTTGGGCTTCAAATTGTTAAGAAGGTGCATTAAGATAAAACTCACATTACTGTAAGTTCAGACTTCATGACAAAGTACTCTTGTATGGAGCTCAAAATACTGTAGGCTCAAACTCTGTGGCAGCACACCCTCATATTTATGTAAGCTGTAACAGCAGCCTGCTTATGTGAAATTCATAGTACTGTTAAGTTTAAATTTGCAGCATTGTGCTCTTAGGTGTACATAACGTGCACAAGCCAGCTCTTCACAAAGAACTTGTATTCAGCTTTCACAGAACTGTGGCAATTACATTCACACATCTTCGAAAAAAAAATATCACATTTTTATTTTTTACTACTAACATTAGGGCATACTGCAATGAAAAATAACCCCATATTCTATTCAAATATTTCTGATAAACTCAGAAATATTTGTAAGATAAACTTTAAAGCACAGTCCAATGTCAAGCCACCAACAAACTCTCACATTTTTTAATGATCCATAACCGTGCACCGAGCACTTACATGTGATATCAAAACCATCAAATGCACATAAGTGTTTGAAAGTATATTAAACACATCGCATACCTCCTGCATATTTTGGCCAATCATGTGATTATCTTTAGAGAGGTGCAGTGGGGTTCAGGGTGGTGACATACTACACATAAACTGTGCATCACCAATTACAATCAATCACAAATATTTTTGAAGAATAAAAGACCAACTTGATGTCAATTGTTATTTTTTTTTTTTTTTTGCACTTCTTATGTGCTCAACATGCTGAGCACATACGAAGTGAAATAAAACAGCAAGTGACATCAAGTTGGCCTTTTATTCTTCAACAATCACAATGATTCATGGTCCAATAAACATAAGATTCACAAATATTTTTATCTGTATTTTAATATTTAATATGCTTTTTAAAACACATCTTCTTTTTAAAATTTAATATTTTATACCTGTGCAATTGGCTGACAAACTACCGTAATATTTCGACATATCTGTCCTTTGTAATGCAACACCCCCCCAAATGAAGATGGCCACATGAGTGGCTAAAACATGCAGGAGTTATACATCGTGTATATTGTACTTCCATACACTTAACGTGCATCTGTTGATTTTGATATTATATCCGAACTCTCTCATGTTTCCTCATTTCCTGTTCTGTAAATACAACGCACCTCCCTTCCCAGCGGTGCACACTCGTCCACCATCGTCACCAGTGCTATTTTCACAATTACCAATAGACACACATCTAAATCATTCAGGATGTCCAAAACATTCTCTTTCTTAGGAAGTTTGCTGTGGCCATTGTACTTACACATGAAATGGCAATTAAAAACTTTAAATTCTTTTTTTTACTGCATACCCCACTTAACAGTATAGAAGATAAAGTTAAGTGATACTTATAATATTAGACAGAATATAAGAAAGATGAAACACTAGATGGAAAAGCAGCATGTGGTATTGTGGCGTGGTCCTTGTAGTACACACAGACAGGGTCGAGAACCGATCTCTGGCCCTGACCTAGCTGGTTACAAGGGCCTGATTACTGTCCTCTACTACAACACAATCCAGGATTGTTATTGGCCTGCTTACCGGACATAACACCTTGAGAAGACATTTATATATAATGGGGCTGAGTAATACCCCCACTTGCAGGAGATGTGGTACTGAGGAGGAAACCTCAGCCCACATTTTGTGTGACACATCTGGATTCCTTCTTTTTGGACCCGGAGGATATCAGGAAACAAAATATAGGGGCCATCTGGAACTTTGGTAAAGGAACAGGGCTCCTTTAATTTAGTACAGAACATGGGGCACAAAGGGCCTGTCTTAAGGCCTAGGTGCGTAAGGCCAACGAGGTCTCGAACCCAAATACTTCTATCCGTCTGTCCGTCCGCCCGCCCACCCGCCTATCTATCTATCTATCTGTCCGCCCGCCCACCCGCCTATCTATCTATCTATCTATCAATACCTATAATAAATATTCTGGTATCTCTAAAGGCAAAAATATGAAATTCAAAGTAATCAGTTATGTACATTCCTTCAGATAACAGAATAAGACATACATAAACATGGCATATTACATGCTGTCACTCCAAGCAGGGAAATGAACATTTGTAGAAGCATAATAATTCGCGTTACAACCAAAAACAAAGGACCACTCATATGCAAAACACATAATTTTCTTCCAAGATAAGTTTATAATGTGGACAGAATAACACAGCAGAGGTATGTGCAAGTAACTTTGTTTGAACATGGCCATTAAAAGTGAACCAACAAAAGAAATAAATATTACTTGAAATGGACATACAGGTACATCAACATCACAAGCAAAGCCTTGTCCACTTGGTACTGTATAGAATTTGAGCCCTCCACTCACCCACTGGATCACAGCTCACATTAAGCTGAAGCTGCTACTACTAACCACTCTCGTAAACACCCTGTCACTTGGGATAAGTGTATCCATTCTACAGATGCTGACATTATCAACACTTCCTGTATCTAGTGGCACTAGATGTATATATGTGAGTACATAACTGCTATACACACGTGCACAAACAGATACATATTCTTATAAAATGTACCATAAATGAATTCTGAAATTACATTATTTTCTTGCAGTACTTCCACTGTTGCTCTGCTGGCTTAGGAGAAAATTACACTTTGTGGATAACACTAGTTACAAAAATGACACAAGATTTAGAAACCAAACAGCAGCAGTGTACATACTTAAGAGTACTCATTTTACTTACCTGTATGTTCTGTCTGACGGCGGGAATTCACGAGAGAAGTTCAGATTACTGTGCGTGTGCAAATGGTATGTTACACGATACGCTAAAATTTCTCCATTTGGTTCATCTGGCACATCCCATATAATGCGGGCTGTGGTAAATGATACATCTGGAAATGATACATTTGAAGGTGCCCCAGGAGCTGAAAATTAGGAATTGTATTATTCAAAGACATGAAATATCAAATAAAATGACAATCAGATGCACACAGCACAGCAGTTTATATCACAGGCTGTCAATTAACCCTTATCCTGCTAATGTGGAGAATATGGTGAGCTCCTAATAATGCCAGCTAATGGCAGATGGGATTTAACTCGGCGTTTAAGCCTTATCCTGCTAATGTGGAGAATATGGTGAGCTCGTAATAATGCCAGCAAATGGTTGATGGGATTTAACTCGCCATTTAAGCCTTATCCTGCTAACGTGGAGAATATGGTGAGCTTGTAATAATGCCACCAAATGGCAGATGGGATTTAACTCGGCATTTAAGCCTTATCCTGCTAACATGGAGAATATGGTGAGCTCCTAATACTGCCAGCAAATGGCAGATGGGATTTAACTCGGCATTTAAGCCTTATCCTGCTAACGTGGAGAATATGGTGAGCTCATAACAATGCCAGCAAATGGCAGATGGGATTTAACTCGGCATTTAAGCCTTATCCTGCTAACGTGGAGAATATGGTGAGCTCCTAATAATGCCAGCAAATGGCAGATGGGATTTAACTCGGCATTTAAGCCTTATCCTGCTAACGTGGAGAATATGGTGAGCTCGTAATAATGCCAGCAAATGGCAGATGGGATTTAACTCGGCATTTAAAGAGTTAACAGTGGGATGGAAATTATAAAGTGTGCTGACAACTAGTACCATGAAAACTGACAAGTGGCCTGATAACTATAAAGGTGACTGCTGAAAAGTGTGCTGATAATTATTGTGTAGACACTGACAAATCAGATGACAATGTGACAAGTGGACTGATAACTAAACAGTTAGCTAGCATTAATAAATAAATTACATATGTATACCATCTGACACAACCATATGTTTTTATTACTTCATTATTCTACTTTGGCTACAAGTTTCAGCCTCAAAGGGCCATCATTAGGCCAATACTTACAAAAAACTTAAATGCTGGTAATATAATACTAAATAATGTACGTCAGCACAACTACTTTATTACACAATTACATGGGCTACATGTTTTGACTATTAATCAGTCATCTTCAGGTCTATTTTTGTCATTTGAGTCACAAGATGCTATGCACATTTGGGATCCCATTGTGTTTACAGCCACGGAATACATAAAATTAAATCATTAGTCTCAAAGGGTGTGACGTGTAAATTGTGTTTACAACAGTAGGATACATAAAATTGGATCATGATGGAAGATGACTAATCTATGATCAAAACATGTAGCCTATGTAAGTACCTTGAGCAATAAAGTAGTTGTGCTGATGTACACTATTTATTTGAATTCGATTGGAGTGTTTCCATCCCGTTGTGTACATGTAACAAATTTTATTAAATTGAACCGTCTTTACACAACATACAAATAACAGTTGCAAATCTACAACTGGTTGATTAAGCGACATGTTTCGGCCTTGTTCGGCCATCATCAGGCTTCCAAAAAGATGGTGTTGATTAACCCGTCGATGCCTAACAACCACTATAGTGGTCGTACCGCACCGCTAACCTCTAAACATTGCATTTTATATATTTATTCAACAAATACAGCTACTGAATATTTTAAACGTGGTATATACTCTCCGCCTTTTTCTCTTCAAAATGAAGTTTGTTTCATAATTCTAATGTATTTGGTTCCTGTTTTATTCACATTTTATATACAGAGTGTGCTAATATTTAAAAAAATAATTCTGGTGCCAAAAGGTTAAGGTACATTCATTCGCTATACCGATGGGAGCCCATCAGTACAGCAAATGAATGTACCTTCATTAACACCATCTTTTTGTAGCCTGATGATGGCCAAACAAGGCCGAAACATGTTGCTTAATTAACCAGTTGTAGAGCTGCAACTGTTATTTGTATGTTGTGTAAAGACGGTTCAATTTAATAAAATTTGGTACACTATTTAGTATTATATTATGTTTATAAGCACATTGTGATGCTTCAATTCACAATTAAATGCTGGTGCATACAGTAAAAAAACGTTAATTTTATAGGATTCCATTTACAATTATTACCAGCCTTTGGATGTGCTATCTGTAGTAAGTTGTGCTGAGATTTTATATTGTGAATGCTATGGATGTATTTCCAAAATTTTCCTTGACTGACAACCTTAAAATCTGAAATTATTAATAATTTAAAAATATTTCACATGATGTGTATAAGACGTGTTATGAAGGATGTGAGTACATTTGAACTTATAAAATCACGATGATAAATTAGTAAAATTAATAAAATTAGTGTTTGGGTCTCGACTGTTATCTTCAGCTGCTATATACTTAGTTGGAATTTTTATATATTCTTAGTTAGCTGAGCGTTGGATGCTGTATGCCGCTGTGCTCAAGGTTGAAATTATTGCTTCTATATATTCTTTGTTAGTTGAGAGCTGGATATTAGATGCTGCGTCATGTTATGTCATGATGCTGGCGATGTATTGACTTCGGTGTAAAGTGAAATTTATTTGGAATGATCGTCACAAGAATTTCCTGTAATATTGTGTCAGCTCAGCTCTGTACTGCGTGCTTGCAGCCGGCGAACATGTCTGTGACAACTCACATGTGGGTTGACATTTGGCAAGTGAACTCATAAATGATGTATGAAGTTGTAACTGACCAGCAAGCGCATACAGGTCAGAATCAAACTTTAAAAGTAAAATAGTAACTTTGCTCCTGTCCTAACCATGAATGTATACTGGTGGAGGCAAGTGGTCAGCTTCAGACACTGACTACTTTACCCCACATACACAGCCCCCAATCCCCACTGAAAAGGAGGCTGGGGGCACCCAAGATACAGTCTGGACAATTTGGACAGGAGAAAAATATCTTGCTCAAAAAGTAAGGAAAGGATCCTATATACAGAAGCAACCACACTGTTACTTCACAGTACTTGTAACTTGAAAAAATAAACCAATAAAATTTGCAATTTAATTTACCATCTTCAAAGGTCCGAACGTGAACGGGGGGACTGCTCAGTGCTCCGTCCCCGAGTCGAGTGTAAGCCAAAACCTGGATGTGATACTGAACGTATTTCCGCAGCTCAGTAAGTGTTGTGGTCTGTGTTGTATTGCTTGGAATATCCTTGTACTGAAACATAATTGATATCAAGCAATTACAGTTCAAAACAGTTCAGAGAAAATTAAATACTCTATCAAACAACATTAACACTTTGGCGCCAAATTTTACCACTGAAAACGGGCAGTGTGAAGCTCAAAACAATGAAGGTTACCTATGGGTGACGGCCACTACTGACCATTATTTATACATCCCTTTTTAAATTCTGATCATCTACCAGTAACATTAGGCATTTAATTCTGTTGCCAAAGGGCAAATATACTATTCAATTAGTAGACTTTTGTGGTAGATTAATGTAGTCCAACACCAGTTCATACACCAGCAATGCAATGTCACAATCCCTAAAAATTCAGTGGATATCATACTGACTACAACAAAACCCTGATTTTACATACCCACTTTGTGCATTTTCCCATATTTCACACACCTTTCGTACTGTCACGGCCAAATGCCCATAAAAACAATGTTACATTTTCTCAGACTCCACATTCCAGGATTTAAATTTTCCTGGAATTTATGCTTCATTTTCCCTGCTCCAACAACAGCATGTATCCAATTTTATGTTTGACAGTTTTCTTCCCAGAATTTTTATTTGCATTTGGCAAGGCACAGCGAAATCTCAAAGAAATCTCGACCAACTAAACGATGACATAGTTGACACAGTTCTTGTATAAATGACAGCAGGTTTGAAAGGAACAGGCACAAATTTAAATTCATCAACCACAGACAATTGTGATCAGCGGTACGACAAAGTACAAAGTTTCAAATCCGCACAAACAGTACACTCTGTTCTCTTTTTTCTCATGTTCGTACTGTGCATCTTGATATTATCAAAGTTTTATTTATTCACCAACTGATGCACAAGTGAGTTGTTTAAAAAAAATAGTAAAATTTACATTACAATTCACATTAAAACAGCTCCGACATGTTTCGGTGTTACAGTTACACAGTTACAGTGCAATATACAGACACCAATAAGGACCCAATATATGCAGCCACACAACCACCATATTAACCACACACTGATATATTTTAATGTACTATTTTAATAACTGTAACTTTAGCAAGCACAAATTAATGCGCTCCCTGATGATGGTGTAACTGTAACACCGAAACATGTTGGAGCTGTTTTAATGTGAATTGTAATGTAAATGTTACTATTTTTTTTAAACAACTCACTTGTGCATCAGTTGGTGAATAAATAAAACTTTTATAGTATGTACTGTGTTGTATTTGCATTGCAAAAATGTTCAGAAGTATATTTTAAATGGCTCACCAAAGACTTCTGTTTTTGGCAAACCACATTTTTTTTTACTCTCAGTTCTTGGATCTTATGCCTTCCCAGATCTTACATTATTTTGATGTAGTCCCAAGACAAACATGATATCAGGGTTTTACTGTATTTATCCAACATTCTTGCCTGAAATAACCCAACTGATCACATAAGTAATAAATGAGGAACATGTTTCAGGCATTTTGTGGTAGGACAGATAGATGTAATATCAATTTATATCCTGCAGCCAAGCCTGTTGTAACCAAATGCCATATTGCCATCTAGTCTTGAATGCTGGGACCAATCACACCACACATCATATCCAATCACAGTACGTGAACATTCACTGTGACAACCTCAAATCCCATAATAAAGATAAGGTTAAATTTTTCCTAAGAAAAAGTTTTCTAACCCCATAAACAGGTATAGGTATTTTGTCAATAACACAACAAATATTTCTAGTGATGTTTATTAGAGGATGATAACAACTATATGTTTCGGCCTATTCCGGCCATCATCAGGTTTTCATCTGAAAGAGTAGTACTGTTTGTAAGATTTGTGCAGTTATGTAACAATGTAGGTGTCTATTTTCCTTGCAGACACCTACGTGAGCATTGCACCCCAAGTCAGCACAATACCCACATTACAGAACACACACAC
>Ga0123357_10006371_pt1 | contig 14380 bp, 13 predicted proteins | sample TergutEmb28metaG_FD_89873 | JGI IMG/M metagenome (GOLD analysis project Ga0123357, IMG submission 89873) | Embiratermes neotenicus P4 segment gut microbial communities from Petit-Saut dam, French Guiana - Emb289 P4 | ecosystem: Host-associated > Arthropoda: Insects > Digestive system > Gut ...
CTTAAGTATCTTTCTTAATGCCAGTATAAAATGAGCCTTTCATTTCTGAGACTTGTGATTCTACATGGTAAACTGTTCAGATACCAGCAGAGTATATACTGTTTTGGAAATGTGAAAGGGTAGTAGCAGATAGGGTAGCCACATGAAAGAGTGCTTACCGTCTTTAACCACTTAAATTTGTACATGGGTTTGTGTGTTGTGTCAGTAACCATGATTTGTAACAATTGTGTTTGTCTTTTTTACCAGTAGAATAAATAATTCTGTGTATGATTATTGCATGAACACAGTCAAAATAAATAATTGTTGGTCGTCACTGTGTTGCTTGTGATGAAACTGTAACTTGCTATTCTGACACCTCTGCCTAGTGCCAGTGAGGACAATTTGTCTGAAGGCAGCACAGCCATAGTAAGGCTCATTTTTGTAGCACTTCATCAGAATAACCATTTTAAATGCCGCTTTACTTTTCTTCAGGGCTGGACCAGGTTACCAGATAGCATCCAGCAAGATATGTTGCGTGTGACTGTTACAAGATGCCACTGGTGTTTGCAACATCTTGTATTATATATATGTATATTCAATAAATTGGTAATATCTCATATAAATGTGGCTATTTTTTCATTGTTCATTTGTCGTCATTTCAAAGCAAATTTCCAGCCTCTAGACCGAGAGACTTCTTGTTCCTTGATCTGATTGTTTTGTGTGTCATATTTCCAGATGTTTTGAAGGATTTTGATATCTTCGGGTGAAGTTCAAGCAACCTTCTTGGACCAACACAGTGTCACATCCTACATGACATCCTATCAAGCAGGTCATTTCCACTGTAAGAACCTCAGGTGTTGCAGTCTTCTGCCTCTTCATTGAAGATGGCAGCCGGCTGCTGCAAAACACTGATAGCTGCCTCTCTTGTCCCAAAAGACTGCCTGCCATCTTCACTGTTGTGGCATTGGGTAGCTACAGTTTACAGAATACCAGACACTTGTTTATTGCTATAGCTGTCAAGGTGTCATTGGTTCTTGGAAAGCAGATGCCAATTGACCACTGTGCAAGAGACCTTACACTTGTTCTGGTCATGGCTTACATTGTGAGTGACATATGTTTCCACCATAAATCCCACATGGATTGGCCTGGGATCAAACAGCCTGCAGAGGTGAGAGGCTGGCAGTTACAGGCTTGCGATGTGCTGCAGCCCGTGGTTGATTGTGGCTGTGAGCCACCTGCAGGTGGGGTGTGCAAAATGCCATATTGCTGGACAATGAAATGTGATTGCCAGTACGTGTAGTGTGTCTGTTTTAATACATCTGTCCACATGCAGTATATGTTAATGCACTGCAAACATTACAAGTATTAATGGCATATTACCAACAAAATACTGTGTAATCATTAATATTAATGAGAATTTGTGCATGTATTTTTCACTACAATGGATCGTCTTCTGCCTGGTGTTTCTGCAATCTGGTCTGTAGGTTTTGTGAAAAATGATGCAACTCCACGCAGCACAGTCCTTGAAGAGCTAGCAATTCCCAGCTAGTCAATAAGTTATGGGATCTGCAGGTTCTTCCCTTTTTACAAGAGTCTGCCAGTTGTCCCCATTCTGCACCAGGTTGATGTAGCCTACGTGTCTCGTCATTTCGTCTGCAACCCCCCCATCCCAAGATCCATTTAATGTTGTTGATCCATAAGTCTTCCAAATTGATCTTTTTCCTTCAGGTTTCCCTACCAAAACTGTATACACCTCTACTCTCCCTCCATATTTTGACATGTCCTTGTCCTTTTGACCATCCTAATAATTGGTAAGGAGAAAACACTACAAATCTCATCATTGTGCAGCCCCACCCTACACCCCCCATTCCTTCTTTCAGGCTTCCTCCGAGGTCCAGATATCTTCCTTGGTGCACTTATCTCAAAACACCCACAGCATACGTTCTTCATACAGAAGATGAAAAATTGTGCCTCTATATTCTTTAATCCTTATATTCTTGGTTAGCAAACTGGGAGTATTAATTGATATTTTTTTAAAATTGGAACCGAATGGGGTCCGCTAATTTGTGATCCATTGTTGGAAAGAGGGTGTTGGCAGTGCAGGGGACATGAATCCATGAAGGATAGTTGTGACTAGTGTGGAGGTAAGCAGTTTATTAAAAGAGTTTTGTAGCTTGTAACAAGTTAATTTGTTTACTAAAAGTTCTCTAGCTGCAGTCCACTCGCCAGCAGGTGGAATCACTTTGGCCGAACCTGATATTCCATGGATCCATAAGTGTGTTGTGAAGACAGTAGGGTGTGGAGTAAGGCATACATACACAACTATACAAATTTACTGTGTAAAGTACTGCAAACATTTTACAAAAATATTATAAACCATTTTACTCACAAAAAAATTCATCTGTAGAGTAAAAGGAGTGTGTGGGTGTTTTCTTAAGGCTTTTTTAATTTTGCCTCATCATTCTTGAGGATTGCCACAGTAAATGGTAAAGTGTTGAAAATGTTTATGCCAGCACAGAATGTACTTTTTTTATGTTTGTGATGTTTATTCCTTGTATTAATATTGTGTATAGATGAATTCGTTTGAAAAATGTCCTGATCATTGAAAATAAACATCATTAATGAAAGTATAGACTGGCATGGAATAGGTAGAATCTGTCTCTGGTTGTGCACCAGCCATCATTCTGTTTCTTTTGTGAAGTGAAAATCTTCCCACTGTTGGATGAGTTACCCTAGAAAATTATTCCATATTTTATAATAGACTGAAAGTATGCATAGTGAACTGATTGGAGTGTGTTAATGTTACTGATACGGACCATTGACCTAATGGCATAACATAGTCTAGTTACCTTGGGAATCATTTGCTCAGTGTGGTTCTTCCAATGAATGTGCTTGCCAGTTTATTTACTGTTTCTTTTATATACCTTTCTTTGTAACCAATATGTAATGTAGATTTTATTTAATTTTATCCAAATTTTGAACTAATTAATTAGCAGCCAACCATTTAATCATATCAGAAAGAATCATCAGCAAATAATATTGGCTTTGATACAGAATGTATTCTCAGGGAAAGGTCATTTATATGTATAATGAACAATAGCATACCTAGAATTGATTCTTGAGGATTTCCATCTTTCAATGTACTCCAGTCACAGAAAACATTTTGAGCTGAACTAGGTGATTTTACTTCAACTTTCTGTCTTATGTTAGTTAAATAGGACCTGAACCAATCTAAACATACTGCTCAAATTCAACACAAATGTAATTTAGCTAACAAGATTTCCTTAATCACACAATTAAAAGCCTTTGCCAAATCACAGAAAATTCCTCCATCATGCATTTCGTGGTTAATAGATCTGTATACACCATCTGTTAGTCTGAAGGCAGCATCTTCAGTTGCCATCCCTTTCCTCAAACCATACTGTTCTGTGACCAGGTGCAGGTGTTGGCTTAATCTACTGTGCATAGATTTCATAAATTTCTTAGAAAAAACCATTAATTATGATACAGGCATGTAATTTATCATATTAGTTTTGTCTCCCTTCTTGTAAAGTGGTTTTATTACTGCAAATTTAGAACAATCAGGAAGAAAACCTGTATATAGCGAGTGATTATAAATGAAGCCTAATGGGTGACTAATTAGAAGTGCACAAGCTTTTAATATTTTGTGTTATTTTATCATAACCCATTGCCTTTTTTGGTTTTAGGGAATATTCTAAAACATTAATATACGTCAAGCACAACTATTTTATTTTATAAGAGGCTACATGTTTCAACCTTTTTAAATGGTCATCATCAGGTCTTCTAACAGGTTGAGTCAACAGATGCTGTGTACATGTTGGGATCCCAGTATGTTTACATTGATAAATATATCATACTCTTCAGTGATTGGGATTATTTTTGTCCTGGGGAAGTTTCCAGGAAATGAATCTTAGAATTGGGATAGCATCTCCTTTCTGTACGTGTTCAATGTTTCAGTAATTGTAACTAAATTGTTGAAGGCATTGGCCATTCATATTGGATCCTTGAATTTTTCATCATTTGCAGCAAGGTGGGAAGCTTTTCCACTTAATGTACTTTCCCTGTCTCTTTCTTTATGCTCCATTTTGTTAGATTTTGTTGTAAGTTTAGTGTTTCTTTTTAGCTTCTGGATTTTCCATTATTTAATATAATGCACATTTGCTGTTGGGTCAGTGCTGTTCTTACTGAAGGTGGCTTCTTTTGTCTTTGCAAGATATTTTTATTCCATGTGTAATCCAGTCATTCCTGTGTTTTGACACTTTTGTATTGAACTGGAAAAATAGCTGAGAAAATGTTTGAAAATGCAAAAAAAAAATGAAACATATGTTTAGGATCTGTAGCTAATATGTTTCTTACACAGTATGGAGTAAACAATGTTATTACCGGCTCCTCTATAATAAGGTTTCTGCCAGCAGCTCCAGAAAATGTGCTAGCTTTTCGTGCAATTTTAATTTGTTGGCCGGAAGGGGTAGCGTAGGATTAGTACCTTCAGCATTTAGTGTCGAATGAATTAGGTTGTATCAGGTTATGTACACCCAAGTTTATATATGAATGCCTTGTGAAATGCGTGTTTATATCGTGTTACATACGGAATGCAGTTGAGAGTGACAATCGGTGTAATACTGCTTTTTACAACGTCATTTGACGCCGAGTACGCTATGCCGAGGAGGTGGGGCACTGCGTTGCGTAACGTCGTAGGAAGTGGATGTGACGAGACGTGCAGTGACGGAACATGATCCATGGTTGCTGTCACGCAGTGTGGTGGTGGTATAGTATATTCGTCCATGATACTGCCTACGTGTACCAAACATAACCTTAACAGTGTGACAATGCTGCGGATAGCGTGGTTAGTGTGTACGAGTAAGATCGCAGCCACATTGTGCCTGGGATTGATAGCCTTGCTAGGAGATTATATAGTTGTACGAAGTACTCTCTCCGAAGATGTGCGTGCCTTTGTTGACAATATGACCCACGGTGCCATAGGCTTACTCAGTTGGCACATTGTCACAGCTCACTTAGGTGATCTTTCGTTCAGTATGCGTGTGTGTGAAGTCGTGTGTTGTGGTTTGATCGCTTCGGTCGTTGACTTGGATCACTTTGCTGCTGCGAGGTCTCTCAGGATACAGGTACTGCAGCCTTATATGCTGCTTTGTCACACAGGTGTTCTTGCGCACATTGGATTGAAATGGTTCTACCTGGAGGGTCAGTAATTTTAATGTAAGTGTAGGACTGTAGAAGCCTACAGTAATGAGCCTGGTTGTATTCAGACATACGCGGTTCGCACCTTGTCTGAAGCATCATTTAACGTAACAAATGTACTTACATTTGTATGCTTCCAAAGTACATAGACGTAGGTCGTTCTTACAGTTTCATCGTGTGTGACAATCCCATGTGAAAGAAAATGATTTTAATAGTTCAGCTACTAATTTTATGGACGTGCTGTCGGTATGTCAATGTAGCATTGAATGGTAGGATAACTGAAGACTGATGAACTAGAAATTGTTGGAAATGAAGCAGCCTTTATCAAATTGAGTTACCATTGTCACATATGTATGGAGATGTTGAGAAAGACTTTGAAGTCTTCTGTTGGTACACTGTGAGTCCAGGCCAGGGCTGAGCTGGATACCTGGAGCATTACCATTACACTAGCCTGCTTGGTTTTGTTGCTGTTAACAATATGTCGCCTTCTGTTTGTGTCAGTTTACTGACCACTATGTTTGCAGGATGCTCGACAGCTCTCTTCACGTCCTCCATTGCACTGTACATCCATCATATTGGCAGTCTTTGGACTCATGCTGCTGCTAGCCCATGTTTTCCAGTGGCCATCATTGCATCATTTTACGTGGATCCTTGTAGCTGCAGTTGTGAGCCATCACTTGAGAGATGCAACACGTCGTGGGCTGTGGCTGTACCCATTTGGTTCCAGCCCACCCATCCCATATACTGGCTACTTGGTGGGCTGCATGTTGCTTCCCCATGTAGTGCCATCACTAATGCAGAGGACTCAGTTGGCTCATCATCCTGCCACCAGGCCCTCTGTTATGTTGGTGTGACATGGGGTGATGCAGCGTAAGAAGCATTGCTTATATTATCTTGAGCCTGCTGAATCTCCCTCCTGTCCTTCATTTTAGGCCATGATTTTCAAGAACCCTGCATCTGCGACTGTGTGATTGCATGATTGTGTTTGGGGATGGTAATTTGTAAGAGGTGCATCACTGCATAATTTTCATTACAGTGTGTGAGTGTAACTGAAGAATCCTCGACAGATCTAGTTCAATGTGAAGCATAGGAATTGAGTGGAAGAGTTGGACAGAAGCTGTGTGTGTAGAAAAAGGGGTCAGGTTCTCACTTCAGCAGCTAGCGAATGAGGGTTTGACTGGCACCGTGGTCCTGTGATTTGTTCCATGCCATGTTAACTAATTTGTATGATGCTATTGGTACACAACAGGGTGCATTCTCACAAAATGAATTAAGTTTTTCGACCAAAATATCATTCAAGATTTATATCCCATTGCTGACATGACAGTCATTTTATACCAACAGCTCTGTGTGGCACATAGATGTCACCTCAAAAGCCAGCAGCGTGTGCATGTCTGCATGATGACATTGTACAAACCACAACCACATTGTACTTCTGTGCCATCGCAAAATAAATCACATTGCTTCCCGCATTCGTGTATGTGGTTCTTGAAAACCAGGGCTTGAATGGTGCTGTCCCCACTTCCTCACTGTTCTGATAAAATGCAGACCAAGTGGCCGTTGAATGCAACACATTAGTATCTCTGATACAGTGTTTGTACTTGCTTGGGTTAAATGACAGTATTGTATTCACCATTGCCAACCAATGTAATTGTGCACTGTGGCCAGGTCTGGTGTGGTAACAGTCAGCATACCACACACAGCTTCATGTTAAGCACCCTGTTGTAGAACAGACAAGCATGTCAACTTACGAGTGATGTCCAGTACGTAGAGTTTGTGCGGTCATAACACTTAAGTGTTACATTAAATGTTGCTCATTTTTTGCACTTTAATGTCAATCTTACAACATATTCCCCAAACACATTGATGCATTTTGTGCCCTCTTGGCACTCTGCAGTTATAAAGAAGTGCAGATGACTGTTGGTCGGCGATTGTGGACACAAATTCCCTATTTTCACACAGTGGAATTTTTAAACTCGTGTCAAGTTAGGACAAGTGCATTGGTATGCTTGGGGACTGTGCTAAATAATAGCGATATTGCATTGCAACAAATGAGCTGCATTTAATGTTGTGGTCAGATGTCATTTTATTTGTATAACCTAACCTAAACTAACCTTACTGAACACTCATAACTAATTCATCTTCAGAGTCTACTTGCTGTGGCTACTTACCTCCTTCAGCAGTTTCGTGCAAGCAGCAAGTAACACGTTCCGCATATCCTGATTACATTGTGTGTGTGTGTGTGTGTGTGTGCATATGCGTGCACACAGCACAACACAGCTAGAACATATGGCTGGACCCAGCTCGAACATCTGAATCACCACAGATTGAAACCTGACAACAAATGTGTGTTCCTTGAAATGTAGTCTGGTAGCAAGTGCCAAAATTTTGGAGGAACCGGCTGCCTCCACCCCCCAGTGTAACAGACTATCCTGATTATAGAGGGGGCAGATTCCGTCAAAGTCTTGCTGGTCTTTGCAAGAGTACTCTGCATCACATTCCAGAATGCACCAGATTTGTGTTTGTGTCAGGCTGTGTGCTTGTTGTTTGTATGTATGCTGTATGACTGGCCCATTCTGTAGTGACTGGGGATTGGAAGTGCAGGCAGAGAGACACCACATGAGAGTGAACGCAGGTGTCAGTCCAGTACACGTTCATGGCACGGTAATCAAGTGTCTGAACAGAGTGGCTTTGTATTGTTGTCCGTGTAGTGTTCATGACATGAAGTGGTTTATGTTGTGACTGTGGAGTGCATTATGGTGCATGCTGGTGTTGTGCTGAACCAGTGTTACCAACTGTTGCATACTGTGTGTGTGTGTGTGTGTGTGTGTGTATGCGTGTGCATGTGCTGCTGTCAAAACATGTTTCTTGCTGTAACTAATTCACTCAGTCCGCAGAGCCCATTCGTTCTTGAGAAGCTTCTCGACCTGTCAGATTCTGCACATTTTGTGGACCCTGAAGGCTTATTATTGTTTCTACTTGTTCCTACCCTGAGCCAGAAAAATCCATTCCACACCATCCCATTCTTCCTTTCAGATCTGTTTCAATACTGCATATATTTGTAGGCCTTCCAAGTGGCCTCATTTCTTCTTGTTTTCCCACCACAACCCTGTCTGCATTTGTGTTCTTCCCCATACATGTCACATGCCTGTTTTATGCTGTGTTTGTTTAGTGGGCATTTTCCATATAAACATGCAGTGAATGTAACCCACAGTGCCCCTGGATGTGAAAATTGTATTTAAAATGTTTTCCAACTTGAAATTGTGCAGTGGTGTGGTTCCAGCTTTGTCCCACATAATGAGATGTCTCACGTAAATGCAGTTCAATGTAAAGTGGGTACAAATTCCTGTGATATGGATGTACTTAATAAACTGCTGAATGAATGTGAATTGTAATGTGATGTACATATTGTGTGAAGATCATTGGACAGGAGATTCATTGTTTTCTGTATTAATGTGTTTAGTGTCATGTAATGACTGAAGTTACGAGAGTGTACTTAAAACAAAACTCTTTGATGAAAATTTATGGTATGCCTGTAAATGAGTTACATTTCTGTGAATAAATATGTGAGGTTTCGAAAGGTTGCATTCATAGTTCGGTATAATTGTCAGTGCTTGCTGTACAGTAAGTGCTGTTGCAGTGTATGTTCATCTTGTCAAGGGTGAGAAACAGCTAGTCTGTATAGATGCAATGTACCATATGTGTTGAATGAAAACCTCTGAAGATGTTTTCCTGCTTAAGATGTTAATGTTGTTGTGTCTGCTGGAAAACCTCTTACAGTGACTGGCCGCATGCCTGTACAACACACGACATTGTGTTTCCTTAACTGAATGTTGTGCCTGCTGTGACTCATCTTAGCATCCTCAGCACTTCCACACAGCTCCACAGAATCCTGGGTAAAACTGTATTTATGTAAGTACTGTCAGGTACTGTACTTCTGTCACCATTATACCTGGCTCATTAGTTCAGTAATTTTCTGCATCTCTGAGCATGTGTGATTCACACAGGATTTTGGTGCAGACACCTGAAGGAAAAAACCCAGTTGCGAGACCTAGGCATAGGCGGGAGAATAATATTAAAATGATTGTTAATGAAGTGGGATTGGAGGGCATGGACAGGATAGGGACAAGTATGGACTCTTGTTCTCCCATCTCTGACTAGGTCATCCAAGTGGTTTGTTTCCTTCAGATATAGCTACCAATACATTGTACTGATTTGCTTGATGTATGTACAGAGTGCTGAGGAAGATTTTTGGGCCTGAGAGGGGGCAGTGACAGGAGACTGGAGAAAAGTGCATATAGAATGGCTTCATGATTTGTACTGCCCACAACATTTTTTTAGGGTGATCAAAATCAGGGATAATGAGATGTGTGATTCATGGGGAAGACAGAAACTGAATACAGGGTTTTGGTAGGGAGGTTGCTGTGAAGACACAGGTGTGGATGGGAGGGTAGATGTGACATGTAGTGTAAAGGGTAGGATGGGAGGGAGGGAGGGTGTGGACTGGATGGATTGGGACAGGTGGTGGGCTCTTATGGTCATGGTAATAAATATTCAGGGTCTATAAAATGTGGGGAATTCTGTTGTCAGACTCTGCTCTGTGGTGTAAGCGGGTGAATGAGTGTGTGAGTTAAGTGGCTGGCTGATTGGTTTGTTCGTTCATTAGGGATGTTGGTAGGTAGTAACCTGTGTCCTTTTGCCTAGTCCTGTGGGATACTTTACATTCTGGTGTGCAGTTTGCTGTTGCAACAGAGATGTGCAAGGTACAGTAAAGTTGCAGAATCTGTGAACCACAGAGTTTGGGATTTCAAACATTTTTGATCACCTACTTTAATACATTAGTTTCAACGTTTGCTTTGATACCGATGAATTTGAATGAGACAACAAGGCTGGCGAGTCAGCTTCCCCCACTCCCCTGCTGTTGTGCATATCACTGTCAGCTCAGTCAAGCTCTGCTCTTATTATATGGGCTTGTTCATTTTCATATTGTGTGGAACGGTCTTGCCTTCAAACATGTAATGTACCTGATGTTTCCAGAAGTGTTTATATTTTATCAGAAAGCCTTGTATATTTATTAGTGGTACTGCATAAGTGCCTAGAACAAAGTAAGCATTCCACAAAGGACATGTATTCAGATGACTGTATTCGTTTTGTCAGTCCCAGTTAATTATTAACATTTGGATCCTGCCATACTGTGTAGAGTTTATGGTTGTGACTTGAATCCTTGTGCCCAGCATTTTTTTTTTTTAATTAGATGAGTGGTCTTTAATTTCTTAGTTTTGAGTGTTGTTTCTTCTGTAACATTTCATCCATTGTGTGTTGTGGTATGGTTAACGAGAGTGGCGATATCCTGGCCAAGGAATAGGTACTGCTGCTTGGTTCTGCATAATTTTAGGTAACTTGTGTTCATATGTATTGCACTCTGGATGTTCTGAACTTTGGCATTTGTGAAGGTAAAAAGATATTGAGGGTATTTAAGAAGAATTTTTGAATGTGGAAGTTGTTATTAGGTAAAAAAATCAGTGTAGTGAAAACTAGAGTTCAGGTCTTCTGGGATATGAAGCTGTGTCATTGGCTGAGTGGTTCCTGGCATTTATAGGCACGTAATGCTGGGAACTGCACACCGGGCGACACTGTGTCACATCCCAGAAGACCTGAATCAGCAACACCACTGTTAAGAGTCTTGTTCTCATGTAATGACAACATAAGTTGGAAAATGTCATTAAGAATAATCAGTTGGTAGAACCAGTTGTAGGTGAGATTTTAATGGCACTGGGTCTTGTAACATAAGTTACAAATGTGTGACCATGACTAATTCCTGTCTAGAATTCGTGCAATTTTTCGACATGGAGAGAGTATGTGAGATTAAAGGAGATAAAGGAAAGGCAGCAGCAGATAGTTTATGTGCTGATAAGACCTGGGAAATCATGGTATCATCTATCACAGTTGCTCCTTATCAGCTGATAAATCCTTTCAGATGTTTTGATAAATACGTCATTTGTACAGATTTCTGCCAGTCTTGCAAAATGGCAGAGTGCGGAGAGATATTCGGGGTGAGTATTTTCATGTTGTTTCATTAACTCTTTATTGGGTATGTTCTGAAATGTCAGGGATTTGGAAGGAAGCTGTTGTAAAAGTGGTTTTCAAGCTGCATCAGTATTTGTATGCTTGACACTTGATGTAATGTAACTGGTGTTCTGTGGACACAAAAGGTCTAAACAGATGGTGATTGCAGTGTTCTTAAATGCAGTTCTGCATTCTTGGGTGAGCAGTTCCTGACACTGCAAAGGAATGCTTGATCTGTGCTAACCTTGGTAATGAGGGCATTATGATCCTTCAGAAGGTCAGGACCTGTCACCCGAAGTGATGCAGTGTAATGTCTCAGAAGACTGGAGCCTCCAGCCATAGAAACTGTACGCACATTGCTGCTAAGCTCCAACACTCACATGTGACCATGCAGTGTTTGCTGTGCCTTCACCTTTGCCTGCAGTTGCATTTCAAAGACTTGATGATCATTTGCCATTGTGTGTGTGTATTGCAGGATTGTAAGACATTGGAGTTATTCTCAGTGATTACTGGGGGCATCTCTCTGTTCATGGTGGTGGTACTCATCATCCTGGTGGCCTGTCTGTTCTCCAGCCATAAGAAGTGAGTATAGCCATGTTTACCAGGTGGCATGTCAATGTTCAGAAGTTCAGCTGACAGGTGGTATTTATTGCACTGTACTCATGCAAAACAACATAAAGAGTGTGATTTTATTTTACCTGCTGTTTTATGTGGGTGAGAAATTTGATGTCTTACATTGAGGGAAGAACATAGGCTGAGAGTGTTGGAGAGTTGAGTGCTGAGGGCGATATTTGGGGGTAAGAGGGAGGAAGTGAAAGGAGACTGGAGGAAACTACATGGTGAGGGGCTGTATGATTGGTACTGCTTGCCAAGTATTGTTAGGGTGATCATATAAAGAAGAGATGGGCAATGCATGTGGCATGTTTGGGGAAGAAGTGAAATGCATGCAGGGAAAACTTAGAGAGCAGTTGCAAGACCAAGGCATAAGTGGGAGGACATTGTTAAAATTGAACTTAAAAGAGTCTGGATAAACGGGAGTGGAATGGATTGATCTGACTGAGGACAGGGATGAGTGGTGGGCTGTTGGGAATATGGTAGTGAGCCTTCAGCTGTCATAAAATATGGGGAATGTCTTGACTGGCTAAGGAACTGTTAGCTTCTTAAGAAGAGCTGTGCTTCATGCAGGTCGGTCATTCGGTCTGTAGGTCATTTACAATTTTTAATGGTCAGTGAGCTGCATGGCTCAGTCACTGATAAGCTGAGAGTCGTGCAGCTGGTTACAAATTTCCCCACCTTTGCGTGACCCAAATATTTATTACCCTCCCTGTTCACAAGTGCCTTCCAGTGGTTACTTTCCTGAGCCACGTGAATCCACCATTGAAACTGTCTGGAGTTCACATTGCACTTAGATGCGCCAGTTACTGAACCCTTTGGGGATTGCAGTTTGTGTAAATTATATAAAAGAGTCAATTTCTACCTTGTACAGAACAAATTCCATCTAAATTAGAGAGACCAGTCAGTTAATGCAGTTCTGGGAAACAGTTTGCATGTTCTGATAGTCATACAATGCATAAAAATATGTATGTGGGAAAATAGAGAGGTTGTGAATGTTACAACATGGTACATATATGAGGGATGTTCGAGAAGTAACCTTGCCTACATGATGGAAATTAAATGAGAATGTTAAGAGTAACTCATTCATTGTCCTGCACTATAAGTTTTCAGTGTAATTCCGAGGCATATTGCGGGATTTGTCCCACCTTGGCATGAGTTTGAAAATAATGTTGCTTTAGAAGTCAGGCCTCTTGCATTCACAGCCTTTCACAAACAGCAATTTCCACATTGCCAATCTCCCATGTGTTGGTTCAGCAGGCCAAACTGTTTTGCGGCCTGTTGTGTTTGAACAGCGAAATGGTGCACCAGTGACTCGATGCCTGATTTCTATGGCATCAGAAATTTGAGACTCATTCCAGGATGGAATAGATACATCATTGTGCTCACAGTTGGTGTTCGAAGAATGTCAGTAATAGGAAAGAATTAGTGAGCCTCTTTTAATGTTGTAATGACTTGTGTTATTATTCTTACTGACACATCCTGTGCAGTTCAAGTGGTCAGCGTCCTTTTAATATTATCCTACCTCCTATTCACGTGTTCCAGCTCGTCTCCTCCTTTCACGTGCCCTGAACATTACAAATTATGTGTTCCCCTTCTACATTGTCTAAATACAAGAGCTGATTCTGATTTCTACGTGTCATCTTTTGATGCGTCTGTTGGGTGAATATTTGATCAACCTGTAAGGTGTTCTGTAATAGAAATGAAACTGTGAGAGATGAGTGTTGTGCCTGGGGTCTGCTGGGCCATAACATTGTGTAATCTGGTAGAGACAAATAACAAGCCACCATCTTGGATGGTTGATTTGTTCCAGAACTTACTGTGTCAGTCCAACAGTGCTGAAGTGAAATATATTTGTGTGTGTGTGTGTGTGTGTGTGTGTGTGTGTATATATATATATATATATATACAGGGTGTCCTAGGAGGAATGTGCCAGACTTTGGGAGAGTGTTCCTTATGTTAAAGTATACTGATATAACTCAAAACACCTATATCCAAAGTTGAACGGTTACGGAGATAATGGCCAGAGAAAAGTGCGGTCTTCTTGCGGTTCCACGTACTGCACCTGTTCAGCTGACGCAATCGGCACGTGTGGGGGTACTTAAATGAATGCTTCCCTAACCACTGGTTAGGTCATGGTGGGCCCATTGCATGGCCACCGAGGTCGCCAGATCTTACACATCTTGATTATTACCTGTGGGGCCACATGAAGACGTTTGTGTACAACACTAAGGTCGAGTCAAGAGCAGCACTGCGCGATCGTATTTTTGCAGCGGCAGAACACATATGCAACCATCCAGACAACGTTGCTTCTGCTACTCAATCTCTATTGATGCGCGCCAAAAAATGCATAGCAACTGGAGGAGGACACTTTAAACAGTTACTGTAAAGCAGGTACTGTATTTTAGTACAGTTATGTAGTAGGCTTATACCAAAATGTGCAGTCAGCAAAGTTAAATCAGTACTTCAATACTGCTGGATATTCATGTGCCATGTAAAGTGC
>Ga0123357_10006374_pt1 | contig 14377 bp, 10 predicted proteins | sample TergutEmb28metaG_FD_89873 | JGI IMG/M metagenome (GOLD analysis project Ga0123357, IMG submission 89873) | Embiratermes neotenicus P4 segment gut microbial communities from Petit-Saut dam, French Guiana - Emb289 P4 | ecosystem: Host-associated > Arthropoda: Insects > Digestive system > Gut ...
ATGAAGATGGAACCGATAGTGAGTTCCGAAACGTCGGCAATTAGAACTCAGACGCCGGGGAATTACCCAAAAAGGAATAAATTACATTTAGAACACGGCGAAAGCTTAAAAACAAGATTAATTTGAAGTGGTTTAACCGGAACGTGTGAAGACCGCAGTGACGTATCTTTATGAGATACTTTTGCGCATATTTGACTTATTGCAATACGGAAAACTGCATGTAATTGTATTAATGATGACAAGCGTCTTTGAATAGAACATTTCCCCACCCTCCACCCATTTCAAGTTACTTGACACGTATTTTGGGCTGATGTAAGATGAAATCCAGTTTGCCGTATTTGGACCCAAAATAAATGTAGGACCTCATTCACAGTATCATTTAGGACTCTAAATGTAAATGTCATTAAGGTAATTAAAATGCATATTTTGCATGTGCTACTAATGTCACGCTTTCGTAGTAATGTACACTGGCTAGGTGCGAAGTTTCGTGGTGAAATGGAAAAAGTAGTTGTTCTGAAGTTTTGTACACAGCGCTCAGTTTTACGTGCTTTCATTCATATGGTTATAGCTTATGTAGGAAGTTCGTTAACCGTTTAAAGTCCGGTTAATTCTTGATGTACCACAAGATGTAACAAGCAAAAACTCTGCCTTCTTCTCACAGAGTTTATTCACGGATTTGTGTGGATCTCAGAACAAACAACGAATGTTTTCGCATCTGGCATTTTCTGATTAGTTGTTATAATCCCGACGGAATGTTTACCGAGCGGTACAAGCTGAATCTTTAAATACATTTTTTCTTCTCAACCATGGAAAGTATGGTGGTGTAATCTTTGACAGTAGCATTACATGGAAATTCCTTATAGAAATTCAGGAAGCCAAGCCATGCAGAACACCGATTAGAGTCTGCTTCTTATTCTAAAGTGAACAGTTAAGAGCTAAAATTAAATTAACCCACCACAAAGCACTTATTTGATCTATAATAACGTATGCCTGCTCGCCTGGAAATTTGCGGCAGACATCCGTCTTTTGAAATTGCACCAACCACAAAACAAGGTTAGACCCACAGTCTCATTAGAGAGCGTGCTTCAGTACTGATGAACGGTAATATTCCATATAGAGGCTAAAAGGTGATCATGATGCCAAGGAAGGGCTGGACACCGAGACGGACGGACTGTCCGACTGCCAGTCATAACGTGAATTTTACTTTGACGTTTGTGGAGGGTACGTCGTAGGCCGCGCGGTCTGAGGCGTGGGTCTGCGACCATTCGCTTGCTGGGATTGCGGGTTCGAATCCCGCCGTGGCATGGATGTCTGTCTCTTCTGAATGATGCCTGTTGTAAGGTAAAGGTCTCTGCGTTGGGCTCATCACTCGTCCAGAAGGGTCTGGTGTGTGTGTGATCGTGAATCCTGGATACTGAGGAGTCCTGACCCATTAGGTGTTGTCGCTCCATTGTGGTGGGGGAGGTACTTCTTATCACGCTTTAGTAATTCATTTCTATTTGTGGTTATATCTGCTCAGAGATTATTTTTAACGCACGTTTAAATCGTGTCTGTAAGGAAATATTTCAACTGTGCGAATGAAGGGGTTTGTTTAGATGAAACTTTCGACATTGCCGTGTCTTCTAGTTGTGGTGGGATGATTTAGTGGTGTGGTGATAATGACTTTGAATTTAGTCTGTCCGACATGATATACTGTGATAAACTGTAACATTCTATTTGCGTACGTCATACCGGATTGATAGCGAACACGTATTCAGTGGTTACGCAATTATGATATGAATATGTGACGTTTATTTGATGTAGCGCAAACTGCTGCAAGCCATTTTTCTGTGGCATACATTCTCCCAGTTGCCCATGTGCCGTTATGTAAATTCTCTCGGCTAGTTTCATATTAATGGTTGAAATGGAAATTTCCTTCCAGTTAATAACGCAAACCCTTCCTTGCAGTTCTAAATTAAAATACCAGGAACTTCTTTTATGGTCTGAGTATTAATGTGTGTGGACGTAGGGTTACTTTCAACAATGCCAAGTGTTCATTGTTGCAGCAAGAATGTTCTGTGAGGCGGGTTTCGAAATTTAAGCTTCGTATTCTATTTCCGGCTGACCGGGCACAAGATGTACCGGCCGGTAAGTAAGAAATTAATTTGATATGTAGTAGACTCAGCAGTGCCGTGATTGAAGCTGCCAGTTAATTTCGGTTGTGTATGAAAAATCTGTTCCCATTTTCAGATGTACCCGTATGAGATTTTACGCACTAGTGTCGCATTAATTAGAATTCCTGATTTAGAAAGCTGGCTATAAAGTAAGATATAGTATAATGAAAATTTGTAAGGTATGACGTTAGTTTTTTGGGGACCACGCCGTAACGCATTTGGTTGAGGCACTGCGCTACAAGCCGGAAGTTCGTGGGTTCGATTCCACGTAGTGTGATTTGACTTTTTCATTGAGAACATACTTCCGCCCGCACTATGGCCCTGGGGTTGACTCAGCCTCTGACAGAAATGAGTACCAAGAATATTTCCTGGGGGTAAAGGCGGCCGGTGCGTAGGGCTGACAACCTTACCACCTTCGTGTGCCGATTGTCTTGAAATCTGGGAGCCTCACCCTCCTGGAACCCTCAGTGCCTGTCCATGCCTGTCATGAGATTGTTTTATGGCGTTGGTTTATCTCATCGTCCCTGAACGGTATTAGATATGCATTTGGTTTCCGTGGAAACGACAAATCGACTTACAACACCCTGCTTCTAGTAATTACAAGAGTACGTAGACGGTGTCAATTGCTGGAAGTCTCATTTCGAATTATCTTTTTCCCGAATTTCAAACAAGTTATAAGTTAATTAGCCAGTGAGTTGTTGTGTACTTCTTTCGTAGTTTAATTTCTTTGCGGCTTTTTAAGATTTTATTGACTCTAGGTACATGGCTGTCGGTGACCCCTCATAATTTCTTGCTGCTGTCATGTTCATTGCTAGGTCTATTATTCGTGACGTATTCAGAAATACTATATCTGTTCGAGACCCTTTCGCTACACGGAGCACCGAATCAGTCCCCGGAAATTAGCTCGTCTTTATGTATTTATGTGTGTGTGTGTGTATATATATATATATCGAACACTTAAATTGAATTAATGATCGGGCTTGCATGTTGCATAGGTAAAGTGTGTTGGTGTGTGAATTGTGAATAATATTGAAACATCAGATTTTATAGAAATAAAACTGCTTAACAAGTCTGGATTCACCATGCTTATGGTATTACACGTCTCAGTATTAGGCACGCTTTTATTGTAATATGTGGGCCAGGATAGCTCAGTCCATATAATGACTCGCTACTGGCTGGACGGTCCTAGGATCGAATATGGTCAGTCTACGACGAGCAGGCAAGGGGAAAGTTTGTCGGTGCGTATTGTAGTGTTCACTTTGCGGAGTGCAGTGAAAGTAATAGCTGAGTCTGTGGAATGTTTACAAAGTGTGGTGTAGTGCTTAAGCAGGGCAAGTTTTGTAAGATCGACCATGGCAGAACGACAGTATACGATGGTATGTATTTTGGACCCTACTAGTCCACGTATTTCATCTTACGAAATACATGAATGGATTCATAGCCAGCTACAGGTATCGCAACAATCGCTAACTATGATACAGAGTGCTGGGATAAAAAGACACTATTTCTGAAGTTCGTAGATGACATATACATACAGAACATTTTGCAGTCTACGAATGGGTGTGCTGAATACATACATGTGACAGGGGAAATATCAATAGTACGTCTAGAGGTCGCCAGCATGGGAATGCGGCGAATTCGGATCGCCAGCCTTCCGGTAGATGTTACTGAAAGATCCATTCGAGCAGCATTGGTATCATATGGGGAAACTGTCTCGATCCAGGATGAAGCATGTCCTAAGGCGTACCGCTACAAGGAAGGTGATTATGATGAAACTGGCCAAACACATTCCGTCCCAAATGAATATTGCAGGACACAGAGCATTACCGTCTTATGACGGCCAGCCAGTTACATGTTACGGGTGTGGAGACAGTGGACATATAAATCAAGCATGCCCCAGAAGGCGTGGAAGATGTATGATAACATCAGATTAGACCCCCAATACACCGGCCCATGTCGCCGCTAAAGGCGCCAACAACCGGAACGGCACTTTTGACAATCGAATTGAGGTCCCCCAGAGCGCATCGCATGACCAGGCATCGGGAGTTTCCCTACTGTCGACGACCTGAAGTCCACAAACGCCCCGCTAGATATTGGTGGGGAACAACAGGAACTCACTCACCAACGAAGGCATGATCTGACGCCCCAGGACGAGGACGCAAACCCAGTCGGCTTCACAACCTGTACTGACCCCCAAGAAGTGATAACAGTGGACGCAGAAATGACGGAATTTGACGATAGGCCAACCAGACAGACTGCGCGAACCCCGCATGCAAACACGCAGGGAGAAGGCACCAGACAGGAAACGGCGACAGACGTCGTAAGTACAGACGGGCTGGACATAGAGGACGCATTGTCCGCGGTCGGCGCAAACCCCCCCCCCGGGAGAAGACCCTAAAACGGACGATCCGGGACAAACCCCATCCCGAAATAAAAAGATAGTATTGGAAAAAAGCGCTGGAATACGACGGGAACGGACGAGGAGTGGAATGATAGTGGCGCAACCTAGTAAGGACAAAGTATAGAAGCCATCGTCGACCCCTCGCCCACTCCCCTCCGTAGGTCGACCTGATGACCTCAATCAAAATTGCCACTTTAAGCATACGTGTAAATGGCGTGGCATCTCCCACGAGAATATCGACGCTCGAAGCATTACTGAGGCGCCAAGAAATAGACATCCTACTACTACAAGAAGTCACATGCCACGTCCTTAATGACTTCCAGGGATACACCATCCAATATGCCATCGTCGCCAATAGAAGAGGTACCGCCATCCTCGCGAGGGATGGAATTAATGTAGAGAATATTTTTATGAGTCCGTCTGGACGCGCTGTGGCAGCCAAATTAAGAGAGATATGGATAATTAATGTGTACGCCCCATCTGGCTTTGCGATGAAGCAGTAACGCGAGCGTTTCTTCAGTAGTTAACTCCCTTATCTGCTGACTGGTGAAACGGGCCATATATTACTGGGAGTGGATTTCAATTGTATATTGGAGGTTTCGAACAATACCGACGGCTTCACCTACAGTCGAGCATGAGCGGAATTGGTGCATGGCCTAACATTAACAGACACTTGGCAGGGCAACCCCACTCGGAAAGATTACACCCACTATTCCGCGTCCGGAGCAACCAGGATTGGTCGAATTTACGCCACACGAGAGCTGCTCGAGAGGAAACTGGCTGTGGAGGCCATTATAGCACCGTCTACCGATCACCTCGCCATATGTCTACGAATAGCAATTGACCTACCAATTATGCGGAGGGGACGCAGGCTATGGAAAATGGATAGCGCTGTAATAACTGAGAACACATGCACGGAGAATTTGAGAACCGTATTGGGACAACTACAATGGCAGAAAAGGTACTTTCCTGACCTAACAGTGTGGTGGGACCGCCTCTGTAAAAAGAAAATACGACGACTATACCAACGTGAACAAGCCGGGCGCCGAAGGTTCTACTGTATGATGGAGAACCATTTATACGAATGCATGTATGATGTATTACAGAGACCGGGCCCCAGCGACTAAACGCTGCCTGTTTTAAACCGCCTAAAAGAAAAACTGTGCAAGTGCACAGCAGAAGGCTACAGAAAATTCTTGATGACAATAACGTTTCTGATAGACCAGATGGAGAACAGCCGACGATGTACCACGTCTTTCAGACGAAACAGCGCCTTGCAGAGCGTACCATATATCCCTTGAGAGATGGAGCAGGGCAAATGCATACGACACCGAGCGGAATAGCACAAACTCTTACAACTTTTTTACGGAACATGTACAACACAATAGAGGTGAACGATGCGAGTGTTGAAAAATTGATGGAGGTAGTCCGCTGCGAGCAGCATACTTCGTATGAGGGAATGCTCGAGTCGCCATTCGAGCCAACGGAGATATTCCGAGACATACAAGCTGGCGGGCGGAAAAAGGCACCTGGGAACGATAGACTAGTCGGCGAATTCTATTCACACAACTGGGCAATCATAAGAGAGACCCATGTGAGGTCATGAACCAAATGTTCTGGATTGGAAACATCGCAGCAACAAAAACGAGGCGTGATAGTTTGCCTGCCGAAAGCGCAAGGGAACCAAACACCAGAAGACTACCGCCCCATCACACGCCTCAACTCTGACTACAAGATTCTTGCTGTATAATCGCACAACGCTTGCGTTCAGTGTTGACAGATCACCTAACGGAGACCCAATTCTGCGGGGTCCCTGGAAGTACGATCATTGACGCGGTGGTAACGGCACGTAATACCATCGCGTATGCGGATAGCAGGAGGATCCCGTTATGCATGCTTTCCTTTGATTTTAAAGATGCTTTCGATAGGATCGCCCACAACTGCCTGTTTCAAACACTTCAGGCACACGGCACTGGAAACTCCTTTATCGCCGGTATCAAGAGGATGTGTGAAGATGCTACGTCCTTGGTTGAAATAAATGGTCATCAGTACGGACCCATACCAAATCGCTTCGCAGTGCGGCAGGGGTATACGATGAGTATGGCCCTCTGTGCTCTTTCTCTCCACCCATTCCTTCACCTTCTGGACCAAAACTACCAGGTATAAGGATAGGACACCGCAAACGCCCCACATCGGTGGTGGCTTATGGCGATGACGTGACTATTTTTGTGACTTCTGCTGCTGACTTTGCCATTATAGATGGAAGCCATCCGCCTGTATGAACGAGCATCAGGTGCCCGCCCCAACTCTCGAAAATCTAAGGCCATCGCGGTAGGATGCTGGTTTACACAGGAGACCGTTTTGGGGATCGCATATCATCCGCATGTGACCATATTAAGCGTCACTTTCTGGGGCACAATCGAGTAAGCGATGAAAGACTCCTGGGCACGATTAACAGAGAAGGTACAAGCGCAGGCAAAGCGAGCATACACTCGGGGTCCTTACTTGGCAACACGGATGCGTTATGTCAACACTTTTCTCCTGTCCAAATCTTGCCGGCCCCAAACATATACACACAACAACTGACAGCCGCCATTACGTGGTATATCTGGAGAGGAACAGTCTTCCGAGTGCCTGTATCAATACTATATCGACCAAAACAAATGGGAGGATGGGAGGTGCCGGATATTGAGGCGAAGTGTACGGCGGTACTCCTATACCGTATGTACCTGCAAGGCCAACGGAATGGAAAGGTGACTGCAGCATGGTTACAGACCTGGAACCTCACTGGCAAGCAGGCAAACCCACCGCATGCCACAAAGTTCCCCACTAAACTAGCTTACATTTACGTGTACGCCGTCAACATGGCCCACATTACGCCTCCTGAACAAGATGAGGCCCCCGATGCTTCCGTAGACGTATTTACGCCTCACTACCCAGTTTGGCATAGGCATTGAAAGGGTCACGGGACGTAGGGATTATGACACAACACCGAACCACCCCGTGGTCTAAGGTGTGGGGGAACTTACACGCAGTATGGTCATCGGAGGAACTTAAAGCAGCCTGGTTTATGGTTATTCATGATCTCATACCGACTAACGACAGACTAGCCAAAATACAACTAAGTGCCACGAACAATTGCCAACATTGCGGTCGAGTAGACACTCTGATTCACAGGCTGTAGCGAAGGGGCCGTCATTTGGAGGTGGACCCGTCCCAGAATAGCGATCATCCTTCGCATGGACCTGAAATACATTCTACCGGAGTGGACCGTCCGTCCGAGTTTTTACTTTTGGCCACCACAGAGGCACCGGGCAATTTTGTGAATCCTCGCCCACATGGTATATTACCGTACACAACACTGACACCGAGTATCGACCATCGAGTACGCTGATTTCATGAGGTGTGCCCGATTGAAAGCATATCAAACAACTCGCCGGCGCGAAAAGGTTGGGAATTACTTGGAGATACTATAATCTCCGGCACACATCAACTGGAGAAACTTTGTTCCCACTAGCTGCAGGATAATTGAGTTACAGTACCATACCTGCAAGGACTCCTCCGACCGATGACGTCGTCACCATAACGGCTTTCTCGTTGGGGCCTACATTAACAAACGAACAATGCAGTTCGAAACACAAGGACAGTAGTCCGTTAACAATGCATTACTGAAATATCTTCCATGCAGCCATTGTATTTGTGTACTGAAGGATCAATAAAGTTGTAATTTAAAAAAATCCCGGTGGGGTCGAGATTTTTCGCACTCGTCCAGATCGGCCCTGGGGTCCACCCAGCCTCCTATACATTGGGTACCGGTTCTCTCTCCCGGGTGTAAAACGGTCGGGGAATGGCGTTGGCTACCCATCCCATCTGGCGCCGAGATTAAAGAAAGAGTCGATCTGTACCTCTGCTCCCCCTTTGGGCCTTCATGGCCTGTTCTAGGATGAACTTTATGTAATATACCTTCTTGTTTACGTTTATTTAAATGTCTATGAGAAAAGCGATGATAAAAAAGTATCGTGAAAGTTTCTGAAATGCGGTGCTGCAGAAGGATGGAGATTAGTTGGATGAGTCAATGAAAAATGAAAACTTGTTGAGTAGAGTCAAGGAGCAAAGGGAGGTACGAAGTACAACAAAGCGAAGGAAGTCTAACTGGATTGGTCACATCTTTCATATGAACTGCCTAATGAAGGACGTTATTGAAGGTAAATAGAAGGAATGGGACGACCAGGAAAAAGACGTAAGGCTGGAGGACTTCAAGGAAACGAGTAGATGCTGAACCTGAGGGAGGAATTACTAAATAGCATTGTCTGGAGAACTGCCTTTGTAAGAGGCCATGAACCTGCATGATGAATGAATGCAACAGGAAGTGTTATTGAACTGTCTGTGGAGAACTAAGTTAATTAAAATGTCATTTCCCCACGACATGTAAATTGCACGAGAATGCAAATGACCATTTAAGATGAGGCCAGCGTCGTTTTTTGATGCCGTAAGATTTTTAACTGTGTAATAAATAATGTGCGACTGTGCGTTAACTAGTGGAATGCGGGATTTTACGCCGCGTAGAATTGTAGTTTATTAGCGACGTTTCGAGAAAACCTATCTCCCATCATCAAGGGTCGGTCAGTCCAAGATCTTCTAGGCCTACTTGGCCGTTAAAAGTGGGACCATTATGTTGTCCCGAATCGTCGGTAAGAAACTACCATTCTGCGGTGTGTAATATCCCCAAAAAATCGTCGGTCTCAAATGACGAGTGGTGAAGTGCACAAAGCAATTCTGAAAAGGCATGTGGTGTGTTTATATTAGTGACGGTGACAAAATACTTGGCCTACTTTAATGCTGTCTGGCTGCAGCTACAAGTAATGCCTTTTAGTTAGGGTGCTGTCAACTGCGTGTATCTTACTGACTGGTGGGGTATGGCACCGTGTAGTCTGGTAGAAATGTTCTGCGTTTTCGGGGAAAGATACTGCCTTCATGAAGGTGACGTCACATTCCAGAAGACAACATTCTTCGTAAACTTTGTTGTGAGAGCCGTAAGTCTCATGGAGACTCCTCTACATAGCTTGTCACTTGTACATTGCAGATGGGGGCAGAAGGTGTTTTGTTTTGATTGTTGTGCTGTTGATATTTTGATTGTGGCGCAGTTTGTGTTTTGATTGTTGGGCGATTTATGTTTGAATTGTGGGGCAGTTAGTGTTTTTGATTTTGGGGCAGTTGATGTTTTGATTGTTGGGCATTTGATGTTTTGATTGTTGGGCAGTTGATGTTTTGATTGTGGGGCAGTTGATGTTTTGATTGTGTGGCAGTTGGTGTTTTCATTGTAGGACAGTCGGTATTTTGATTGTAGAGAAGTTGGTGTTTTGATTGTGGGCAGTTGGTGTTTTGATTGTGGAGAAGTTGTTGTTTTGATTTTGGGGCAGTTGGTGTTTTGATTGTTGGGCGGTTGGTATTTTGATTCTGGCGCAATTTGTGGTTTGATTGTTGGGCGGCTAATGTTTTGATTGTGGGACAGTTAGTGATTTTGATTGTGGGGCAGTTGATGTTTTGATTGTTGGGCAGTTGATGTTTTGATTGTGGGGAAGTTGATGTTTTGATTGTGGGGCAATTGGTGTTTTCATTGTGGGGCAGTCGGTGTTTTGATTGTGGAGAAGTTGGTGTTTTGATTGTGGGACAGGTGGTGTTTTGATTGTGGAACAGTTGGTGTTTTGATTGTGGGGCAGCTGGTGTTTTGATTGTAGGGCAGTAGACATTTTGATTGTGGGGCAGTTGTTTTTTTGATTGCGGGTCAGTTGGTGTTTTGATTGTTAGGAATTTGATGTTTTGATTGTGGAGCGGTTAGTGTTTGGATTGTGCGGTAGTTGGTTTTTTGATTGTTAGGAATTTGATGTTTTGATTGTGGAGCGGTTAGTGTTTTGATTGTGGGGCAGTTACGCAGTGAGAGCTATGTGATGGCTGTGGTGACGTCACCCGAGCTTCAGCCCGGCCGTTGCCAAGGCTCATCAATGGCCATATTCGTATATCTGTTGAGATAACTTGCAGATATGGAGAGAGAATTGTGAGTTACTGCGTATGAAGTGATGGACGGCGAACATGTGACCCTACGGCCTGGGAATTGAACGTGGGATTAGAACATTTCACATTAAGTTGTTCTCTGATACGATCAATTAAAAAAGGCCTTGGTATCGGACGGAATCCTCACAGCAGAATGCGTAATGTTTGATGGACGTTTCAAATAAGGGCTGAGGTCTTAAAACAATTGAATTTATTTACACTGTAGCCCCACCCCCACCCCAGTGTATAAACCAGAATTTTACATCAGCTTGTTGTTGGGTTGATTGGCCGCTTTCAGGTATATAGACGATATAGCGGTAATGGCGGCGTGGCTGGGAGTGATTTTTCGGAAATATTATGGGACAGAAAATTCTGGGTTATTGCAATGTCCTGTCTGGTATTTTTCTGGAACGAGACAGTCAAATCATTAAGGAAAAAATTCGGGTGCTGTTGTGGGGGACGAGATTTGAACCTGGAACCTCCAGAGAAGGTAGCAAGTATGCCAACTGCCCAACCTCGGCGTTTCACGTGTTTGCATAGATTTACTACTTTATTTCTGCGTCACTTTATGACGCTTTTTCAACTATGTATGTTACATAGCGTCGTATGTTGGGAAAATTCTTATGGTTGAATTAGACAGGATGACAAGGTCGCCGTAGCCTATTTTAATTTATTATCCCATGATTTGCTTCGAAGGGTCTTGAGGAAATCTGCCCATCTATAGAGTTGTATTCATCACCTCTCAAACACATTAACCCTCCACCCTGTCCCACCCGAACATTCCGTAAGAGTAGAGTAGACCTGATGAAATGTGTAAAAGGAACCGCAGTTAGCCTAAAAAAAGGTGGTTTTCCGATTCCACGCTATGAAGGCGCACGCGTATAGGGGGTGCAAGAATTTATCTCCAGTCGTTCTGAACGTCGGCGGTAGATGCGTTAACTGCACGCCGCAGCCTCTCTACCTTCGGGAAATAACCCAGATACTCATAGAGAAGGAGGCTTTGTGGGTCCAACTGCCGGTCTGGACGTTTTGGAAATGTAAAAAGTACCTTACTCCTTACCCGGATTTGAACCCCGGGTTGTCCATCCTGTGGCCTGGTTACGGAACCGACTATGGTATCCGGGATCCCACATCAGAACGAGTTTCTAATGTGATACGACGCTGTTTATGGGAATAAGAACTTCTGCTGCCCTCTTCGGGGTAGTCCAAAAAGTGTGAAGGTGGATGGTGCCTTCTTCCAAACGTTGGGGCCTATATACCTCTGTGAGATTCTCTAATCATAAAATTAGAAACTATATGTGTTGGTTACATACAGTTTTCGAGACGTTTATTCCCCCCCACGCGGTGAACTTCAGCAAAACTGAGAATTGCAAAGAGCATGGTTATAAATAAAGTAACTGTGGACCGTGACACAGCTGAAGTTATGAGTTCGGTGAAGCATATTAGACGTCAAAGCTGCACTGGGGGCGTGTACTGGGCGGTCACGAATTCCAGCCGTTTTGCCTTCGTTCGAGTAGGGTGTCGCTGCAAATGGCGTGATAACTGCTTTAGGAATTTGCCACATTCCCCTTCTCTTTCCCACGTCCAACGTACCAAGCAAGACATAGGATAATCTTAGTAATTGACCAACTTAACGCACAAATTCTTTTTTTATAAGTTTATTATATGCCTCTACATGTTTCGAGTCCTATTGTGCTCATCATCAGGAGGTCAAAATTGTATTATACAACATCTGGTATCAGCACACTCTGTAGGTGGCCGTCCGGTGCGCAGGTTGAGAGAGGATATTTGATATTAGATTTCCCATGCTTATTGGTATGTCGGAAGTGTACCCGCTTCTGTAACCCCAACATCTCAATACAACACCTCAGCCTGTCACGTTCCCCCCCATGCCACGTCACTGCTTCCTGAGTCGAGTTTTGATTGGACCTCTACGTATTTCCTGTACGCATTCATTTGGACTTTGCATCTTCGTGGTCTGTATGTCTTTACTGCAGATACTAGAGTTATATGGAAGTTTATATGTTTTTCGTGTATCCAAGTGCTGGACGCTGGTGAGAGAAGAAATGAGAGTAATGGAGACGGTAGAAATTCGTTTATTCACAGCGGCCACAGAATACAGTCTGGGGGATCGTAAACGTAATGAAGATGTTAGAGAATAGCTGCTATCAGTTGAGTAATGAAAGGCGCTATCGAAAGAGGGTAGTATAAAATGTGGAAAAGCTGCCTGAAAACCGAAACCCCTAGTCCATCCATCGATATAATCGGAAGGATAGAAGATTGCAAGTAGATCCGAAGAAAATATGGAACAGTTTTAGTTCTGAGTTAAAAACCAACCTTCATCCTTCAAACACAACATACACTACAAGCAGCTACATGTTTCCGCATCATCGGGCTATGCACATCAGACGATAAACATTAAAAGTTTAGAGCTGTAGTCTAGGAGGTGTGTCATCCCCGTTGTGTGTGAATAAGCTTAGGTTGGCTTGTAGTCTAACACAACTGTGTCAATATAGGTATATTTATTGACTTATTTTAATACAACTACATGTTTCGGCCTTTATAGGCCATCTTCAGGTTGTCTTACGAGATGTTAATGAGTTCTATTGATCTTAGGCACTTATTTGTGCATTGCGCGCAATGCACAAATGCACGATTCAGTTATGAGTGATGACGGCGAGTCTGATGAATAATAAATTATAAATATTATATAATATATAATATAATATAAATAATAAATTAAATAATAAATAATTATATTGTATTGTTCTTACGGCACGTACAGCGGCTCTATCATTTTTCCAAAATCCAGCTCACGACCGCGAATCTGATCCGCATCTGATTTTTTAGCCCTCTGAAATAGTAAAAAGGGTGCGGATTAGTTTCGAGAATATACGGTAAATACCCTTAATACGTCAGTTAGGACAGTAGGTGTCCTGAGCACGTTTCGGACCTTGCACTTTCCGAGTACAAGTGTAGGGCCTTGCCGTATCACCAGCCTTTTCGGTCGTTGACGTATGGGCCTTAGGTTTAACTAGACTTTTGGTACTCGTGGCTAAGTATTTTCTGAGCACACGCATACCGTTTTGAAACTGGTCTCATCCCTTTCAGTTGCTACGTCACTGCCCTTGCTTTCTGGGTGTTGTTTGTCATCTCATATTTTGTGTCACAACTGAGAGTAAGGCTGTTTATTTTCTACGAAAAGACTGAGCAGCCCGTTGGGGAGCCCGGGAACGTAGATGGTAGGATAAAATTAAAATATATTTGTGAAGAAGGAGCACCGAGCAGAATTCATGGCCTGCTTGCCAGCCTTCCTGTTCTGTGAATTCTGGTCGTATATGTTGTTATGCCTGCCGTTTTATTTTCATGGAAAGCTTAACAGTTTCGGGTTTGACCTGGAATTTAATTTTGTCACCATATTTGTAATTGTTAACCTACAAGTAATGTTTCGTGTACGTTATGTACGTAGTATGTTGAAGGTATATCTGTGCACCAAATTTCTCATGCCTTCCTCCGTGTCCCTGTTAGAACGTAAGCCGAAAAATGTTCCAGCGGTCGCCATGTCGTTAATTCATTATTCTGCAAAACTTTTTACGTGCGCGAAGATGAATTATTGTTTGAAGATGTATTTCCTTACACCATTTCAGGTTCCTACAAGTTGGTGTAGCTTTTGTTCCTGTCACTTTTTTTTTTTTTTTTTTTTTTGCGTTTGCGCCATGTTGGTTTTTTTTTTTTTGGTTAATGAAGGAGGTTTAGGGTTTGGGGGGCCTGG
>Ga0123357_10006375_pt1 | contig 14377 bp, 8 predicted proteins | sample TergutEmb28metaG_FD_89873 | JGI IMG/M metagenome (GOLD analysis project Ga0123357, IMG submission 89873) | Embiratermes neotenicus P4 segment gut microbial communities from Petit-Saut dam, French Guiana - Emb289 P4 | ecosystem: Host-associated > Arthropoda: Insects > Digestive system > Gut ...
CATTCACTCAACATCGGCATTGAGCAAGAAGACCATCAACAAGAAAGCATCAAGACAGCGATCAACGCCCGACTGCCCGGCCACGATGCCTCGTGGACCGGGCACACCACCACTCATCAAGAGGGACAGCCAGTCCGTATCAGAAGGAGTAACAACGTCGCTTGACACCCAACCGTACCATCACGACACCGACCGCAAGCCCGCGACGGCCCGACCGACGTGATCTGAACCGACCCACAATGGTCTTCATGGTTAACATCCATGCACTATATGAGATGTTCCAGAAAAGTTTGTTTGAAGATTTTGAAAGTACAGAATTCCAATGAAATAAAACAATACTATTAGTTTCTGAAGTTTCCATTTGGTACTTTACTCAAACCTAGCCTCATCATACTCTTTAAATAAATACATCATCTGTCTGCATAAACCATCATCACTGCAGATAAACAGTTCTGTCATTTTAAGTGCTGGAAGAACTCAAGATATGCTACAGGAATATAAAGAAAGTTATTTTAAATCTTTACTTTCTGAGTCCAGCTACAATGTTTTCAACCACTCTTTTTATATAAAGCCAAATTTGAAGATATTTTTCATTTCTTCATGCTGACTATCAAAGGAACTGTTATTTGACCAGGGTTTCTATAGAAAACATGAACCTGTGAATCTCTGAACATTTGAATGCAAGGTTTTCATCAGTTATGCCCCTTTCTGGATGAGAGTTCCACCTTATTCTTTTCTTCTCTTATGTCATCATCATAGGTTATTTATGTGAATGTGTATTCTGCAGTGTGCTGTTGTAACAAAGAAAATGAATGAAACAAAACACAAAATAGTACATCTGTGCTATGTTAATCAACCCCTTTATTAGCAAAATAGGTAAAAAGCATAAAATCCTGAATCAGCATTGGTACTGACAGCACAGCATGTTGGCTATGTTAATGCATGCTGATGCATTTCAGCAACATAGCACTATGCCTAGCAATAAAATCATTGTATTAGTTACAATTCTGCAAAACCTGCAGTGCTTCAAAAGTTTGCTGGTGTCCAATAACAGTCTGATATGAAATGTTCTGCAGATCTTAAACCTGCTGGGCCATGTAGTGGAGCAAAGCATGTTACACTGCTGTGAAAGATGAATTGTAAAATCTTACCTCACATGACATATCTTTGTTACATATATGACTCTCAGACCTGTTTTTTACATGATTAGCGTCTGCTTCACCATCACTGCTTAAGGCACCAAATTTACTAATTTTCTCAGAACATAAGCTGAAAGCTTCAGAACACAAGCAGTCTTGCCACAATCAGTGGCATAGGATTGCTTGCTGAAATATGGAACTAAAGAGAAAAGAATGTTCAATATACAGAATTTTTTAAGCCTAGGCCCACAGTGGTTAGTGCTGTGACATAAGAAGTCAGTTGTACTAATAATTAAACTAAAAAAAAGTAGGGTATTGCTTCTACACATCAAGACCTCACTCAACTTTTAAATATTAATAAATAATATAATCAGTAAATGTACTACATACACACACACACACATATATATATAACAACATCCAAATTTAACTGAAATTGTGTGTCACATTTTTCACTTCTGTAGCCCACATTAATTAATAATTTATTAATGGTATTTGCACCACAAAGAGCTGGACAGCCAGTTTAGTAAGACTGGTTGTAAAGAAATGTAAACTCAGTGAATGACTCACTGAAATGAATGTTATATAACTACTAACATTGTTATTGTATCAGTTATATCTAATCCTACAGAAAACACCTCAGGGGAAAGTCAGACAGCCTCATACAGCCGCTAATGCCATACAGTTTTTAATCCATGTTTTGCTGCTACCCTGAGACAGTTGTGCCACTGCATTATCTACAGCTTGGTGTGTTGGAAAATGTGCAGCAGTCATATTGTGATCAGTATACATTTGTGAGACCATTGTTGATGAAGTTTTTTGTTGTGTTTTTATGATACCTGCCTAATGTCCACACATGCCTGTCTGACATCACAAGACATGCACTGTGAATGTGTTCTCATTTTCTCAGCTGGATATATATTCAGGTAAATGTGGCACCTTTGTCAACATATTTTACATGTGTTTTTCAAAAAACAGTTTTGTAACATATATGAGTCTTGTACTCCCAGACAGTTTACATAATTTGTCATCATATTCTACTGGACTCTAACAGCTTCACAAAGACAAAGAATTGAAGTGGCAGAAATGAAGTTACTGAGACCTCTGGCAGGCTACACCCTTTATGACCACAAAACAAATGACTACATACGCCGCATACTACGGATTACAGGCATACTAGACAAGTTAGATGAATACAGACAGAATTGGCTTTCACACTTACAAAGAATGCCACAAAACCGAATCCCTTTGAAATCATACCACTACAGACCACAAGGAAGGAGAACAACTGGAAGACCGAAGAAGTGTTGGTGCGAGCAGCTGTAACTCTGGAGACGGAATGGATCAAAGGGTCCAATTCTTGATGTTTATGATGATGATAATTCTATATTAACCATATATCTTTAGAGTGCGCAAAGCCTATAAGGGTGTGTGTGTTTACAGACATAACTTCATGAAGGAAATTATGCTTGAGAAGCAAATAGTTAATCAAACTAGTCAAATATTGACCGACCTGTTGTGAAGACTAAATGTTAACTACCATCTTCCTAAGAGCAAGTTACTGAACAACTGTCCTGAGCTACATAAGTGAAGTCTACATCCTTACACTTTGTCCTTTAGTATTTGTTTTAAATGATTCATATATATATTTATATATATTTATTTATATATATATCTATGTCCCCAAGTGTTCTCTTGTCTTCATGTTTTCTTTTATCTTGTTATTTCCTTCATCTCAGGTTCTAGCATTTTCCACAGCATTCTTTTCCAAAACACCCTAAGCCCTCAGTGTGTAGACCAATTTTACTCCCATACAAGAGCAAATTATAGTTTTGTTTTTAAGTTATGTGTTCATGTATCCCCCAAGGGTCAGTTTTAGTTTCTCATTCAACATGAACATTAATGATTGTCCCATAACAATCATTACATTTTCTGATGTTACAATGTTTACTGACGATACCAGTGTCCTTGTTTCTAATAATAATAAGTATGATGACTTTCAACGAATGTTCAATTCTGTTTTATCATATAGCCTATGTCTAAATGGTTGCAGGCAAATCAGCCTGTATTACATATAGAAAAATACAAATATTGTAAAATTCACTCCCTGCTATCCACTAAAATTGATATGCGCAGGTCAAATGCTTACTGAAGCAGGTAACATAAAATTACTTGGTATGCAACTGGATAATGATCGTACTTAGAGAACTCATAGAGACCTGTTACTCCATGTGATGATCACTGCTTGTTTTGTAAAAGAAAACTATGCCATGTGTTAAACATTGGTATGATATGATATATTCATTACCTGCAATTGTGTTGACACCCGGTGGCAGTAGTACACATTTACACATGAACAATACAACATACACAGAACAACACAATGAAACACAATGCCTAGAATGGAATATATATATTCATAACAATAAGAATACATAAACATAACAAAAAGAATACATAATGTACAAAATTAAATAGAAGCATACAAAACATACAACCATATACAGTATACAATGAAACATAGTAGAACCGAAAGAATATGAAAGAAGCAGTAAAACTTCGTATGGTCTTTACATCTTCTAATAATGATAGACACCCTGTTCCTAGGACCTTCACTCCGCTTCACTACACTTGTTGACACTTCACTTCTTCGCATTTAAACTTCACCCATCTACACTTCACTACACTTCACTACCATCTCATTTGGCTTAACCCTATTTCAATTCCCTACCGCTCCATTTCACCTCACATCACTACACTTCACCTCACTTCACTTCATTGCACTTTTAGACGATTTTCACCACAGTTATATTATCTTTATTTCATTTTAGGTTATCTTTATTTCATATTTATGTACATGCATAACAACCACTGCCACCGGGTGACAGCTCATTTGCAGTCAAATATATTATATGTACATATATTCCTTTCACTTCAACCCATTTACAATTACTTTCCTAACTCTTTTTCTAAAAATTTGAGGTTTACAAGAGAAAGACACTAATGCTTCTGAAGGTAGTTGGTTCCAGTTTTTTATGGTCCTACTACGTATTTACAAAAGAATACTTCCCGATATCCGTTCTCTGCTTCCTGTCTCTAATTTTCTGAACATGATCAACCCTGCTCAAATAGTAAGGTCTTCACAACTTATCGCATATAGCTTTCCAAGCCCATTCCCAAGAGTACGCTTTAAAAAGTGTGCATAAGCATGCTATCATCCTATGTTGAGCCAAGGTTTCCCAGTCAAAATCCTTGGTATGATTAGTAAATTCAGCAGCTTCCTTCTGTACTTGGTCTCATGCATTTATGTGCTCTTCTCTGCAGATAAATGCTCTTATGATCAAATATTTTGCATACTTTCATTCACTAATAAAATATGGTATCATTTTTGGGGGAAACTCCACTAATATAGGCAGGGATTATTATCCCAAAAAAGGACAATAAGAATAATGATAAGCGTAGGACCTGGATGCTAATTCAAAGGCTTGTTTGAGAAACTTGATATGTTGCCAGTTACATGTTTATATGTATTTTCTTTGATGATATCTATTACAACAATTTTGAGAAGTTTCAAAATGATTCATCACTACTTTGTATAAATACGAGGCACGAAAATCAATTACATGTATTCAAAAAGGGATTACTTATTCTTGTATAAAGATATTTAATGGTCTACATTCTAATATATTGAAACTACATAATGATCAATCAAATTTTAAGGTTGCATTACAATGGTGTCTTATTATTCATACTTTTCATTCTCTTAAAGATTGTTTCTCTCATACTCAAGATGTCTCCCATGAATCCTAATACTTTAATGTATGATGTAGAGTCAATATATACATGGCTCTTGAATATATATATATATATATAAATTCTGATTTTATATTTTCTGTTGTATTGCTTATTGCTGTGTCATGTGTTTTGTTGTGTCTGTTGTCTCTTGCATGTGTGTGTGTGTGTGTGTGTGTTGTCTGTTACTGGTAATGCCTTGTTTCATATTCAGCTGTCTACTGACAGACATTGGATCTGGGAAACGTATGTAATGTAATGTAATTATATGGAAAGAAAGAAGCACTGGATTTAATCCCCTAAATGTCTTCATGAATGAAATTTTGATTCCCCCCCCTACAAGTTCTTGACCTTCCACACATTTTTAAAGGATATTAGTATCTATCCTTACCAATGGTGAATCCTGATCTGGAAGTCAGGTCCAATCAAGGGGTACAAGGGGTAAATCAGAAGGCACTGCATCTGGGGGAACCCTAGACCTGACCAGAATTTACCTGAGATACTTATTTTGATGTTTTACTGACCGTGCATCTCAGTGTTATCTTAGTAATTAACCAACTTAATACACAAAATCTTGTTTTATAATAAGTTTATTATATGCCTCTATATGTTTCAAGCACTGTGTGCTTGAAACATGAAACTTATTATAATACAAGATTTTGTGCATTACATTGGTTAATTACTAAGAGATACTTGTGTTATTTTTTTGTGCTAGAGTCTGATGATGAGACATTAATGTACTTAATTTACTTAGGATGAATCAGTATATCAATCAATAAAAGCACTCAACGTAAAATAATTTTCATAATGTCTACTTCGAGACCAACTTCCATAACAGTAACTAATAAACATTCTGTGATTTTCTTTATAGTACATATTTGTTTCCTCCCAATAAATGATTTTGATCCGAATTCTTTGTGTCCAATACAACTTCAGCACATTGCCTATTTTGGACCTTCATAATAACATACTGCAGGGCAAACATAAATAGCGATAGTGACAGAACATCTTCCGATATTTGTGATCCTAACAGCCATGCTGAGCAAGATTCACGTCTTCTGGGATATTACACCATGTCGACTGGTAAAGAGTTACCGACGTTTCGGAGGAAAATCCCTTGAAACATCGTTAACTATTTACCAGTCAGTAGAGTGTAACGTACCTGAAGAATTTAATCTTGTTTCATACCATTCTAAATCGGAAACGTCAGATAAATTTCATTCCATTTCACTTATTACTTTCCAAAAATACATAGTCAGTGACAACCAACGGATATAGAACCAGCCATTTTTTTGTTTTCCTAATGGCAGGTACAGTGATTATTTATCATTGCCCTATGCAACCAATAAAAATAAAATAGTAAAATTACACCATAAACACTATAAGTACTATAAACAGCATTCAAGGTAAATATAAAAGTCCTAATAGGAAGGAGTAGTCACAAAAATAGTAATACAAAAGAAGCAAAGCCAGTTTTCCATCATTTTTGTCCTGGCCTCCCAGTATCACTCACAATCTATCCTATTAAATACTGCAGCATCATGTATCATATCATATCATAGCATATCATATCAAATCATTTATTTTCATTCCGTAAATCTGTACAGGATTACATAATCCATATGGATATGGAAATCATCATATTTGTTGGGATTAAGGGGTGACATCAACAGAAGTTTGTACAACAATCACATGGTTATTTAGTATAATACATATAATAAAATAGGACAATAGGAATTGTTTAGTGTAATATAATAAGGATAAAATAAAAATAAAAATAGTACATTGTCCTAAATGGTTTTTGTGCATGGGTTCGTGGAGGCTGCATAGCATGCCGTGGGGGTCGGGGTGGATTTCAATGCAGTGAAGATGTGTACCCAGACAATCATGTCCAACACACAATCAAAATTCTGCAACTGTCTTTCTTCTTGGCCAGCCTGGTACTTTGGTTATTTCTTGCTTCCATGGTTTATGGGATAGTCTTGTCTCTAGTTCATGTCTGCATACACTTCGGAACACCTGTTTTAAATGTAGTTTAATAGAGTAGTAGGATGTTTCTCTAATACGTGTTTGTGTAATTTTGGCGCCCTTCTTAGCGTGTATGAAATAGGGTCATACAAAATACACTTTGAAACACGTTTTAAGTGTAGTTTAATAGAACGGTGGGATGATTCTCTAATATGTGTTTGTGTAATTTTGGCACCCTTTTTGGCCAGTACATAGGCATGTCCATTCCCTGCGATTTGGCAATGTCCTGGTATCCACTGCAGTGCAATTTGTTTATGTTTTACCTTAATTATATTACTGCCTGGCAGTCTCTGGCTTCTCTTGATATCACAGTTTCTGTTGATCCTGCAGATAGTATTGCAGCCTTTGAGTCAGAAAAGATAACATCTCTTTGAAATTTGTTATGGTGTAGGTTCAGCAGATGTAGTGCGGTGCGTATGGCTTCAATTTCTCCATCAAAGGCAGCCGAGAGTTGTCCCAATGGTACATAGCAGGAGAAAAGTTTATAGCAAATGCCAGCACCAGCATTTATGTATCCATCCATTTGACAGTCATCTGTGAAAATGTGCAACCACTTGTCTGCGGGGTACCTGGTGTTCATTGTTTCCAAAGCCAAATGCCTAATTGTGTCTGTTCCTATTTCTCCCCTTACTATTGTTTGTTATAGGTGTTGGTAGCATTCAAATAGAACCAGCCATATATAGATATACGTACAGATTTATCTACCCTGACTTTATTGTTAGAACGCATATTAAATTTCGCAACTAATTTCATGCGGTTATTCAACGCAATGGCAACATTACCCAAATTTCCCCTCACAGCGAACTGTAACCCTTTGTACGTTGAGTGGAAGTAACCAAGAACAATTTCTCATTTCATCGCTAGATGGCAGTGGTATGGCGGATCCAGGAAAGTGACGGAGGCATCATGTGCAATGTTGTTTAAATAAGTGAGCACTTTCGATCAGTTTTATTGTCATATTAAATAATATAGAAATACAAAAAATTTTAATTAGAAGTTAAGACAGGAAATTATTTAATACTACTAAGTTCTACAATTCGTGTGAATCTAGCAGTAAGATCCTGTCGTCATTGATATGGCTACCGCTGACGTTTCCGTACGGATGTTAATGTGTGGGGTTATGTTTTGTGTTATGTATAATTAACAAAATTTTAACGTATCTTCATGCGTGTTAGTATTCCACAATGTTTGCAAACGTGAACGAATGATATTGTCTGCAAGTCGGGAACCAGCAGGACGCTATTAACATTTCGAACATCGAACGAATTTTGATATTTGTCGTCGCTGGACGAGTTGTTAATTCTTTTTCTAAACGACTGTGTGTTAATTTATCGACGTTCCGTACACCATCAACAATAAAGGTCAGAATTAATTTACGTTCTTGGTAGTTCAAATTTATAGAGCCTGTAATTTACATGGACCGGTGAATTGTGTTTTTTTGCTTGAACGTGGTAGTGTATGTTAAGGTTATGTCACATGTTTTGCTCTTGACCGTGTTTGTCGCTGGTAAATTATTCTAACTTGAAAAGGACAGGCTTGTAGTTATCAGTTTATCGAGTCTCTTTTGGCCGTTGTGCATTTAAATGTGTGGGTCAGTTTGGATGGAGGGGGCGGGGCACATTCAGTGTGAACGTGCAAAAGATAAGAAATGTGAGAGTGTACAAATGCCGAAGAAAATACTTCAGCCATTTTTATTGAGAATAAACTAGATGTGCCTGATTATAGTATGTTATTTTGATAAGATATGTGTAGCCACAATTAAATCAAGTATTTTTTGTTGGATCACCTGCATGTAATTGCATGCTATCACATACCAAATATTTGCGTGTGCTGACATTTAATCTGCATTATTTTGTAGAGTGAAGTTTTTTTTAAAGAGCAACTTTGTTGTCATTACTGGATAGTTATAGTTTATATGGTTGCAAGTTGGGCATTTTAGTTTCAGCAGAAACGTAACTGACAATATATTTTACCATTTTGTATTTTGCACCTAATGTCATTTAATACCACGGTGCACATTTAATGTTCCATGCATGGGTAAATAAGAAACGAAGGTCAGTATTTTAATATTGCAATAGAGGTTACCTGAAATGGTCACTTGCAGTGCATAGTGATGGATGAAGGGGTAATATTAAAATGTGTATTACATAAACAGGCATCGAAAATATGAGATTGTTTAAAATGTTCTGGGTTAGGTTTCACTCTTTGGATTTGTAACGGTGATGTGCCGTATGTTGTCATAACAACTGGGAAATTCCTGTTTAACTGAAAAACTGTGCTGAAGAAGGCCTTTTGCTGTGGAATTGCTGGGTTAGTTGCTTACTAGTAGTAGATGAACTGCTAAGTATGCAACAGTATGGAAGAGATGGCCGTTACTTCCAAATAGGGTTAATAAGATTTTGCAGAATGTTAGTAGTTTAGACTGTTCCAAGAAACATACATTTTTCATTGAATGTGGGAAGTTAGAGTTACTGGCAAGGCTTTTCACATACTGGCAGATAAATGCAATTTGAAGGCTAGTTTTGACATATTAATGAAGGAAGTGATTATCAAAATGTTAGAATCTTATATTCTTATGTATATTTGAAAAGATTCTAGTAAGAAAATTGATGTAGAAAAAAAACTCAGAGAAAGTTAAGTCTTTTGGTATTGCATTGCCACATTATGGAGAAGAATCATAGTATGATGAAGCCACAAGTTCTTTAAAATATGTCACAAAGTTCAAATACTTTGGTACAACATACAAATGAAAATTCCTTTCAGGAGGAAATTAAGGTGGTATTTAATATGGGGAATATTTGCTGACACTTTCTACTGAATCATTAGTCTCCCTGCTTGTTACATAAAGGTGTACAAACTGCAGTCTGTTATGTGTGGATGTGAAAGTTGGTCTGTCAGATTAAGGAAGGAACATACATTGAAGGTGTTTATGAACAGTTACTTAGAAAAATCTTATGTGTATTGGACCATGCATCATTGTAATAGCTGAAGAATAAGAGACCAACTTGATGTCACAGTTTATTAAGTTTTATTTTACTTCTTCTATGCTCAACATGTTCAGGCTTCAGCCTGCCACACGGATACCACCCTAACCAGCCACACCGAAACTCCAACACACGTCAAAATAAGAACACGCAACCAATGTGGTGATACAACAGAAAAGCCGCAGGCTCCTGACAATGGATATATTAATATCCGAAACATGTTGAGCATAGAAGAAGTAAAATAAAAATAAATTGTGACATCAAGTTGGTCTCTTATTCTTCAACTTAAAAAAATATCTGAGCCTAAGAGGGGAGGAAAGGATAGGAGGCTGGAGAAAATTGCTTAGGGAGGAATTTATAATTTGTACTGTTCAGTACGTGGTGGGTTGTTGAAGTCAAAGAGAATGCACATCAGTTGTATAAAAGTCAGAGTTTTAGTCAGAAGACTTGAAGAATTAAATGGAGATGAGGGTGTGAAGTAGTGATAGATTTTAAAGAAATGGTGTTGGACTGTGTCAGGTGGGATTCAGTTGTCTGAGTAATGGACGGTTCTTTTGGCCATGGTAGGGAATTTTGTGACAGTTTTTGCTCCATGCAGTTGGTTATTTGTGGATATTTCATGGTTAAATCTAATCCCTTATAAGATATTAACCTATATTCAGGTAATATTAGCTCTGTGCCCCATGAGGTTATGTCACATGTACTGAGGCTGGATATTTGTTGTTAGTTTTATAGTCCAGCTTACTGCCAGCAGGAACATTGTCCCCATTTGTCTGTGACTGGGAGAATGGGTGAGCACAAATCATCAAGAATTTCAAGGAGGATACTTATTTTTTGGAGGGTTTCATTATTTCTTGGCCAGGAAGCTGGATAGTGTTGATGTGATTTCTGCATGATGTGGAAGTATACTAACATGTTGCCACTTGGTGGGTGGTATCACTATTGTAATCTGATGTTACAGTTGAAGTTTGTAATTTATTAAGTTTTTTTGACTTCTTAACTTAGCAACTTAGGTATTTAAAAAGTTTATAAGAAGAAATAATGCAAATAATAGTGCTATCCATTGATATTGCCAGCATAACATTTTATCAGCATAGTTCATTCTTTATAATTTTGTGCTTAATCACTGCTAAGGCAGTAAAGGAACTGGTTTCGAGTGGGCAGCCAGGGCTTGCTTCTTGGTCGAGGTGCTGGGAATCTTTCTCATCTACACTTTGTCCACAACAATTCTAGTTTTTTTTTTTTACGATGATGGTGATTCCATGTGACTGGAATCAAGGTTACAATGGGCTAGAGGTAAAGTTCACCCTCTAAACTGCCAGGAATTCAAGAGGTGGAATAGAGGTACAACTCTGCTCTTGCTTTTACCTCGGCGCCAGATGGGGTGGGTGGTTAACGCCACGCCCCGTTCGCTTTACTTCCGCGAATGGCCCCATACCTATTGTATAATTGGCTGGGTGGGCCCAAGGACTGGTCTAGATGGGTACGGAATATCTCACCCCTACCGGGATTCCTTTCCTGGACCGTCCAGCATGTAGCGAGTTGCTATACCGTCTGAGATATCCCAGCCCACTCAGGGACTAGACGCGTTTTTTTAGCGTGTGTTACAGGATGTGGCAATACTCGAGAAGAAACTTTGAAGCCCGTTTTGTTTCCGTAAAGAAAACGTTTCCCCCACTGCGTACTGTTCCGTACCGCAGAAGGATGCACTAACTTGGCATGTAGATAATGGAGGAGAAAAGAAATTAATGTAGACCTTGGTGATGAAAGTGTTAGGAAGAGGTTACTTGGCAAACAGAGAAGGAGCTAGGAGGATAATGGGGTGTCGGAAGATAGGAGGCTTTAATAGGTTCATGATTACGTTAAATGAAGCTTTAGAGCCGAGTTGTTGAATCAAGGTAAGGGCCACTTAGTTGGTTACTTACGTAGCCATTAATGCCGGGCTGGAATCCAGTAAATTTAAGAGCTGGACGATCTCACCCTTTCCTCGAGTCATATCAGCTTTAAAAATTAGTGCCTATTGTCTGTGCAGTACGTAGACGACTGAAGCAAATACAAATTGAATGGCGAGAAGAAAGATACGACGAACAGACATGAAAAAAATTACGAACGAAAATGCGATATATGGGGATCGCACAGCAGTTGTGCTGTTTACCAGTAAACACGGCGTGATATCGCTGAAGACTTGAATCTTCATGAAGGAAAACGTATGACTGGCATGACAGAAAGTTACTGACCTTGCGAAGGAGAGGAGTTATGAGAATGAAACATCAAGAGGAAGGAACATTCCCATTTCCAGAAAGTTGTGAGATGTAGCCTCGAAGTATTGCGTCGTCACCACGTTTCTAATTTTTTACACAGTTTTCCGTACAAACTTCATAGGTGCTGCATGAGCTCACACTTTCCATACCAAATTTCACATGTCTAGTCGTGGTGGGACTGCCGTCGCCACCTATCTCCCCTGCGACGTATTCGCAAGCAGCATTGACGTAAATACGTTTTTATTTTGGGAATGTTTTAATATAAAACTTCCAAACAAAAACCATCTGTTTTTTTTTTGACGTTTTGCTGACCGTGCATCTCAGTATATTTATCTCAGTAATTAACCAACTTGATACACAAAATTTTTGTTTTATAATACGTTTATTTCATGCCTCTACATGTTTCGAGCACATGTACTCGAAACATGTAGAGACATGAAATAAACTTTTGTAAAACAAAAATTTTGTGCATCAAGTTAGTTAATTACTGAGACAAAAAAACATCTGATTACAGAGGGCTGATTGAATAATTACCTCGCTGGCACTCCATCAGTGCTGACGTGAGCTATGTGAACGAATATGATAAAAGCTCGAATTTTTAACCAAATTTTATGTGTTACAAATCTTTATTGAGTATTTCATGGTTTCAATAGGTCTGTGCTAAATAGAAACAAGACTACCTAAATGTCTCGAGGTCTTCTGATTGAAGCTCCGTGCGTTTTTATAATGTGTACACCGAAATTTTATTTGAAACAGAATCAGACATCTGAACATATCTAACTGAGAATTTGTGACGCTTTTTTTTTACATGAATAATCGTCCTCTGTCACAAAGCAGTTTTCAGGCGCGATTACCTTCGTCATATCATTCTGTCTGTCCGTCCGTCCGTACGGCCGGACGCATGGAACAACTCGGCTCCCACTGGACGATTTTTTTCATGAAATTTGATATTTGAGGCGTTTTCTAAAACCCTTCAAGAAAATTCAGTGCTTATTAAAATTTGACAAGAATGACGTATATCTTACATAAAGACCAAAATACATTTATGGTAATATCTCAATGAATTCTTCATAGAATGAGAAATGCTTCATACAAAAGTTGTAGAGCAAATCAAAACACATTTTATGTTCAATAATTCCTCCCCCCCCCCTCCCCGAAAAACGCGTCGTGTATGGGATAATGTAGAAAAATATGGTGGAGCCTGGCAGGCCACAGAAAACAATATGGCGCATCCGCTTCGCATGCTGGATAACTAAGACTGCAGACACACACTCAATATTTAATACTTACTGCTTTTCACGACAACAATAGAAACGCGAACGCGCCTCCATGTTACGTTATTCCTTCATTGCCTGTGTTTTTATTCTTAAATCTTGTCGCAATCATTTAGTTTTTCTTGTTTGCTTCATTGGGGGGGGGAAGCTGAATGTAGTCGTGTATCCCTCCGTAACTTCGTTAGGCTAGGCAGTGTATTAGCGGACCGTCTCCAAGAGCGTCGTGCTGTAGCAACTATGACTTCTGCTTCGTCGTCGGGAGTAAATCGGTTCGAACTTGTACCAGCATAACGACCATCATTGCTGACGTGTTTCATGGTGTCTGTCTGAACCTCTTAGGGTGCCTCTGAATACAATATGATTGCTTCCTTCCACGAGCTACATTATTCGCTATTTTGAATTATCATTTCATATGACATTCGTGATTTATACTCGTCACCAAATATTATTGAGTGATAAAATCAAAGAGGAAAAAACGGACGGGGCGTGTGGTACATATGGCGGAGAATAGAAACAAATGCAGAGTTTTGGTAGGTAATGGACTGTATGGAGGATCTGGACACAGTTTGGAGAATAATGTTAAAATACACCTTATGTAAACTGGATGAGCGGGCGTGAACTGGATGCACCTGGCTGATGATAGGGTCAAGTGGAAGGCTGTTGTGAACACGGTATTGAACGTTGAATAAAGAGAGACCAACTTGATGTCACTTGCTTTATTATTTAATTATTTAATGCTCAACATGTTTCGGATGTTAATACATCCATCCTCAGGAGCTTGCAACTATTTGTTGAGTTATTTCATGGGTTGTATTGCTCTGGTTCGGTGTGTGTTGGTGTTACGTTGTGGTTTGGCTGTGGTGGTGTGGTATCCGTATGCAGGCTGAGGCACTAGTGCA